>Ga0131853_10001367_pt1 | contig 43725 bp, 44 predicted proteins | sample TergutLab28metaG_FD_92764 | JGI IMG/M metagenome (GOLD analysis project Ga0131853, IMG submission 92764) | Labiotermes labralis P1 segment gut microbial communities from Petit-Saut dam, French Guiana - Lab288 P1 (version 2) (version 2) | ecosystem: Host-associated > Arthropoda: Insects >...
AACTTACATACTAAAATCTAGAATCAGTTAGTCGTCTGCATCTAAACCAGTCGTCAGAGCGTTTTTTCCGACTTGATTCTTTGTAATCAGCAGGTCAACGGTTCGAGTCCGTTTGTCGGCTTCAAGAAAAACCCCGAAATCATCATGGTTTCGGGGTTTTTTATTTTTACATAAAAGGAAAATTTCACGTTACTACGCCACTTACTACGCCATACGGTTTCCAAAAAAATTTACGCCATAACTACGCCAAAAAAATTGTCTACGCGCTAATTGAAAGTACCCCTTCCATTTTTTTCATTTCAGAGCGTGATTTGTCCGGCATAAATTCTGCATACGTTCCAAGGGTGATTGAAATATTTGTGTGTCCCATGATACGCGAGAGGTAATAATAATCCATTCCTGCGGAAATTGCGTTTGTCGCAAACGTGTGTCTGATACAATGGAAATTCAGCTTTTGAATATTTGCCGTGTCGCGACGTTTTTCGTAAAGACGAATTACGCTTCGATATTCCAAATGTCCGCCAAGCTGTGTGCAAAATATTAAATCGTTTTCCTTCCATGCGGAAAAGGCTTTGCTTCGTTCTTCGGCTTGACGTTCGCGGTGTGCGAGTAGCGCGGCTTTTACTTCCTGTGTTAGCGGAACTGTACGTTTTCCCGCTTGCGTTTTTGTTTCTTCAACTTTTTTACTGCTTCCTGTAATTTCGCCCGTAGCATTTCTGTCCTTCGTGCGAGAAACGGAAGCGACTATTTTAAATTCGTTTGCTTCAAAATCAATATTCGTCCATGTAGCCGCGAGAATTTCACCGATTCTTGCGCCTGTACCAAGCGCGACAACGAAAAGTGCGTAAAGCCTGTGGTCTTTCAACGATTCCAGCAAAGCGGTTTGTTCATCTTTTGTAAACGCACCAACTTTTTTCTTGCCTGTGGACTTCGGCAAACTTAGCGCATCGGCGGGATTGCGTGTGATTAGCCCATTTTTTACAGCTTGTTGCAATGCGCTTGAAATAATTACCTTTATTTGCTTCACGGTAGAGGCGGAAGGAGCTGTGCCGTCCTCTTTGCGTAAATTATTTATGAAAGTTTGCAAATGGTCAGGACGAAGTTTCAAAAGCTGATGCCGCCCCAAAGCGGGGATAATTCGTTTCTCAATGAAATTTTCGTATGTGTCATAAGTATGCGGGCGTAGATTTTGAAATTTGTATTCGCGTAACCAAATGTGTAACCATTGCTCAAGCGTTAAACCCTTCGTTTCCACGCTCAATCCATTATCCACTTGCTTCATATACTCGTCCCGCTTTTGCAATGCTTCTGTTGCGGTCTTGCCGTAAAAAGATTTTCTAAGCGGCTTACCGTCCGACTTGTAGCCGAAAGTCTGCCGTGCTTCAAAAATTCCATCTTTACGTTGGCTTACGTTGCTAAGTTTACGTTTTGGCATTGTCATTTCCCCCTTTGCTGTAATTCGGCCAATTTAATTTCCATTCAAAATATTCGTCTTTTGTAATTTTCCCTGCACGAACTTCTTTTTTCTTCGCCAACCAATCTGCAACAAATTCATTTAGGGCATTTTGCTTGAACCAAATGCAAGCGGGAAGATATGTTGGCCAATCATCGCCATCATGATATTTTACGGACATATCATTTTCCCTGTGGTCGGGATTTTTCTTCGCGCCTTTTTTTCGTGGAATTTTTTCAAGCTGAATAATATTGATTAGCCCCGGAGTTGCTTCTTCAAGCCAAAATAAAGTTTGCATGATATATTCCATTGAACCCGCTTCACCCCCTGTAAGACTTACATAGTTAATTCCTAAAACTTCTGCAAAGCGCATGAGGTTTTCTTTTCGTGGTGCTTTATCATCTTGTTCGTACTGGCGAATACGCACATCGGCGTTGCTTTCGGTGTAGCCCAATAAAACGCCGAGCTGCTTTTGAGTAAGGTCGCGGAATGTGCGTATCCTTTTAATTTTTTGTCCTAACGTCATGTCAATCACTCCTTGCGGAGATTATAACCTAACCAAACGAGATTGTATACAAAAATAAAACTGTAAATAGTGCTTGACAATACCATATTGGATTCTGTATAGTTGTGAAAATATGTAGAACTATATATGGTTCTGAAAAAGAAGGGAAGTGATGTAATGGAAAAACTCACCATGACCGTCAAAGAAATGGGGAAACGCCTCGGAATTTCTACGGGGAAAGCCTACGAACTCGCAAAGAGCGAAGGTTTTCCGGTAATTTGTATCGGGCGGCGAATGGTTATTCCAACCGAGGGGCTTATGCGTTGGATTGAAAAACAGTCGAACAGTCCGCACTATTATGAAGTCGGAAGAAGGTAAAAATGCCTGTAATAATGGGCTTTGAAAAGACAATTAAAAATGACATATAAAATGACAATAAAATTTTGCAAATTATTATAAAAAATATTTTGGAGGTGCATCATGCAAGATGAAAACAAACGAACGATTGCAATAAAAATTCGCGTGAACGAAAAAGAACGCAATTTCATAACCGATGGCATGGCAACGGCGGGTTATACCTCACGGGAACGATTCATTCGCAAAATGGTTTTTGACGGCGCAATTTTTCATATAGATATGACCGAAATGCGCGAACTTTTACGGCTTATCGCGAACGCGACAGGAAATATCAATCAAATTGCGAAAGTTGCTAACCAGACCCGTAGCATATACGAAACGGATGTAATTGCCTTACGAAAAAAGCAAGCGGAAATAAAAAACAACGTGGATTCAATCGCCAAAACATTCAATAAACTTAACACGAAGTTAAACAAAATTCTTCGAGTGTAACATTATGGCTGCCACATGGATAAAACCTCTGCACGTTCGGCAGGGAAAAACAATCAGCCAGTGTTTGGGCGACCGCACCGAATACGCAATGAACGATGAAAAAACGAACGGCGGCGAACTCGTCACAGGCTACGAGTGTAATCCCGAAACGGTAGACATGGAATTTTTACTTGCAAAAGCGGAATATTCTCACCGCACCGGGCGCGACCAAGGCGCACATGATATAATTGCGTATCATGTGCGCCAAGCATTTGCGCCGGCTGAAATTGATGCGAAAACCGCAAACGAATTGGGGCATAAACTCGCACAGGAATTGACGAGCGGCAAACACGCTTTCATCGTTGCAACGCATATTGACCGACAACATTTGCATAACCATATCATCATAAATTCGGTAAATTTGGATTGTACGAAAAAATTTCGCAACCCAATCCGTTCGTATAAAATTCTACGAGAAATTTCAGACCGCATTTGCGAACAACATAATTTGTCCGTGATTGAAAATCCCGACTTCGCAAAAGTTGCAACCAATCGTTACCGAGAACCCTCTAAGCGCGACAAACTGCTCCACCTGATTGACGATACAATTTCGCAAAATCGCCCGAAAGACTTTGACGAATTTCTTCAACACCTAAAATCCGCAGAGTGCAAAATAAAACATGGCGCGAATATTTCCATTCAAGCACCGGGGCAAAAACGTTTTATTCGCTTGTCGAGTTTACCAAGCGAATATCACGAAGAAATTCTTGCGAAAAGAATTGCAGAAGCGCGCGTACATCACAATGAAGAAATGGCAACTGCTCCGCAAAAAATCGCAGACACTACCGTTTCTCAAAATATTTTTTCCTGTGATGCCCAAACACAAAATCCACCAACGCAACAAAAAATCGGTTTACTGCTTGACCTCGAAAACGCAATCAACGCAAAAAAATCCGAAGGCTTCAAGTATTGGGCGCAAGGTTTTAATCTTCAAAAAATTGCCGAAACGCTTTTGTTTTTGCAAAACAATAATCTTGCAGATATGACAACATTAAAGTTGAAATTGTCGCAAGCAAACTCGGAGTATAGCGACCTCGAACGCCGCATAAACAATACCGACACACGCATAAAGGAAATACAAACCCTGCAACGGCACATCGGTAAATACGGAAAGACGAAAGATATTTATTCCGAATATCTACGCTCCAAGCAAAACCCGGATTTCTTCGCAAAAAATAAAAATGCCATTAACGATTGCAGGGAAGCGAAAAAATATTTCGATTCCCTGTCGCTTGCTAAACTTCCCACAGCCAAAGAATTGCAAGATGAATACAATGCGTTAGTTGCCGAAAAATTAAGTTGCAAAGAAGCCGCCCGAAAATTGAATCAAAATATTTTGAATCTGCAATCCGCGAGGGAAAATTGCGAAATGATTTTAGGGGTAGAGCGTGAAACGTCAACGCCGACGAAAAAATACGAACATGAAATATAAAACTCTACACAAATTTTTTTAATCCCAACCTGTGTAAAATGGTTGGGATTTTTTAATGCCGTCAACGAACGTCGATAAAATTATTTCTTTTCCGCAAGCGAAGCGGCGGCGCAGACAACACAAATGTGTTGGCTTAGGGCAGAAAAAATCCGCAGATTTTTTCGCCCAGGGGTTTGGGGGCTTGCCACCAACAAGCTGCATAATGTCCACATTATGCCTTGCTTGCCCACGGTAGAAATGTCTGTGAAAAAGCCATTTGGCGGTTCGCGAGTTTTGGATAATTTTACACATATAACGTGACTTTGCACCACGTTTCTGATAAAATCACTTTATGTTTGGCACGGAATAAAATATTTTTTTCAGCATACGGGAGCATGATATGCCTTCAAAAAATAACACAGCTTCAATCGGTTTTGAACAACAAATATGGCAAGCCGCAGATATTCTTCGGGGTAACATGGATGCCGCCGAATATAAGCACGTTGTTTTGGGGCTTATTTTTTTGAAATATATTTCGGACAAGTTTGAGGAACGCTACCAAGAACTGCTTGCCGACAATGACGATGTTGAAGATGCAGATGCCTACGCGGAAGTAAATGTTTTTTTCGTGCCGCTGTCTGCAAGATGGAGCGTAATTGCCGCTGCTTCCCGCAAAGAAGAAATCGGCACGGTAATTGATGACGCAATGCGAGCAATCGAAAAAGAAAATAAACGCCTAAAAGATATTTTACCAAAAACTTACGCCCGTCAAGAATTGGACAAACGCCGTCTCGGAAATGTTGTAGATTTATTTACAAACATAAAAATGGTGGAACACGGCACGGACAAAGATATTTTAGGTCGCACATACGAGTATTGCCTTGCAAAATTTGCCGAGCAAGAAGGCAAGCGTGCCGGAGAATTCTACACGCCGTCTTGCGTGGTGCGAACTTTGGTTGAAGTTATTCAGCCATTCAGCGGTCGTGTGTATGACCCCTGTTGCGGTTCGGGCGGAATGTTTATTCAGTCTACCGATTTTGTAAAAAGCCATAGCGGAAATATTGGAAATCTTTCCGTTTACGGGCAAGACGCAAACCCAACCACGCGCAAAATGGCGTTGATGAATTTAGCAATTCGCGGCATCGAAGCAGACCTCGGCGGTTACAACGCCGACACTTTCCACAACGACCTTCACCCAACATTAAAAGCAGATTTTATTCTTGCCAACCCGCCGTTCAATCTTTCAGACTGGAATGACGGTTCGCTTAACGATGATGTGCGTTGGAAATTTGGATTGCCACCATCGGGTAACGCCAACTTTGCATGGTTGCAACACATGATTCATCACCTTGCACCCAGCGGAAAAATCGGAATGGTTCTTGCGAATGGTTCGCTTTCATCGCAAAGCGGCGGCGAAGGTGAAATCCGAAAAAAAATAATCGAAGCCGATTTGGTCGAAGGAATAATCGCAATGCCCACGCAACTTTTTTACACAACACAAATTCCTGTTTCGCTTTGGTTTATCAGCCGCGATAAAAAACAAAAAGGCAAAACGCTTTTCGTTGACGCGCGTAAAATGGGAACGATGGTCAATCGTCGTTTACGCGAAATGACTGTCGAAGATATTTCAAAAATTTCCGAAACTTTTACGTTTTTTAATGAAGGAACGCTTGAAGATGTAAAAGGTTTTTGTGCCGCCGTCACTACGGAAGAAATCGCAAAGCAAGATTTTATCCTCACGCCGGGGCGATATGTAGGTATTGAAGAACAAGAAGATGACGGCGAACCTTTTGATGAAAAAATGAAACGGCTTACAAGCGAACTTTCCGAAATGTTCAAGAAATCGCGGGAACTGGAAGATGAAATTCGAGAGAAGTTGGGGGCGATGGGGTATGAAATTTAACTTCGCAGATATTGAATTTATTTTACATGAAAAAAACTTTCGTAACGATAATATGCCACTTGTACAAATAAAAGATAAATTTGTTACCACAAAAGAGGTTAAATTTCATATTGATAATATACTTCGATTCATTGCCAACGCGGTTGAAGTTATTTCAATTACAGATGAAAAATACAGAAAATATTCAATTGCATTGAATTGCTTAAATTCAATCAGAGGACTATTTAATGCTAAGACCCCGGAAAAACTGACGGAGGAAGCCGCTAAAATCACAATTGATGTAGTTAAGGAAATTGCACTAACAGTAGAACCATTGGATAGCTTTCACAAAAAAGCTATTGAATCAGCGGCTTTTTTTGCAAAGTTTACGATAGAAAACATAGGCAACTTATGAGAGAGTGGCAAAACGTCAAATTGGGTGATTTATGCCTTAAAATTGGTAGCGGTGCAACACCACGCGGCGGCAAAGAATCATACAAAGAATCCGGCATAGCATTTATCAGAAGTCAAAATGTTCTTGATTTTTCTTTTTCCAAAGAAGGGCTTGCATATATTAGCGAAGGGCAAGCGGCACAGCTTGACAACGTAGCAGTACAAAGTGGTGATGTGCTTGTAAATATTACGGGAGATTCGGTTGCGCGTGTTTGCATGGTTCCTGATGAATACTTACCCGCACGAGTAAATCAACATGTTGCAATTATTCGTTCAAATGCTAAAAAAGCTGATAAAAACTATATCCTTTATTGTTTGCAATATTACAAAGACCATTTGTTATCAATTTCTTCGTCGGGCGGAACGAGAAATGCACTTACAAAAAAAATGCTTGAAGAACTACTCATTAGCCTTCCGTCCTTAGATACGCAAAGAGAACTTGGGGAAATTTTGAATGTATTTGACAAAAAAATTGACTTGAATAACAAAATAGTTTGTTGTTTAGAGCAAATGGCACAAGCGATTTTCAAGTCGTGGTTTGTGGATTTTGAACCGTGGGGTGGAATTATACCGAAAAATTGGCGTAAAGTTACTCTTGACGATGTTATTTGGATTAAACATGGCTATGCCTTTAAAGGTAAATATTTTTGTGATGAAAAAACAGATTTTTTACTTGTCACGCCGGGGAATTTTTCTATCGGTGGAGGTTTTCAAGAAAAGCCCAAATACTATAACGGGCAAATACCCAAAGATTATATTCTCAAAAAAGATGATGTAATTGTTACTATGACCGATTTAAGTAAAGAAGGGGATACTCTTGGTTATTCTGCTCTTGTTCCGGAAAATGAAAAATATTTACACAATCAGCGGATTGGTTTGGTTTCCGTAAAAACTGACGCTCCACTCAAAGAATACATTTACTGGTTAATGCGTACACGCGAGTACCAACGATTCATCGTAAATCATGCGTCCGGCAGTACAGTAAAACATACGTCACCCAAAACAATTCTTACCTACCCGTTTGTCATGCCGGATAACCATACTTTACAAACAATCTCAAATACGTTGCGTATAATAAATCAGAGAGTTAGCCTAAACAATGCTGAATCTGAAAGACTTGCTACTCTTCGCGATGCACTTTTGCCCCAATTAATGTCCGGCGAACATTCTGTATCAAAATTTAGGAGATAGAATATGTTAAAACGTATACAAAAATGGCGGGCAACTCGAAGAATAAAAAAATTATCAAGCAAATCCTTGAAATCTCTTAAAAAAGAAACTTGGAGGATTAACAATCCTTTAGAATTTATATTGTTTATCGCAAGGAAAATATGGTTTTGGGTAGTGTTTATTAATCTTTTTGATTTTGTCCAAGAGAAATGGGAAGAATGTGTAGACTTTTCTCAATTATCTGGATACAACCTACTTTTTGTTGTGTTTATAATTATGCTCATGCTTCCTTTATTAGCAGGGTTCAAGCTATCTTTTTTAGGTTCTGGTATGGAAGCGACAGTCAAGCCCGATTCTTCAACCGCAATATTGGAAAAAATAAAAACCGAAGTAAAAATAGATGGGGTTTCTACTAAACCTGCCGAAGATTTATCAAAGAACTTAGAGGATATGATGCGTCCTTTACAAGATGAAATAGGTTCACATGAAAAAAATGGAGGTGAAAGCAAGTGAGTTATCATAATCCATATAATCCATATTCGCCTCCATCAATCTATGGCACTTATGGACAAAACTTTATGCAACAAACGCTAGGTTCTATTGTTGAAAAAGGTATGCCGTTAATGACCAATGACCTAACAGAGGCAATGTTTATGACATGGCTTGAATTTTCAAAAGAAATGCTCCAGCTTGCAACAAAAGATACCGTAACAAGCACTTATATTAATTATCTGCAATTAATCATTACTTTGCACAGTTCAAGGTTAACCCCGTACCAAAAACTTTATTACTGCTTACAATATTTATTGGAAGTGTTAAAGACCGTGTAAGAAAGTTGTATTTTTCTTGAATTTACCATTTAATGGTGACTTTTGTAGAGGAGCAGATAATGGCAGAAATATTAAAACCGATATTTGAATGGCTTGTTGGTCATTTTCAACTTTTCGATAATCCTTTATATGATTCATTTGTCATGATGATTATTGGGGGATTTAGCTATGTTGTTGCCTTTCGGCTTGTTGGTAAATTAGACATCCTCGGAAACTAATTTAGGGAGTGAATTTCCTTATTGATGATGCCACAAATCAAAGCCATACGTAATCCAAATCTTTTTCTTCGGTTGCGATATTTGTTGGCAGTGATTTTAAATACCTTTACTTTCGCGATGATGTTTTCAACCAAAATACGTATCTTTGAAAGCCGCCTGTTTTCTGCCTTTTCATCATCTGTCATTTCGCCGCCCCTTGGCTTCTTTTTAGGCGTTTCGCTGTTTTTATGAAGTTTCAAAATGCCTTGATAACCGCTATCCATCAAAGCCTTTATTTTTTCCAAAACCGCGCAACCGATACTTTCTTCGTACAGTCTAAAGTCATGCTTTCGCCCTTCGGAATGAGCAGTGCAAATAATTTCGTGGGTTTGCTTGTTGACAATCACCTGGGTTTTGATGGTGTGTTTTTTCTTTTTGCCGGAATACCACTCGTGTTGTTTTTTTTAGGACGTTCAATTGGGCTTTCCGTAACGTCCACGATTATGATTTCAATTTCGTTATCTTCAAGCAATGCTTTTTTGCCCGGAAGGCTGAATCTTCCACATTTGATGAGTGTATCTTCTACCCATACAATGGTGTCATGAACGGTTGCTTCTCCTACTTCAAATTCAAATGCCAGTTCTAACTGCGTTACGTATTGTCTCCAATATTTTAAGGTTAAAAACAACTGGTCACATACCGGTAGCTTTGCGGGTCTGCTGCCCTTAACGTGCTTTAAGGCGTATGCAGATGTCAGCACTTCCAGCATTTCGGCGTAGGTTTCCTTCGCAACTCCAATTATTTGCTTAAAATCTTCTGTATTCAATTTCATTGATTTTTCGTATAGCATCATGTTTATCACCCTTGCTTAGGGTAACTTCCTTTCGTACTTTTTGTAAAGCATTAGTTTCCGAGGAGGTCTATTATATGCCGCAGAGTTTATTGATGGTCGAATAATAGGTTCAATTATACATTGGGTAGTTCGCTTGATTGTGTTTACCGGATTATTTGTGATTGGAAGCATTGCCATAAGATTATATAGCTTAGCGTGGGCATGGTGGATTTGGTTACTTATTACCGCATTTATAACATTTGCAATCCAACTTGTAGTGTTCGTAATAACACGCATACAAAGGCATTCTTGCAGATAAGGAGGCTTCCATATGACCTTTACCGAAGCTAACTACGAAAACGCTGTAATCGAATTTTTCCGTGATACATTAGGCTATGGCTATGCTTATGGCTTTGATGTGGTGCGCGACCATTCCGAAGTGCTATACATAGATGAACTTCTCCCTGCCTTGCGCTGTGTTAATCCAACATTGCCCGAAGCCGCCATAAATGAAGCGGTTTATAAACTGCGTAATCTTGACGGCGGAACATTCCAACAAAAAAACAAACAATTTACGGATTATATCCAAAACGGTGTATCTGTGAATTTTTTTCACGAAGGAAAACAAAAATCTGCGTTGGTGTATTTAATTGATTACGATGATATAAACCGCAACACATTCACTGTCGCTAATCAATGGACAATCACCGAAAACAGCACAAAACGCCCGGACATTATTGTTTTTATAAACGGCTTACCATTGATTGTATTCGAGTTAAAATCTCCAAGCCGCGAGGAAACTGATACAAGCGAAGCATACCGCCAACTGCGAAATTATATGCATGAAATACCGTCATTGTTTGCGTACAATGCCTTTCTTGCTATGAGCGATTTGGGTGAATCTCGTGCAGGAACAATCACAGCGGAAGAAGACCGCTTCATGGAATGGAAAACCAAAGACGGAAGCTATGAAAATACGCAATACGCCCAGTTTGACACATTTTTAGAGGGATTGTTTGACAAATCGCGTTTGCTTGACATAATAAAAAATTTTATTTGCTTCTCCGGCGATGCAAAAATTCTTGCAGGGTATCATCAATATTTTGCCGTAAAAAAAGCCATCCAGTCCACCAAAAACGCCACACAATCAGACGGCAAGGGTGGAGTTTTTTGGCATACACAGGGTAGCGGAAAATCTTTGTCTATGGTGTTTTACGCAAAACTACTTCAAGATGTGTTATCTTCGCCCACGATTGTTGTCTTAACAGACCGAAACGACCTAGATAATCAACTTCACAGCCAATTTGCGAAATGCTCGTCTTTCTTGCGTCAAAATCCCGAACAAGCCGAAAGCCGCGAACATCTCAAAGAACTTCTCGCAGGGCGGCAAGCTAACGGTATTATTTTTACGACCATGCAAAAATTTGAAGAATCCTCCGAAGCGTTGTCAGAGCGGCGCAATATCATTGTTATAGCAGACGAAGCGCATCGTGGGCAGTATGGGCTTGAAGAAAAAGTTGATGCGAAAACAGGGCGTATTATTTTAGGCGCGGCGCGTATTATCCGTGACAGTTTGCCCTATGCAACGTACATAGGTTTTACAGGCACACCCATTTCCGCAAAAGACCGCTCCACAGCGGAAGTTTTCGGCAACTATATTGATATTTACGACATGACCCAAGCCGTAGAGGACGGCGCGACACGCCCGATTTACTACGAAAGCCGCGTAATTCATTTGAAATTAGACGAAGATATTCTGCGTTTAATTGATGCCGAATATGACATTATGGCACAAAACGCCGAAGAACACGCAATCGAAAAAAGCAAAAAAGAAATGGGCAAAATGGAAAGTATTCTTGGCGCGGAGCAAACAATTTCCGCGCTTTGTGACGATATTGTTTCGCACTACGAAGAACATCGCCAACATGAATTAACGGGCAAAGCTATGATTGTTGCGTATTCGCGCCCCATTGCAATGAAAATTTATCACAAGCTGCTTGAGATGCGTCCCGAATGGAATGAAAAACTCGCCGTTGTTATGACTTCCGACAATAACGACCCCGAAGATTGGCGAAAAATCATAGGAAACAAAAGCCACAAAGATAATTTAGCGAAGGATTTCAAAAAAGATGATAGCCCCCTGAAAATCGCAATCGTTGTGGATATGTGGCTAACGGGCTTTGATGTGCCGTCACTTGCTACAATGTATGTCTACAAGCCTATGCACGGTCACAATTTAATGCAGGCAATCGCCCGTGTTAATCGGGTTTACAAGGAAAAAGAGGGCGGCTTGGTTGTAGATTATGTAGGGATTGCGTCTGCCCTGCGTCAAGCAATGAATGACTACACCAACCGCGACAAACAAAATTACGGCGATACAGACATCGCAAAAACCGCGTTGCCGAAATTCATAGAAAAATTGGAAGTTTGCCGCGGATTACTTCATGGGTTTGATTATTCTGCGTTTATGACAACAGATAGTGACCTCGTTCGTGCCAATGCAATAAAAGGCGGCGTAGGCTTTTTGTCCGGCATTGAAAAGCAAGAGGAAAAAGAAAATTTCATTAAAGAGGCTTTGCTATTGCGTCAAGCCTTATCTTTGTGTCGTTCATTATTGGACGAAAAACAACGCTTTGAATCGGCATATTTTGAAGCCGTGCGAACGCTTCTAACACGCTTCACAGGCGAAAATAAACCCCTTTCCCTCAAAGAAATTAACGAGAAAATCAACGAACTTCTGAAAGCAAGCATCAAAAGTGACGGAGTAATCAATCTCTTTGCCGACATTACAACAAGCGTTTCCATTCTCGACCCCAAATTTCTTGAAGGCATCGCAAAAATGAAAGAACGCAATCTCGCGCTTGAAATTCTAAAAAAATTACTTGATGAACAAATAAAACTTTACAAACGCACAAATCTTGTAAAATCGGAAAAATTCTCGGAAATATTCACGCGGGCAATGCGGGCATACATCAACGGCTTGATTACAAACGAAGAAGTTATCGCCGAAATGCTAAAAATGGCAAATGAAATGGCAACCGCCCGCGCGGAAGGAAACGTACTTGGGTTGACCGATGAAGAACTCGCGTTTTACGATGCACTTTCCCGACCCGAAGCCGTAAAGGATTTTTACGAGAATGATATTCTTGTAAAAATGACACGCGAACTTGCGGAAATGCTACGAAAAAACCGCACTATTGACTGGCAGAAGAAAGAATCCGCCCGCGCAGGTATGCGGCGAATGATAAAGAAGTTGCTCAAAAAATACGACTACCCGCCGGAAGAAGCGGAAAACGCGCTTAACGTAGTTATCGCTCAATGCGAAGCGTGGGTTGATGTTTCTATATAGGGTAAAATTGTGAAAATTTCAATAATTATTCGGAAGCGAGGGTTCAGAAATGATGAAATTAGCAAAGGTAACAATCAATAAGTATAAGAGTTTTCTAACGGAACAAGCTGTTGATATTGAAAGCAAGGTTACCCGAATTGTTGGAAAAAATGAATCGGGTAAAACGTCCTTCTTGGAAGCACTCACAAAGTATAATTATTACGACAAAAATGATAAAAACTTTTCATTTAATAAAACGAATGATTATCCTCGCAATGAATTAAAAACCTATGAGCAACAAAATCCTAAAAATAATTGTGTTGTTGTTTCCTGTACTTTTGAAATAAGCGACGAGTTATTAAATGAAATACAGGACGATGTTGGTAAAGATACATTCAAGCAAAAAACAATATCCATTGCTCACAAATACAATGGAGGCAAAACATATAGCATCTATCCAAATACTCCGGCATTCATTCTAAATTTTCTTTCCCTTTATGACATTTCACAGGAGAAACATAATGAACTAACAGGAAGCAAAACCGTAAAAGCATTATATGAAGCATTGAATGCGGATTCAGAACTTAAAGAAATAGCCGCTACATTGAAAGCTGAAATTATTGACATCGCGTTTCCGGGTTTCAATGACGATGTAGTGGGTGGATACATTGCAAAAAAATATATCGAGCCTAATATTCCGCAATTTTGGTATTTTGACGAATACTACTCTTTGCCCAGTGAAGTAAGCCTAACAAAATTGCAAAATAAAACTACCGATTCTCGTGTTTCAAAAGAGCAGTTGGATATTGTAAAGGCGTTATTTTCATTGGCAAATATTGACACATCAAAATTGCTTGCAGATGGTGATTTTGAAGAACTTAAAGCAGAGTTAGAGGCAACGTCAAACATTATAACGGATAAACTTCTTGAATATTGGTCTACGAATACTAACTTGGAAATACGGTTTGAGCCTCGCACGATAAATAATGAAAAAATGTTAAATATCCGCATTTGGAATACCAAACATAGGGCTTCATTGCCATTGGAAAGACGGAGCAAAGGATTCAACTGGTTCTTCTCTTTTTTGGTGTGGTTTAGCCAAATCGAAAATAAGGACAATGTTATTATTTTACTTGATGAGCCGGGGCTTAATCTTCATGCAGATGCTCAAAACGATTTGCTTAGATACATTGATGAGAAACTTGCGCCTAAGTATCAGATTATTTACACCACCCATTCACCATTTATGGTTGATATGGCTAAATTTCATGAAATAAGAACGGTTTATGATTCCGGTGATTCAAAAATAGGTAGTCTTATTTCAAATGCGCTTGATGAAAAAGATAAGGCAACACTTTTTCCGTTACAAGCTGCTCTCGGCTACAACATAGCACAGCACTTATTCATATCGCCTAAAAATCTTTTAGTTGAAGGGGTATCCGATTTAGTCTATTTGACGCTTGTATCCGAAAAGTTGCGTGAACGTGGAAAAACTTTTTTGAATGAGGATATAACCATTATTCCTGTTGGTGGATTGGATAAAGTCGCAACATTCATTTCCCTTTTAAGGGGAAACAAATTGCAAATTGCGTGTTTGTTGGATACATTCACAGACCAAAAGGGAAAGCGCAGAATAGATGATTTAGTTCAAGGCAAGATAATAAAAGAAAGCAATGTAATTTTCTTTGATGAATTTACTTCGGGGATAAATCCGGCGGAAATTGAAGATATGTTTACTGTTGATGAATACATTGAATTATTCAACCATGAATTTTCCGAATATGATGATATCAAAACCGAGGACATTGTTGACGGGAGGTCAATAGTAGAACAAATCAATAAAATAATAAATATAAAAAGATTTAACCATTATCGCCCTGCCAACTATATGTCAAGAAATTTCGCTTTCTTGGATAAAATATCTGATGCTTCTTTGGATATTTTCGCTAATGCTTTCGTTAAGGTTAATAAAGCATTAAAATAACGGAGCAGATTTGCCGTTTGAATTGTTTGGATATGTAATTGACTGGAAATTATAAAAAGTAAACACCCAAAGGAGTCGATATAATGGTAGAATCCGTAAAACTCAATAATTTTCTTAGTTTCGGCAGTAATTCACAGGAAATTGAATTACGACCGCTGAATATAATCGTTGGTACGAATGGTTGCGGAAAATCAAATTTTCTTGAAGCCTTTGATTTGTTGCGGAATGCGCCTGGTGATATTAAAAAGCCTATTCGTAACGGCGGCGGTGTTTTGGAGTGGCTTTATAAAGGGTGTGAGCTGAATGAAATGCCAACAGCTTCAATGGAGTTTTTTTTCAATAATTTTCAATATCATCTTTCATTTACATCAATGAATGCTAAATTCGAGATTGTTCATGAATGGTTAAAAGATTCCTCCAACCCGGTCGATGTCAAGACTGATGGCTTATATTATGAAACATCAAATGGCGTTTCCATATTTACAGATAAAAGTAATGCAACCCCCTTACGCAGAGAAGCTTTGAGCAATATATCCATGATTTCGCAAGCCGGGTATACAATGATTCCTATAACAATAACCCTCTTTGCAGAAATCATAGGAAAAATAAAATTATACAGAGATTGGTCATTTGGGCGTGACGTTCCATGTAGGCAACATCAACCCGTGGATATGCCTTGCGAATTTTTAGAATCCGATTGTAGCAATCTCGCACTTGTTCTTAATCAAATGAATCATGATATTCCGGCAAAACGCCGACTGTTGAAAGAATTGCAAAATTTTTATCCCGATGTTGAGGATTATTTTGTAAATGCTATCGGTAACTATGTACAAATTTATTTTCAAGAGCGTGGGTTCGACAAGCCTATTCCTGCATCACGGCTTTCAGATGGAACATTGCGGTATTTATGCTTATTGGCGATTTTATGTAACCCTAACCCGCCACCACTTATTTGCATTGAAGAGCCCGAACTCGGCTTGCACCCCGATGTTATTCCCTGTTTGGCAAGGCTAATGGAAGAAGCATCGGAAAAATGCCAGTTGATTGTCACAACCCATTCGGACATACTTGTGGATTCGTTTAACGAAAACCCAGAAGTTATTCTTGTTGCGGAAAAAGTGGACGGCGAAACGCAAATGTCACGCTTGAAAAAAGATGAACTTGCGCCTTGGCTTGAAAAATATAGATTGGGCGCACTGTGGACACGGGGCGACATAGGGGGTACACGTTGGTGAAAAAGATTACGATATACGTTGAGGGTGGCGGCGACACTTCCGCATTGCGAGGAAAATGTAGGAGAGCGTTTAGTTCGTTTTTGGAAAAGGCAGGATTTGTGGGGAAGATGCCAAAGATAGTAGCTTGCGGTTCTCGGAACGCTGCGTTCGATTCTTTCTGCATTGCAAAAAGGCAAGGAAACAACGCCCTGCTGTTGATTGACAGCGAAGCCCCTGTGCAAAGCATATCCGTTAATCCGTGGGAACATCTGAAAAATCGTGATGATTGGGACAGACCGCAAAATGCCACCGAAGATGATTGCCACTTAATGGTGCAAGTTACGGAAACATGGTTTTTTGCTGATGTTTCTGCACTTGAACAATATTTCGGAAATGGGTTCAACGCTAACGCCTTACCGAAACGCACCAACATTGAAGAAATTCCAAAGCATGACATTGAATCAGCACTAAACGATGCTACGAAAAATACTAAGAAGAAAGACTATTCAAAAGGCAGAGATTCATTTGAGATTTTGGCGAACATTGACCCGGCAAAGGTTACGCAAAAATCGCCGTGGGCAAATCGGTTCGTTGTGATGTTATCGGAAAGTGTTTGAGATTGAATCCAATGAATGAAGAAGATACTTTTTTCATGAATGACCCGGGTTGGCTTGCAGATATGTTTTCAGAAGGTTGGGCATTGTTTGTCGAGAGTATGCGTCCCTTGTTAAGGGATATATTCATGCCGTTTTTTGCAAATGCCATTCTTGAACAAGTTTTATCGGGAATCATTGGCTTAATAATTGCCTATGAGATAACAGGCATATGCTACAATCTCGGATTGATTAGCGGAAAACGTGAGGGACGCAGATTGCATTGGAAAATCCGCTCACCACTTGTCTTAGTCTTATCCATATTATTTGGTTGGATTTTGAATAGGCTTTCCCTTCCTTGGAAAGTTGTACTCGGAATTGCAGTATTGCTTCTTATAATAAACGTAATTGCAAAATGTATCCGTAATCGGTTTGATTTTTAAGTTGGAGGTTTCTCATGAATATTGAGTTGATAGCCTATGCTATTTTTCAAAAATATCCCATAAAACGTGCCGCATTATTCGGTTCGGCGGCGCGTGGGGACATGACCGAGAACAGCGATATAGATATGTTAGTAGAGTTTTTGCCGGAGGCGCAAGGACTTGAATTTTTTGGGCTTCATGCAGATTTGAAAGAAGCATTTAATTGTGATGTAGATTTAATCACATATTACGGCTTGCTTAACAGCGCGAAACCCGAGTTTCGGGAATCTGTTTTGCGAGAAGAAAAGGTGATTTATGAACACGCGAGTTAAGACGATACTTGAACATATGTTAGAAGATGCGAACGATGCAATTTCTTTTGCAAATGAAATCGGGTCGCTTGAAAATTTTACGAAAGATGCAAAAACGCGCAAAGCAGTTGTTATGTCGCTACTCAATATCGGTGAATTGGCAAATCATTTGCCTTTGGATTTTACACAAAATTATGATGAACTCCCTTGGCGTGAAATGATTGGTATGAGAAATTTAGCTGCCCACGGCTACCATGTTATGAATTTTGATATAATTTGGGGTACTGTAAAAAATTCATTACCGCCACTTGTCGAATTTCTAACGAAACAATTATAGAAGAGGGGCGCGCGAATAAAGTCATTTTGTTTCATGATAAAAATCCGTATAGTTCATTTTACTACGCCATTTACTACGCCATACGGATTGAAATAAGACGAAATTCCACGAAACTGTATGAAATTACCATGCCTTGCAACACGCATAAACACTGCATTTTGCGATTTGACGACACTCGCCAAAACCTCTGTCAAGAAATTTGTAATCAGCAGGTCAACGGTTCGAGTCCGTTTGTCGGCTTCGCTAAATTCGCGCTTTTTGCTCCCCCTGCAAAGGCGCGTTTTTACTGGGTTTGCTCAACTTATGCTCTCGGCCGAATCCTAACCAAATCTCTTTGCTGATTGTTAGTCAGCTGGTCATAAAAACACTTATTGCATATCTAGATATGATAACCGTTTGCGTTTTTCTATGATTGTATAGTACGAAGCAAGGTGTAAATATTTTTCAGTCACTTGTATTTGTGAGTGACCAAGAATACGCGAAAGTTCGTAGACATCTCCCAAGCCATGAACGAGAAAGTTTGTCGCGAAGGTATGCCGGAAAAGATGTGCGTGTAGCCGGGTTATTCCGGTTCTTTTTTTTAACCGACCCATTAGCGAACTGATGCAGTGCATGGTTATTGGCTTGCTGTGCTTTGTCATAAAAAAATATTTATCCTGTTCCGGTGCATCGGCAGCACGGCGTTTGTGGACGTAGGACATCATAAGACGACGGACTTTCAGTCCAACCGGAACGATTCTTTCTTTGCGACCTTTGCCTAAAACTTTTATGTAGCCTTTTTCAAAGTTTATATCGGCGATTTTCAGACCCACGGCTTCGGATAGCCGCAGGCCGCAGTCGAGCAGCAGGCAAATGAACGCACGGTTGCGCAATCCTATTTCTGATTTTGTGAAGGTTTGCAGAATTATTTCAATTTCGGCATCGGTTAATATTTCAATTGTTAGGCGTTCGGCTTTTGGTAAACGTAACCATTGGTATATCGGTTCGGGAAGGAAGCCTTCATCGTGGCAGTATTTCAAAAATACCCGGATATGCCGCATATAGGTTTGTACGCTTCGCGTTGTTAGACGTTCTCCGCCGGAACGCTCGGCGGGCTTGGTGTCTATGTGAAGCTGATATTTTTGGGCGTGCGAAAGTTCAAGTCCGGATATTTCCGGCAAGCCAGTCCCGTCTTTTATTACATTCACTTCCTCTTTGCACTTGCTTAATAAATATGATTTTCCCGCATTTGTAAATTCAACAACAGAACCCATTCCAATATGAAATCCGAAGCATACTTCATATAACGAAATTATTTCAGTTCCGTAATTATCGCCTGTGCAAACATCTCCAAAATTATTTTCGCACGTTCCTCAACAAATCATCATCTCTTTTAAACTTTTAAAAAGACCTCTTTTCGTTTAATTCCTTTTTTTGATTAATCGCCATTTCAAGCCTCCTTACCCCCCCGTTGTTCATTAATTAATTTTTGAACTGTTCATTAATTAAATTTTGAATTCTACTCATCGAAAACATCCCATTCATCGCAATCATCATCTTCGTCTAATAATTCTTCGAAAATATCTTCCATATCTATTTCGTGTCGGTCTTCGGCGCGGACGGGTTGTTCATCTAACTTATATGGAATCGCCTCTACATAACAGGTTTAGCCCGGAATCAAATAATCTTGTTTCCGGAAAGTTTAGACGAGTATATAAATAGACCTCTCCCAAAATTCAATAAAAAGCCATTAGAAACAACAAATGTCGGGATAAACCTGCTAATGTAATGAAAAACATTAGCAGGTGAAGGTTGAAAAGTACTCTATGTGAAGAAATGCCTAAGCCATAAGAAGAAGCGCACACCAAAAAAGCCGCAAAGGGCAAAGGAAATTTGAAGTATGGAATTAAAAGTTTAAGCCGCAGGTTCAGCTATTGGGAAGCCATGTTTGCGTAAAAGAGCAAAAGCCTGTTCGGGAGTAAGTACGCGATTAACGGGAGGCTTGTCGGATGTTTGGTAGAGTTCATGGTTATAGGGTTCAAGTTTTTTGATCATATGCCATATTGCCGTTAAAAGTTTTCGTGCGATAGCGATAATGGCTTTTTTATGCCCGCGCCGCTTTTTCAAGGCATGGTATTTATCTTTTAGCCACGCACAGGAACGAACAGCACCAAGAGCGCATTGAATCAGAAGCGGTTTTAGGAAAGCTCCCGCGCGGGAAATGCGAGTAGTTTTCTTCTTGTTGGCACTCTCATTATTTTGCGGTGCAAGCCCCGCCCAAGAACAGAGTTGTTTTGATGTTTCAAACACGGACATATCAACCCCAATTTCGGCAAGTATGCGAACAGCCGTAAATTGAGAGGCGATACCCGGAACAGTCATAAGCAAGTCTATTTGGGGTTGATGGGGTGAAGCGAATTGAATAATCGTTGATTCGAGAGTGTCTTGTAGATTGTAAAGGTAATCCATGTGCTGCCTAACAAGCGTCAGTTTTTTGGCTTGAGCCGGGGACAGTTCACCATCAATGGCAGCTTTGACCTGCTCGGGTGTGGATTTACAACATTTGTGCAAAAGTGGCGCAACATCAAAGTTTGAATGCCCAAGTACCAACAATTGGTCAAGTATGCGACTTGCGCTTGCGCCAAACACGTCAGAAAAAACATCATCCAATTTAAAGTTGCATACGGTCAAGCAGTTTTGTCCGCGGTTTTTCTCCGAGGAAGCCATATATGTCAGCTTGGTATGGTAGCGGCATAATTCGCGCAGGTTTCGGGTTAGCGGTGGCGGGATAAAACTGGAACGCACTAAGTCACACTTAAAAAGTTCAGCAATCCACTTTGCGTCCTTTTATCTGTTTTCTTACCCTTTATTGCTTTGACGTACTTGGGGTGCGTCAAGCAGACATTACACGTCTTTTCCAAGACGTTAAAAACAGGAATCCAATATTTTCCTGTGGATTCCATACAAACATCTTTACAATTGTTGACTGAAAGCCAATCTGCCAATCTCTGCAAGTCTCCCTTAAATGTAGAAAAGCGGCGAATTTGGTGCGTAGTGCGGTTGTGTCCATCGGTAGTAGCGATACACGCAACAAGAAAACTTTTGTGGACATCCATTCCACAACATACAGGGTAAACAATATCGACTACCCTAGCCATCATATATCCCTCATTTCTATTTTGAGGAAACAGCAGGGACTGGACGCTCTCTTAAAGTTCCGGCTAGGGCTTGCACCCTACCTCGGAGTAATGTCTTTACAAAGATAAGGTTTCGGGCTCTTTGTCCCACTTATCGGTGCTTGAACGAGCGTCCGGTAACTTATACATGAACGGGCTAACGGCATTCCGTTTCCCCACTCACCTCTGCGTACTCTGTAGTGTGCCGTCCCTCTTGCCCGAATTGTGCAACATTCTTAAAAATTTATCAAATTTTCTCGATTCGCACCTTTTTCATTCCCTATTGGTGCCTTTCGCAGAAAGGAATGGTCTGACATGAGATATGAAAAAATTAAAGATATGAAAGATGTAGAATTTAAGCGTCTTGTAGGTGTTAAACGTCATACTTTTCTAAGTATGCTGGAAGTCGTGCAGGTTGCATATGATTTCGAGCATACGTCAAAGCGAGGAAGAAAACCAAAGCTTACAGTGGAAGATATAATTTTGCTGATGTTAAGTTATTTACGTTCATATGCAACATTTTTTGAAACGGGTATAGACTTTGGTGTCTCTGAAAGTACAGCCCATCGCATAACAGTATGGGTTGAGAATGTTCTTAATAACTTGTGGAAAATTCGCTTTGCCAAGCGAGAGAGTGCTGATAGCAGAAACTTCTAAAATCGAAGTAATTTTAGTCGATGTTACCGAGCAAGAAATAGGACGCCCCCAAAAAGGGCAGAAAAAATATTATTCTGGTATAAAAAACGCCACACAATAAAAACTCAGGTCATAATCAATGCAAAGACAAAAGAAATTATTTGTATTGCTGACGACAAAGGTTCCGTTCATGATTTCACAATGTATAAAAATACCATCGGTATTAAAGTCATTTGCACGATACAAGTTAAAGCTTACAGCGGATATCAAGGTATACTCAAATTCCACAACAATAGCCTGACCCCAATTAAGAAAAGCAAGAAAAATCCCCTAACTGATGAAGATAAATTGTTTAATCCCACTTTAGCCAGTGAAAGGATATTTATAGAAAATATCAATGCGAAAATAAAGCCTGTGTATTATATCGGTTGGTAGTTATTTCCTCAAATTAGAATGCCGTGTTAGGTGGGATATTGTGCACTAGACAAATTTAAATTTTCTTTCAACTCTATAAATGATTTCAACGCAGACACAAAATCAATACTCTGAATATAACCGATTAACTCTTCACTCCCCGGTATCATGCGAAGGCTATCGATAAGGAATAAACATTCAGTATTAGAAGCTTTAAGTAAAGGCTCTAATCTCGCTAACAGCTCACATACCACCTCAACCTCCAATGGTTTTATCACCGAAAATGACTGCTCCGGTTCACTAATTAAGGGGGTTAATTCAGTCAACACCGCGTTAAGTTCTGATTCAAGCGTTTCCATTTGCTTGGGAGTAACAAGGTTAGTTCCATCTTTTAAATGGATTTCTGCTTCTTCAGCAGCCTTTTGTAAGGCTGTTTTCTTCAATTGGCCGGCGTTATTTTTTAAGGTATGCACCAGCCTATGGGCTAATTCTATGTCATCTATAGTTATAGCTGAGATTATTTCATCAAACTTTGTACAGTTACTTTTTACGAAATTATCTATAAGTTTTTTATAAAGCTCGTTATCAGCATGTTCACGATGAGACACATCTTCCATATGCCAAGTTATCGGCTTAAAATATTTCATCAGGCACTGCCACAATTCTTGAGACGTGAACGGCTTACCTACGCAGTCGCTCATACCGTTCATCTTATAAAACTCTTTATCTTCGTACATTATATTTGCCGTCATAGCCACAATTGGAACAGCAACATCAAGGGCTAAAATTTTTTCAGTAGCCTCAAGACCATCCATAACAGGCATGTGTATATCCATGAATATTAGGTCAAATTGCTTCTCGCCTTTTATAAAACGATCCTGTACCATATCAATGCCGATTTTACCGTTTTCAGCTATTACAGTTTTGAGCCCCACCCTTGTAAGATGTTCGCTAATTACCTGTTGATTCATAGAATTATCCTCGCACAATAGAATTTCCCCCTCAAAAGCGGGCTTCTCAAGTACGTTTAGTGTTGTATTAGCTTCAAGTAGGTCTTCTCTTTTTACATCAGTTAGATTAAGCGTCAGTTCAAAACTAAACTTACTGCCTATTCCTGGAGTGCTGTCTACACATAGCGCACCACCCATCATTCCCACTAAATTTTTCGTAATAGCAAGACCAAGTCCTGTACCCCCGTATTTGCGTGTAGTACCGGATTCCGCTTGGGTAAACGGTTCGAATATTTTAGCTGCCTGCTCGGTTGTCATTCCGATTCCGCTGTCTTTCACCTCAAAACGAATGGTAACGGATTTATCGTTTATCGCAGTAACTATTGCTTTTAAATTTATTGTTCCGGCGTTTGTAAATTTAACGGCATTGGATAAGAGATTTATAAGGACTTGTAGAATTTTTTTAGGATCGCCCATCGGCATTTTATCTATGAATGGCTCCGCATAAAAATGAAGTAAAAGATCCTTCGCGTCAGCCTTTGGTTTTATCATGGTCCGGCATCTTACGAATAGTTCGTGTATATCAATGGGGACATTATCCAGCTCCATTTTTCCTGATTCAATTTTAGAAATATCTAAAATATCATTAATGATTTGTAAAAGCCATTCAGAGTTTTCCAATATTTTAGTTAAATAATCTTTTATTTTTGGAGAAATATCGTTGTCCAATGCAAGTTCGGAAAATCCGATTATGCTGTTCATCGGAGTTCTTATTTCATGGCTCATGTTGGCAAGGAATTCGGATTTAGAGCGTGAAGCCGACAGTGCAGCATCTTCCATTTCCTTGCGTTTTGTTACATCACGGGCAATTCCTAAAACCCCTTTTGGCTCACCTTCAACTATAAGAGGTGCCTTGATCACTTCAAAAAGCATTTTTTCTCCATCAGCACGCAGCAAAAGTTCTTCGGCTACAATAGTATTGCGCTCTTCAATAACCCGATAATCCCTTTCGTGGAATTGTCTTGCTTCTTCTTCGGAAAAACCAATGCCGCCTACATCGGTATCGCCTTTTCCGATAATATTTTCCCTGCTCCGATTAAAATACTCCAGCATACTTTTATTACACTGTATATAACGTAAATCTAAATCCTTAACAAAAATAATATCCGGGATTGAATCGAATAATGTGATAAGGGTAGCGGTCTGTAATGCAAGTTCATGAGTACGTTCTTTAACAAGCGTTTCCAATCTTTTGCCGGCTCGAAAGCTTCTTATAAAGAGAACGGCGATTAAAGTGAGCACACACATAAGTAGTACGGATAAACCTATCCACAACGGTCGTTGCGCCTCTGCCACTTTGCTCCGGTAATCATATGTTCTGCTCATCCAATGGTCTGTGATACCTTTATAATTAATCATGCCCAACGCTCTGCAAATGATTGAACGCAGGATAACCTCATCACTATTAATCCCAATTTTTAAATTTAGAGGATAATCGAAGGTTGCATTAATTTTGTAATATGGAAGTTCTAAATAATGGGTCAGATATAAAAGTCTTTTTTCACTTGCCATAACCATATCTATCTCACCACGCCGTAAAGCTTCAAAAGCTTCATTCATGGTTTCATAAACGGTAGTATTCATATGGTCGGGAAACCATTTGTCAAAGATTATGGAATAAACGGTATTCCGTGCCAAACCTACTCTGGTATATAAAATCTCGTTAATTTCAATATTAGGGAAATCAAGATGTGAGATTAACGCATAATGATCAATCATAATTGCAGTGTCAGGCCAAATAAATTGATCCTCCCGCTCTACCGAGTGAGTCAGTTCGGGAACCAGTGCAATCTCGCCGTTTCTCAGCATTTCGTATATTTCAGGCCATTCCGTATTTTCATCGTTTACACGTACAAAGGTTAATCCTGTTAGTGATGATACTTCGTCCAATATGTCTAAAAAGATGCCTGCCCATTCTCTTTCGCGGAAGTCATAAAAACATCCTGGGTAATTTGCAGGGTCAACGCCCATCAATATGAAAGGCCGATTTTGAATAAATTCGCGTTCTTCGTCTGTGAGTAAGGAGTGTAGTTTAAATCGCCGGTATTCATTCTGTGCTTGGTTATACATAGTTGTTAGATAATATAAGCCGTTACTGTTTAATACTTTTTCCATTATCGATATTATTGGTTCTAATACGGGGTTTTGTGTGGTCAGAGAAACTGGCATGAAAACTAAAGGATAAAAATCCGAGATGACAATATCGCTATATTCGATAAAATGAATTTCCATTACTTCGCTATAATAAAAGGCATCAATTTCCCCGTTTTTAAGTGCATTGTAAACAAGGCTTATATCGCTCAGTTGTATAATTTCAAATGAGCCGGGTGCCATCTCACTTGTAACGGCATTTATAGTGGCAGATCCTTCGATGAAGCCACAGCGTAAAGGACGCGTTTCGGATATTTCCAAAAGACATCTGCTTTCTGCAAGGCGAAATACCTTTACAGGTCGGGAAGCGATGGCACCGGTCATTTTATATATTTCCCTGCGAGCCTGTGTAGAAGTTAGCTCACCTGTAAATGATATTTCACCCGATTCCAGTCCATCAATTAAATCAACCCACTCATACAAAACCGGTTGGAACGGAATACCAAAGAGTTCAGACATCCACTCACTAAACAATATGGCAAAACCACTGAGTTCACCGTATTCGTTTATATACATCTCTGTGCTGAACGGCATCCCGTAAACGAAATAATCGTATTGTTCGCGTAGTACTTCAATTGCCGCTATATCACCCTTCGTCACACCGGGAACATCTTCGAGGGTCGAAAACCGGACAGGGTCTCGAAAATAAACCCTGTCGGATTGATTGCAACCAGAAAAAAGAAGCAACAAAAATAATGCGGTTGCGATACATGAAACATAATATAATTTCGAACCCTTCATAGTGACCCACAACCTTGCTTATTTAATATGCTTCTTCACGAGGTCGATTAGCTCCGAAGGATTAAAAGTTTTTACATAATTTATTATTGGAATATTTCTCCACCGAGGGTGTTCATTTAGTCTCTTAACAGCATTTCCCCCGTTTATATTCTGCATTTCCATTTCAATCATGATAATATCAGGATGCTTTTTTTCTAAAAGAGAAAGCATTTTATCTGTGGAAAGCATTGTCATGACTTGATATTCAACTTCGAGTGCTGCCGCGGCATTATTCAGATTTTCATCACTGTTATCTACAATGAATATTAGCTTTTGTGATTTCTTGTCACATATATATTTGTTCAGTGTATCATCTAACTGGTGTATATTTATGGGCTTGGAAATGAAGTCGTTGAACCCATTTTGCAGAAAAAAATCAGCTTGTCCTATTATCGCATTGGCAGTCAGTGCAACAATGGGGCGTTCATACCCCAAATCGCGCAGATGCTTAGTTGTTTCTACACCGCCCATATCCGGCATCATATGGTCCATAAAAATTATGTCATACATCTTACCTGTTTTAATTTTACCAATAGCGTCACGCCCGCTTGTTGCGGTATCAATGCGCAACTTGTACAATTTCATGAGCCTTATTGCTACATAAAGATTTGGCTCCATATCATCAACAATCAAAACACTTCCGTATGGCATAGGGTTATGAACTATTTTTTGGTGTTTTTTGTAAGAATCAAAATTCATATGAAATTTGCGTAAATTATCTGCCAACTCCCTGCCCATTACATCATTACTTGCTTTCACTTGAGGCAACTTTACAACAAATAATGAGCCTGCACCCGGTTCGCTTTCGGCGATGATTTCACCGTTCATTAGAGTGATTAAACGTCTTGTAATCGCCAAGCCAAGTCCTGTACCTTCGATGGCGCGGTTGTTTTTTTCATTGAAGCGGGAATACTCGTCAAAAAGCGCACTCAATTGTTCTTTTGACATACCATTGCCTGTATCACGTACACGTATAACAAGCGTTATATCTTTTTCATTCGGCTCAGGTTTAACATCGAAGGATAATATTACAATGCCTTCGTCCGTGTATTTAAAAGCATTTGAGAGCAGATTGTTAATAATTTGTGCGATGCGAATATCATCTCCAATCAAACATGTGGGAAGATTATCTTCGATTTGAAGGTCAAACTTGATAGGTTTATCGCCGATTCGCACTAAATTTAATTGAATGGAATCATTTATCAGGCTTGCTAGCTCATATTGAACAGGCATGATATTCATTTTACCTGCTTCAATTTTAGAAAAGTCCAGCAATTCGTTTATAATTCCAAGCAATAATTTGCCGGAGGTAAATATTTTTGAAAAATCGTCTCTTATACCTTGCTCTAAATTTTCACTTTGGAGATTGGCTTCCGATATACCTAATACTGCGTTCAACGGTGTACGTATTTCATGGCTCATCTTAGCTAAAAAATCTGACTTTGCACAGTTGGCTATGTCTGCGGTTTCTGCTGCGGATTTCAACTCACGCTTTAGATTAACTATTTCAATCTGATGGCGAATCCTGAGGCATACAACCGCGTCATCAAAAGGCTTGAGTATGTAATCCACTGCACCGAACGCTAAGCCTTCACTTTCATTACCATCTTTGTTGAGTCCGGTAATGAAAATAACAGGGATATTTTTGGTCGTGTCAGATTTTTTTAGTTCTTTTATAACATCAAAGCCACTCATACCGGGCATAATCACGTCTAACAGTATTAAGTCCGGCAAAGACTTTTCTGCTATACTCAAGGCTACAACCCCATCTTTAGCTGCAAGAATCGTATATTCCGGTTGCAATATGCTTATTAATTCCATAAGGTTCGCCGCATCATCATCTACGATTAGTACACTGTTTTTCACTAGATTATCCATAATTAATTCCCCTCAATCAATTCATTGATGTAATATTCAAACATGGTGTTATCTAGAGGTTTTCTGAAAATTTTCTTTGCCCCCAACGATATGGCTTCTTTCACAATAGGGGCTTGCTTGGCTGCTGAGCTAAGTCAGGCATTAATTTTTTATATAACTCCACTCCTTCTTTTCCGTTTGAGGCTTCTCCGACAATTTCAAGATTAAACTTGTTCATTGATACTTTGATCACATCACGGATATAGGATGAATCATCTACGATTAAAACGCTTTTCATCATTATCTCCTTCTGTCATCATTAATCGACCGTACTCGCCGTCGTACCAAAAAATCCTTTAAATGTTTCTCTATTTTTTTACGAAATATAACTTCGTCAATTGGTTTTATAATATAGTCGCACGCTCCTAAATTGGTAGCTACAGTTACTGAGTCAACCGTTTTTTCAGATGTTACAAAAATAATAGGTGTTTCTTCATGTCCCGGAATTTTTCGTATAATAGGAACGAGGTCAAATCCGGTTAATACAGGCATACAATAGTCCAGTAGAAATAAATCGGGTGTTATTTTCTTTAAAAGTTCGGTAAGGATTTTTTCCGCTCTTACGTCTGGCAATGTATAAACTGTGTATTGGTCACCCAACAAAGAATTAATTGTATGCAATATGCTGGAGGTGTCGTCGATGGCAAGAATCACCGGTTTGACGGCTGCTCGTTTTTCAGGATCAAAAAGATATTCGATATATTCAATTAAATTTTCAGTTGAGACAGGTTTGGTTATAAAATCAACTGCCCCAAGACTCATTCCATTAACCACACTATTTTTATCATTTTTTGCAGACAAAAATATAACCGGTATTTCGGAATAACGGGTGTCTGCTTTTATCTTTTCAAGTGCTTCAAATCCATTAATTTCAGGCATATTTACGTCCAGCAATATTAAATCCGGTTTTACACTTTTAAGGATTTCAAACATTTTTTCGACTGTCTGAGCAGGGTAAATCTCATATTGCGATTTAAGCCTTTGTTTTATCGTAGTCAAGCTGTAGAAAACGTCGTCAACAAAAATAATTTTTTTAAGAGTGTTTTCATTTCTTTCTGTATTTACATCCATGTCTATGCCCCCTATTCATTTTCATTATTCAAATCAGAAAGCCTTTCAGTGATTTGTGAAAAATTCATTATATCAATGCTTTTTCGTAACCAATCTACAAGGCCATCGTCCGCTTTGTATTGATATTTTTCTATTTCCGCCATCGCTGCTTCCACTCTTTGCAGACTGTATTCCTTGCATGAAGTAAGGAGAGTTGATAATAATTCATTGTCCGGCTTATCCTTTTTTGGCTTTGGGTTTTCAGCATTTATAGCCGAAATCATTTCTTCAACATCGTTAATCAATTTCTCAGCAGCGTCAATAAACGCTGGATTGTGCTCGTATATGAAATTAAGATCTCCGATGTTTGCCGCGTTTTCAAGAGCTTCTGCTTTCATCCCTATTTGGTCGGCAAGAATATCAAAGCTCGCCCCCTTGATACCGTGGATTTTTATTTTATAACTGGAAAGCACGTCGCTGTTGACCGTCTTAACCGTCTCAAGCATGGAACGAACGCTACCTGCGTATGATTGAAGAATTTTCAAATATATTTCCTCGTTACCGTCATATCTTTTAATTCCCTCGGCTATATTTAGCCCATCTACTCCTTTGTTTAATAACCGTGTTATGGCTTTCCTGTATGAAGTCGATTCTGTTTCCGTATGAGAAAATGCACTTAAATAAACAGCCGCTGTATTTTCGGCTTCTTCAAAATCGCTATGGCGTATATATTCACTAATTTTTCCAAGAACGGTTTTCGATTCTTCGGAACAATCTGTTATCTTTGCAATTATATCCAGCACGCCTTTTCTATTGTAGTCCGCGCACATTTCTTTAATTTCAAGAAGCTTGCCATACAAATCCATAAAAACCCCTTGATTCTAAATATTTGCAATCTCGTCCGCTTGCTCCATTGAAGCGGAAGCCCTTACATATGTATAAACTAATAATTTAACGCATAAAAGATACTTAATAAAAATAATTTTAAAGATTAAAAAAACGCACAATCGCACATTTAGGTGGTATTGCTATATTTTCAAAAATTTATTTTCGCGCACGAAAAAACCGCCTGTAAAGTTTTCATCTTTACAAGGCGGTTCTCTGATTGTGTTATGGCTATATATCATTTATCCGTTCATGTTCTTGTTCGGAAATGGCCAAAAGCACTCATCAATTTTTCGTGCATTGTTATTCCCCTCTATACTTTAAAGTAGGAAACCAATTGCTGTAACATCTCGGCTTGTGAATTAAGCTCCTGTGATGCCGCCGCCGTTTCTTCTGAAACAGCCGAATTGTTTTGTACCACTTGTGATATACGCGAAAGTCCAATACTCACTTGCATTATAGCTTCTGCTTGCTCTTTTGAAGCAATGGAGATACTGTTGATAACTTGCATTACTTCGTTGGCGTTTCTTACGATTGTGTCAAGTGATTCCGAAGTTGAACCCGCAATGTCTGACCCGATTTCCACCCGGCTGAATGAGTCGCCAATAAGGACGGTTGTTTCCGTAGCGAACTGCGAGCTACGGGCCGCAAGATTACGCACTTCTTCCGCCACGACGGCAAAGCTGGATGATTCTTTAATTTTCACCATAGCGTCCAGCATTTGCTGCAAATACTTAAACCCGCGATTCTTTTGTTATATTTTCAAATTCACTCTTAATCCTTTTAAATACTTCTATCAATACAGGGGCAAAATGGCTTCCTGCGCCTTCTTCGATAATTTCGCACGCTTTTTCATGTGTGAATGCTTTTTTATACGGACGTTCGGAAATTAGCGCGTCATATACATCGGCAATTGTCATTAAACGCCCCTCTAACGGAATGTTATCTCCCTTGAGTCCGACAGGATAACCGCTGCCGTCCCATTTTTCATGATGAGTTCCCGCAAATATCAAAGCATGATGTAAAAATGCATGTTTTTTTGTTTCGCTGATTATTTTTTTTACTAAATCCACACCTACGGTTGTTCCAAGTATTAATCTCATCTGCGTACTCACCCTTTGCGCTGACGATATCTTCGATTAATGCTTGCAGAAAAAGTTGAGTACGGGAAATGTGCTTACCGGTGAATTCATCGCAAGATTCTACCAAATCCGAAACAGTGGCGAGTACAGCGTTTTGAAGACTAAATATTTCGGCAGTCTTTTCAGACACTTTAATTTCCAAGTTATCTGCATAATCTTGCAGTGTTGCCCGGCTTGCCAATAAATCGTAGTTCTGTTGCACAATCAACAATAGGCTGGATATACGCCTAAGCAACAAAGGGGCGGAAAAAGGCTTTGTTATATAATCCACCGCACCTAAATCAAATCCCTCCATCTCGTTTTCCTCGTTCCTCTTTGCCGTGAGAAATATGACAGGTATGTGTGCAAAACGGGAATCGGATTTTAATATTTTTATGGCTTCGTAGCCGCTCATCTTCGGCATCTCAACGTCTAACAAAATTAAGCTGGGAATAAACTTTTCCAAGATATTAAACATCTTGGCGGCTGACGGTACGGGATAAACCTCGTAATATGTTTTCAGCAAATTTCTTCCGATAGAAAGATTTGCCACTTATATTCCCCGGAGTTAGCCGCTTCTTCTAAGGCTTCAGCCATGTCAGCGATTTCATTGGCAAAAATGGCGCGGCTTGAACCTTTGATTCCGTGCACAATCGTTTTATAATCCACTAAACAGTCTCGGTTTTTACTTGCCTCTTGTGACGCGTTAAGAAGTGGAGGTGTATTTTTCGCATAGGAACAAAGGACTTCAAGATATGCGTCAATGTCACCGCTGAAACGTTTTATCCCTTTCTTAATATCCAAACAAGAAATAATCTTTTCAATCACACCTCTGTTTGTATTGTTCTGCTTATGGGGGATGGAGATTTCTTGTTCATGAAATAGTCCGTATAATTTTTCTTGTTCCTTGTTACGCACCCATTCCCTAAATAACAGCGTCTAAGCGGGATATCTCAATGGGTTTTGAAATAAATGCCTGAAAACCTTTACTCAGGAACATTTCTTCATTACCCATTATAGCATAGCTTCGATGGCGTCCAAACCGCTTATCACGCAATCAATCTGCATATTGTAGGGTTTCATTAAGCCCTTTGCCACATCAAGATTTGTAACAACATCGTCAACAATAAGAACGCGTGCATAAGGCAGATTTATTCAGGCTAAAGATCCAAGCCGCAGACGGTTTGTTTCGGAATAGCTTAGATTTTTCAAGTTCTTAATCACTTCCGGTCCGATGATGTCGTCAGTCACATGCTTTTGCATAAGTCGAACGTTGAAAACGCTGCCCTTTCCGTATTCGCTCTCAGCCGTTATTTTTCCGCCCATCAGGTCAGCCAGTCTGTTTGCAATGGACAAACCCAAACCAGTTCCTATGACTTTCCGATTAGCCTCCATATCGACTTGAATATAATCGTTAAAAAGATTAGTTATATCATCTTGCTTGATGCCGAGACCTGTATGTGTATTTGAAAGCGTTTGATAATAAATTATTTAATATTTGTTTTATCCTGAGTTCATCGCCAAAGAGATGTGTCGGTAGATTTTCGCAGATGTTCATAATAAATTCGATGGGTTTTTCACCCCTGTGCAACATACTTTGAACTACGGCGCCATTAATCATACTCGGAATGTCATATTTGACGGGTACAAGCTCAAATTTTCCCGCTTCTATCTTGGAAATATCAAGAATATCGTTTACCGTACTAAGCAAAGTTGCACCAGCATTATTTCTTAATCACTCGGTATTCTATGTTATATGGTGTTTTACCTGTCGTATCCATCATGTGCGCCGCAATTGCTCCCGTAACCCTTTCAAAATCATCGGGATGCAAGCAATTGTGAAAACTGTTTATTATGTTGGGAAAATCATTTTCATCGTTAAACCCGAGCATGGCTCGGAACTCATTTGACCAAGAAATGATATTTTTATTGTTTACAGGGTCGTCACGAACGACTTCCATATCCCATAAGCCAATTTTTGCCGCTTTATAAGCAAGATTTAATTTGACAAGCTGTAGCGCGTTCGTTTCTTGCGTATTAAAAAGGCAGAGCTTCCTCGTTTACCGTTTCACCAGCTATCGTGCGGTTCATATTATAGCGAATATGTTCGCTTGCAAGCCGCCCGTCAGGTAGATACTTGGGCGAAAAAACATCATAGTCGATGACAATTTGCTGCTTCGTTGTGTCAAACATTTCCGCAAGTTTTTTATTGCAATCAACAATTCTGGGAGGATTGCCTTTAAAAATTGCCATGCCGACAGGCATGGATTCAATTATTACATGACAAAATCGGTTTGCTTTTATTATTTCACGTTCCATCTCCTGACGCATTACAGCGTTCGCACATAAGAATGCCGCCGAACGCATCATTTCGGCGCAGTCATCGTCAAAATAACGCTCGTTACGTAGGTCGCTGAAAATTACAAAGCCCCAAAATTTTTCTTTTATAAAAATCGGAGTAATGAACACCGATACCGTTCCGTAATAGGCAAGCAATTGTTTTTCGGGCAACAGTTTTGACGGGCTGTTTATTGATTCCCCGCTGCGTAATATTTTTTCCCAATTTGGGCGATTTTGTCAAAAGACATATTCGTTAATTCGGTAATCGGCTCGGTTGTGCCTCCCGAATCCCTGTCCCAACGATAAATTTGAGACGCGTACAAACCATCGGGCATTGAATGATTGCGCCAAAGGTTTAATCTTTCTATATCTGCCATTTCTGCAATCATACCCATGCCGGCTGTCATCATCTCTTCAAATGTTTCTGCGCTGTTTGAAAGGAAAATTGCCGCAGCTCTGTTGAGCACTTCCGTCATTTTTTTACTTCGTTCAAGTGACTCAAAAGAATCTTTCACTTTTTCAACTCCTTATTCGTTTTTAAAGTGGAGAAGTATTAATGTGTAATGCAATTGTCGCGCGCAACACGTCCGCCTTTAACGGCTTTACTAAATAATCACACGCACCCAACATTACCGCTGCAGATTTGTGGTCTATTGTTCCTGCGGAGGTTAAATAAATAACAGGTGTGTCTTTATGCTCGCTGTAACCCCGTATAATGGGGATTAGATCAAATCCGTTAATTTCCGGCATACGGTAATCCAGTAAAAATAAATCCGGCTTTACTTGTTTTAAAGCATTTTCAAGATGTGTTGGATTTGACAACAGGAAGACCTTATATTCATCTTTTGTAACTGAATAAATCGCTTTTAGAATATCGGGAGAATCGTCAACGACAAGAATTATCCGCTTGCGGTTGATATCATCCTTTTCAAGACGGTCAACATATTCTTTCAGGGACAAATTTTCATTTTGCTTTGCGTTGGTTGTGTCAAGTTTTTTTGCTTTATTTATTTTTTTATAGAAACTGTTAAAACCGTCAATAATTTGTTCCGCGTGATTGGCGGCTAATTCCCAATTTTCTTTTTTACGGCAAGCGTTTTTCAAAAAATGAAAATCGACTGCGAATTTATCGCACTTTATGCATTCAAACAAATGAAGCATTTGTTCTAAATTTTTGTAATCTTTTTTTTCAAGATTAAAATCCTGCCTTGCAAATTTTTTTATAATATTGGAAATATTGGGCGCAAGGTCAATAAATTGCTGCAAAAGTTCGCGATACCCGCCTACTGTTAATGCCGGGTTGATTGCAGCAGCTTCTCTTATGTCCAAATTACCCTGCTTTAACAGAACCGATAAATCGAAATGAGTTTCCTCTTTTGAAGGAATAGGCAGATTAATAAAATTGTCAGCTCGTCTGGTCATACTAATTACCCGTCCTTTTTATTAATATTGTATATTCACCTGAGGAATCTCTTAATCTTGTGTGGCTCGCGCTTTTAATGTCGGTCAGTAAATCGAAAATAAAATTTAAATCATATTCACTTGAGTCATAATTCTCAACGTACAAACTGACCTGTATTTCAAGATTATTATCCTGCATTTCAATTTCCTGCGTAATGATGTCCCGGAAATGCTCATAATTATGTGAAAAAAGCCCGTTATAACGATAATAATTGTGGTAAACGCCGTTCGCGGCGGGATAAACATCGTTGTTCCAGATATGGTCTGCGGAAAATATTTCGTCCGTTATTCCGAAATATGCATAACTAACCACGCCGGGATTATCCGGAGTAGGGTCATCCCATGTTACGTCAAAGTTGTACCACATTCCGTCAATCATCACTTTATTCCATGAATGAAGCCCCGTAAGCCCGTTTTTGTTTTGACCTATGCCCGTAACAAAAATACATTCAACATTAACCATGCCGAGAAGAAGGCACATTGTTCCCGAATACGATGAACAGACGCCCACCCCGTGCAATAATATTCCTTCGGTTCCGTGAAGGCTTTCCTGTATTAGCGGGTCGTCTGATTGGGTGCTATATCTGCCGTTTAAAACAATGTAATCGTGAACTGCCAGTACTTTGTCGTAATCACTCATGCCATGTGTTATTAGATTTGAAATTATACTTTCCGCTTTTTCCAGCATCGCGGCTTCGTTCGCAGTCAGTCTGTCAATCAGTTCTCTATTTCTGTATGCCTGTAAAACTTTTACGTCATCCCTGTATTCAACCGTAAACATATGTAGTACATACTCCACATCGGTTATGTTTCCGTTTTCGTCAACAGGTCTTTGAGTTCTCCATTGGCAATTCAAAAATCCCATATCGCGTTCTTGTATTGCCTGGCTCAAATCAAGGGAGGCATTAATGTTTAAAAAAAACACTTCGTTTAAATCAAAACTTTGGTCTTGAAAAGCGCGACGCAGATCCTCTGCCGTATCAATCATAAATATCAATTCTGCTTCTACGGTTTCTAAGTTGAGAGTGTCCGCATCCGGCATAGTTAAATTTTCTTTGTTAATCCTAGATGTGGAGTCTGAGTCGGCATGTATATTGTAACCGGATGTCATAATACCTTCGGCAATAAGCCCGACTGTTAAAACTACACTTACTTTACTCACCATTTTCATTTCAACATTCCCCGTATCTCTTTCAAATTTGAAATTTCGTCAACTATTCCCTCTAAATCGAAAAGGTTCATTTTTTCTGCAATCAATGACACAAACGCAGTGTCCGGTTCGGTTTCGTATTCATAGTAAGAAAGCTCTGTGACGGCTGCTTCCGCACCATCCACATCATATTTTTTGCACGCTGAAAGCAGATTGAAAAGTATGCCGGTGTCAACTTTTTCTTTTTTTGTCTTGTCGGAAGGCTCCGATTGATAAAATAATTTATTTATTTTTGAAAGCAAATCCCATGCGGCTTCCAAAAACATTGTGTTATACGAAATTACATAATTATAATTACCGGAGTTTGCCGCTTTTTCTAAATTTTCGGATTGTTCTTCTAGCCATTCGGCGCAAACACCGCCGCATGAGCCTTTAATTCCATGAACGACATCAGCGTATTTTTGCAAATCATCAATTATATTGATTTTTTGAAGAAGAGAAGGAAGATTTGCCGCAAAAGAACGCAAAACGTTAAAATAAATTTCCTTGTCACAGTTAAAATAACTTATTCCCTTTGTTACGTTTAATCCGTCTAATTGAAGCCATTTTTCCTGCTGCTCATCTCGCACCCATTGGCGGATTACCGCATCAAGGCTTTCTATTTGGATCGGTTTTGAAAGAAATGCCTGAAATCCCTTTGATAAAAACATTTCCTCGTTCCCAACAATTGCGTTTGCCGTAAGGGCGATTATCGGGATGTTTTTAGCGTAATCGGTTCCGATTTCCTCGCGGATGATTCTTACCGCTTCAATGCCATCCATTTCGGGCATTAAATGATCCATGAATACCGTGCTGTAAAAGACTTTTTTCTCGCGTATTGCTTTAATTGCCTGTTGCCCGCTCGATGCAAAATCGACTTGTAATTTATACGGTTTCATCAAGCCATATGCGACATCAAAATTTATTTCTACATCGTCAACCATTAACACACGCGCATAAGGTAATTGAATTCGCTCAAGTTTAGGTAATTTCCGTTTTTCGTTTATATAACGCGAATTTATAAGATTGTTTACCACATCCGTTCCGATTGATTCGTCACTCACAAACCCTTGCGGAATCCTTACTGTGAATGTACTGCCTTTTCCGTGTTCGCTTTTTACGGTTATTGTCCCGCCCATCAATTCCACGACTTTTTTAGTAAGGGGAAGCCCCAGACCGATTCCCATAATTGCTCGGTTATTGCGTACATCTACCTGAACATAATCTAAAAATAATTTTTTAATATTTTCCGGACTTATACCTACGCCGGTATCCTTTACGTACGCTCTCAACCATACCGTATCACCTTTCCGCTTGCAGTCCGCTCCTAATTCCACCGTTCCTTCTTTTGTATACTTGAAGGCATTTGATAAAATATTGTTAAATACTTGCTTTATACGAAGTTCGTCCCCGATTAACATAGCAGGCAGGGTATCAGGTATGTTCAAAATAAACCGAATAGGCTTTTGCCCCGAGTGCATAGCACTTTGGGTTGCGGTATCATGTATAAGTTTTGCCAAACTATACTCAATAGGAATGAGTTCCGCTTTTCCCGCTTCAATTTTTGATATATCTAAAATATTGTTGACTGTGTCCAGCAGCATCATGCCCGCATTGTTTATTTTTTCAATGTTATCAAAGGTACTTTCATCCAGACCTTCTGTTTCCAAAATTAAATTCGATAATCCTATAATAGCGTTAAGAGGTGTGCGCATTTCGTGGCTCATGCCTGCAAGAAAATTGCTTTTCGCTTCATTTGCTTTATGGACATGTTGTATCATTTGCTCTGCTTCGTACATCATTTGCTTATGTTTGCGTAAATCGCGTGTATAACCTGCGACAACATAGTCGTCCCCATATTTAACGCGGACAAGTGTAATTTCACATGGCAAAGGCGTCCCATCTTTTAATTGGTGCATCCATTCGAAAACGCATTTGCCTTCTGTAAACGCTTTTTTTATCATTTCTAATTTTTTCTCACGCGAGCAAACTCCGTCTGGCTGATTTTTCGGCGAGAGGTCGTGAAAATGTTCAAAATAATCCTGCTTATTTTTTAATTTGAAAAGTTTTACGGCTTCTTCGTTACATTCAAAAATTTTATATTCTTTATTCCACAAGCGGCAGGCAAGAGGTATCGCGTCTAATAAAAGGAGAGTACGCTCATGTGCCTCTCGAATTTGAAGGGCGTTTACTAACATTAAACCGATGGAGCGCAAAAGGCTGATTTCGTCATCTGAAAAAGAACGTTCACAGATAAAATCATCAAAACTGAAAAAACCGTAAAATTTTTTATGCAAACGCAAAGGAATCGCCAAAACAGATTTTACGCCTTGAAGCTCTAAAATAGCACGTTCCTGCGATGCCAGTGATGAAACATGACCGCTTATATATTCATCAAGCTCAAATTTTTTGTTCCAATCGGGTATTTCCGAGTAAGGATATCTTTCCAATGCGGGCATAAGCTCGCGGCAATTTTCATTCTTCCATCGAAATTGATTTACATAATACGATGTGCCGTTGATATCTTCGTTGTGCCAAATATGAACGCGATCTACATCTATGCTGCGGGCAATGAGTTGCATACATTCTAATAGTGAGTTTTCAATATTTACTACATTTTCCGGGGTAAGCAACAAGAATGCAATACGGTTTATTACATGCAATAAATCGTTCGGTTTGCAATTGTGATTAACCAATTGTCTACCATCTCCGTTCATTCGATTGTGCGTACGCAACGCACTACGATCCTCGCCTGCCCATCAAACGTGCAGGTGAACATCGTTAAATCATAATCGCTGTAAATAACCGAATCCCTGTTTGAGGGGTGAACGGTTTCCATCGACACTACTTCAAATAAATGTTCTATACCTTCCGCGCAAAGAAAAATAATTTGGTCGCCATTTAATAAGTTGTAGATATTTCTGAAATGTTTTGCATAATTGTGCGCCCCGATAACAAGTGAATTTTCGTGTATATTACCGCTGTAACGGCAAGGTGTATTTCTAAGCGCAGAATTAGACCATGTCCGGTTAATGGGTAAACTTAAACCGAGTGTCGGTATGCTAATGACTCCGATATACATCGCTCCTTCAATCACGATAAAATTATCGTCCTCTGATTGAACATCATTGGAAACAGATGAATCGAACTCGCGATTAATGGCAATTTCAATCGGATTGTAAACCCATGTAATAAATTCTGCCGTTATGCGCTCAGAATACTCGGCCGCTGCACGTTCTTCAAAATAATTCCTCAACCAAAGTGCCTTACTTGCCATTATGATAAAGGAACCGATAATGACCAGCAGTAAACCAATTTTGTTGAGCTTCATTTTTTACCCTTTCGTATCATATACACTCCCGTTACAACAATTAATAAACCGAGACCTGATAGTATCGGGATAGGCCAACGTAGAAGTCCGGTTTGCGGCAAATCCGGTTTGCCCGGGTGAGGTGTGGGAGATAGTCTTGGTGTAATTGGTTCAAATGGTTCACTTGGAGTATTGACCTCTGTAATGGGCGTCTTATACCCGCCATTAGGTGGTGAACCGGAGCCGGGGGGGATAATTACATCGAACGGGTCATCCGGATTATCGCCTTCTGTAGTGTGCGGCGTATATCTGCCACCATTAGGGAGCCGGTGACCGGGTATGTGAACAGAGCCGGGTGTGGGAGAAGGACTAGGCGTTGGTGTTGGCGTTGGTGTTGGCGTCGGAATCGGCTCGGTTTTAGCTGCAAGGTCTGAATCAATTGTCCATATCCCATCGTGTAGAGTCCGAATTAAAAACGGACCCAATACAATATGGCTCTGTTCTTCCGCGCTGCTTTGCACAAAAAGATAAACACCCGGATTTAAACCCGAAAAAATCATCGGATTTCCGCTATTTGTGTGTCTGATTTTTAACGGCGTGATAGAGTTATTTTTTGCGTAATTTAATAACAATCCGGCTTGAATAAGGTTTTCATCCGTGGTATTAATATTAAGATTAACTCCTGAGGATTCAAAACCTGCGGTTAATGTGTATTCGGAAAGATTAGGACTACTCACCGACGCGACAAAATATACTTCCAATTCTATATTGCTACCTGTCGGCAGCCTCATTGAAATGGTTCCGCCGTCGGATGCGTCAACCTGTGAGGTAAGCAATAAAAACAGGAGGATGCCCATGCTGATTATTTTTTTCATAATATGGGTAACCTCCTTCTTTTTATTTTTTACTCAATTTTTTTAAAAACTTAAAAATCAGATACAAAAGACATACAACTGAGATAAATGCCAAAGCAACCGCATACGAGACAATCAAAGATAATTCGGTGCTTATTCTGCGCGCTTCGGGCAAAATGGCTACGTACGCTGCTTCTTCAATGCTTCCGACACGAATGCCGCGCACAAGCATACGGTGACTGTTTATGCCGTAAGGGGTGCAGGTTATTAAAGTGCAGTAGTCCATACCCGGAACAATGTTAAGCGCGGAGGTGTCGTATGGCGCTACAATAAGTATTTGATTAACTTGATATATCAGCATTTCGTTTAAAACCTGTAAAGAAAATGTATCGCCCACAGCCAACCGGTCAAGGCGGGTTAATAAAGTTGATGATGGAAGCCCGCGATGACCTGTTATTACGGCGTGTGTTCCCTCCCCGCCAACGGGGAGGGAAGAACCCTCCAAATGACCTGCACCAATTTGTAAAACGCTTTCATCGGTACCGTGGTAAATTGGAAGCATTACGTTGATTAAATCAATTTCAAGTATGCCGATAACCCCTCGGCCTGCTACATCTAAAAGAGACCTGTATTCAACGCATTCTTCATCAGAAAAAACAAAACGATTGTGCCTTGTGCGCAGTGTTTCATTATAAGAGTGTGCGGCTTCTAGCATTTCAGCGATATAGGTGTAATCCATTTCCTCAATTTCTTCGAGGTATGTGAAAACCACCCGCGTCTGACGGCGTGAATTAATATAATCACTTACAATCGGGTACAGAAACACCATTAAACCCGCGAAAAAAATTAAAATTATTCCTGCTGTTGCTAAGTGCTTTTTCACTTTAGCCGGCAGTCTTGATTAACTTTTTCCGGAAAACAAACATCAGTATCGCCGTGCCCATTATTAATCCGCCGACAGTGTACAAGATAGTACGCCCAATACCTCCGGTTTCGGGAAGAAGGTCGCCACGGTTGTTTTCAACATTAACTTGGGTATGCCCCAACGGAGTGCCGTTGACTGATACTGTATAGTTACCCGAGCCGTCTGTATGCGAAATTGTAACCACTATATAGTCGCTCAATTTTGCGAAGCCAGGAGGGGCTACTGTTTCTTCAAGGTAATATGTTCCTACATCAAGACCGGTCAATTGTAGATAACCGGAAAGAGACGGTCTAAATTCTTGAGTCACAGTGCTATCGCTCGGCGTGGCAAGCCTGTATATATCCGGAAGGGTGTCTGAACCTACTTCGGCTCTGACAAACATATACGGAATGGCTGGACCGCCCGGTGGGGCATCATATAATTGGAATGTTGCGCCGTACAGGGGTGTTTGAATCGAACTGTTTGTCACCCTTTCGAATTTGAAAATTTCAAAGCCGAATGTGTAAACCGTTGTTTCTTCCTCGTGGGTGTGACCTGTTGAGCCCTCATCAAATGGGTCGTTACTATACTCAAGATGCACAGAGTTTTTGTTTCCCGGCGCACCTACTACAGCGTTTTCATTAAGCTCAGCGTCATATTGAATCTTTATTATGTCGCCCGTATTTAACCCAAGGATGTAATCCGAATTAAGTTCGATTACAAGCCCTGTACGGTTACTGCTCAAGTTAGAGACAGTTATATCATCTATCACATCACTCGACGTAACAAGTGCACTATTGACGGAAATGGTAAAGTCGAAATCATCGTACGCCATCAAGGTCAGCCCTGCACTAAGCGTATCGTGCACATTTAATGTATAGTTAAAGCCCGGAATACTCTGGAATTTATCCAAGTCCGGTATGGTAATGGTCAGTTCAAACGTAATCGTGTCGCCGATTGCCGCATTCGTCCATTTAGGGTCATCGCCGCCTACAATTTCTTTTTCAATTTGGGGTATGCCTACTTTGGGGAGCACGGTAAGCGTACCGCTCGTTGTCGTCATATCATTGATGGTAAGCATGAAGCTTTCACCCGGAGAAAACGCACCTAATCCAAGATTGTCAAAAGCGGCAATAAAATAATATCCTGCCGGGGTGATGCCGTTAATTGTTGCTCCGGATGTAGTTCCGTTTGTACTGGTCGCAACGGGGGCAATTTCGGGGGTGGGGTCATTCCGCGCAACAATAAAGTTATTTACCGCTACCATAAAATCATGGAATTCGCCCGAACCCGGCGACAATTTACGGATATATCCCTCAAGCGTATCGCCAATCGTAAATCCGGCCAGCCCGTTAAGCGGCATTTCATCGAAGGGAGACACCGCTGTATAATAGCCGTATTCATCTACATCCATAAGGTGAAACGCCTCAAACAGGTAGTTATCTACGTTACCGTTGATTTGTAGGGTGTAAGGCCCCGAGGCGGTAATCGCCGTTGGCATCAGTATGGTAAAGGCAAAGAGTATCGCTAATACCAATGCAAGCATTCTTTTCTTTTTCATATTTCCACTCCTTTTTTCATTTTTTTTTGCTCCTTTTCATACAAGCGATAATGTGTTTTTCATTCAAGCTTATCAAATTCCACCTCCTCAAACTTATCCTCATCTTTTACCAGTAGTTTTCTTGTGCGGGAAGAATTCCTTGCTTTTATAGTAAAAATGGAAGCAGTCGCCATAAACATCAGCATCACCCCACCCATTTGAAAAACTCTTCTTCCTGAACCGCCGGTTTCCGGCAGTAGCATACCCATGGGTGGGGCATCGGGAATATTTACAAATCTTATTTCATTCACCTCAACTGCCGTATCGCTGTCAAAATCAACAATGAAATATCTTATATCTGCAGCCAGAACGGCACCGTCAGGTCGTACCGTTACCTCTGCAACAAATACGCTTTCGTTATCAATCCAACCCGGAACCATGTCCTCCGTAATCATGTAATAGTACGTGCCCGGTCCAAATCCGCTTCCGAGGTCAAACGTAAACGTTCCGTTTTGTTGCGATACGTCCGTCCATTCGACCGCCGCCCTCCGCTCGAAATCCGACAGGACGGTGCTTCCGCCACGAAAACGGTACATACGCCGCGTATCAGTTAAGCCCGATATTTCCACAAGCGTAAAGGAAAAATCACGAGTAAGCCCTTCCGGGGCAAGCCCTGTTTCCTTTTCTCCGGAAACGGTAAGTGAGACATCCGTTCTCATCGATTCGTTGACTATTGTAATTTCATTGAAAACCAAGTGAACTTTTTGACCGTCTATATCCGGCGCGGGGTTGAGTGCAAAAAATGTTACGCTTTCCCAACCCGAATCAACGCTTACCGCCTCCGTATAACCGGGCGGAGCCTCTAACTCAAGCATAGCGAATACAATGCCGGGTGTACCGTAATAAGGTAGCCAACTACTGTGGAATTCCGCAAAGCCTCCTGTACCCGTAACCTGCTCTTCCAAAAAGTAGAATGTAAAATTGTCTGCCGTAAAGGTTTCCGGTGTAGTAACCGGGTTTGTCGGTGTTTCACCGTAGGGCCAACTCGGATTATCAGGAAATCCGATATACAGTCCGAATCTTGAGCCCGGTAGCCTTACGGCACGGTTTTCGCTATCTATTTTAAAGAGACTCAGGCTTTCTACGGAACCCGCTCCCCAACTTTCCAATGAGCTGATATTTTCCATGTACAGAAGAG
>Ga0131853_10001368_pt1 | contig 43722 bp, 45 predicted proteins | sample TergutLab28metaG_FD_92764 | JGI IMG/M metagenome (GOLD analysis project Ga0131853, IMG submission 92764) | Labiotermes labralis P1 segment gut microbial communities from Petit-Saut dam, French Guiana - Lab288 P1 (version 2) (version 2) | ecosystem: Host-associated > Arthropoda: Insects >...
AATTTGTGTTCCTCAATGGATATGCTCACATTATTCACAGCCTTCAAGGCGCCGAACTGGATGGAAAGGTTTTCCGTTCGCATGATTACCTTGTCCAAAAAATCACTGCCTTTCACAAAATGATTTTATTAACATGAAATATGATTCATGTTTCACAGTATACTACATGCCCTCAGCAATAATCAACAAAAACCCACCAAAAATATACGCCAATTTTATCCGCAATGTTTTGTGCAATTCAGATATTTTTTGTGTCTTGCCCCCCATTGATCTTTCGTGTATAATAATTCTATTCGTTAGAAGCGAGGCAACCACATGGAATATGTAAAACTACCAAAGACAAAACGCGGGGAACTCACCCTGAAAAAAATATGCGAAGCCGCTGAAGAGCTCTTTGCTCAAAATGGGTACTACACCACTGATATCTCCGACATTACCCGAAAAGCAGGCGTGGCTACGGGTACCTTCTATACCTATTTTCCTGACAAAAACAGTGTATTTCTACATCTCATGGACGACCTGGGCCGCAAACTCAGACGCGAGATCAAACAGGCAAAATTAGAAGAGGCGCCCAATTCTTTCATGGAACTGGAACGGATTTCCGCCCGGGTCTATCTGTCTTTTGTCCAGAGACACTGGGGTATCTTCCACATTGTCTGGCAATCTCTGTTTACAGATGCGGAAACCTTTAAGCTCTATTTCGAGCGTTTTTCCAGCGGCTATATTAAGGAGATCAAACGCGCACAAGAATCCGGTGAAATCCGAGACATGGATCCAAAACTCCTCTCCTTCATTTTGATGGGTACTCATCAGTTTGTCGCACTCAAGCACTACGTCTTTGATGAGACAGAGCCGGATGAGGCCGTCATAGATCAATTGGTCGAATTTGTCGCACGGGGACTGCGTAAAGATTAGTCAAAAAATCCGCCTGTCATATCAGGCGGATTTTTTGTATGACATTTTACACTACTCTTCCATAGGTGCGACACCAATGGCACGAAGTACGGGGCTCAGAATTCTTCGCATAACCGGAATCAGCCTGCCAACAAAGATGGCGGCAAGGACAGTTCCCTCTCTTACGCCATAAAAGGTACCGAGGAATAGCAAAGATGAGAGGAGCGCAAAGGTCAAAATCGTACAATCCAGGAGTATCTTACCGCGGGCAAAGTTCAGTTTCGGGACTTTTTGCACCAGTGCTAAGATTAAACCATCTGATGAAACCGGGAGAATGCGAGGGGTTACATAGAGGAAGACACCGGAGGAAAGCAGGCTAATACTAATCGCAAGCATAAAGAGTTGACCGAAATAGCTTGGAATAAAAAAGTCACCTATGATGAAACGTGATAAGTCAACGAAGAAGCCAAAGATGACAGACGATAAGAGTTGGCCAAGCTGTATCCATTGGAAATCACGCCGCAGAATGAGTAGCTGGAGCAAGACGAAAACCGTCAATTGCAGAGCAACGAAAATGCCAATATAGGTATCAAAAATCAGACTGAGTATAAAGGGAAAGGAACTGATGGGAGAGATGCCGAGTCCTGAGTTGATGGCGAGAGCCGCCCCCATGGCGGCAAGGAACATGCCGACTAGATAGACACAAATTCTAGCTAAAATACTATTCTTTTTCGGCATGTTCACGCCCTCATTTCGCTGGAAACTTTCACTTAAATGTGGTATAATTCCTTTAGCCTTTTACCTAACAATCCCCGGGGAGACTTTATGGAAATCACCATTGTATTTGAACAGATGTTTGTGCTTTTTTTCCTTATGTTAGTCGGCTTCCTATTGCGGAAGTTTAAGATTCTGAGCCAAGACGGCAACTCCATTTTGACGCGGCTTATTCTGGTCGCCATCATACCGGCGGCGATTATCACCGGTGTCGTAAACACACCGGGAGGACAGGGGAACCTGCATCTGCTCTATGTCCTCGGTGTCAGTATTTTTGTATTTATTCTTATGACCCTTCTCTCTATCCTCATCGCACGTTTGACAGGCGCAAAAACACAGGAGGATCGGGGCGCCCTTGCTTCTACTGGTTTATTCGGAAATATCGCCTATATGGGCTTTCCTCTAGCGCTGATTCTCTTTGGATCAGACAGTGTGTTTTATACGGTACTCTTTAACCTTGTCTTCAACACTTTCGCGCTTTCTTTCGGCATTAAATTGCTTACGGGAGCAGGGGTAAAACTCTCTTTGCGTCTGATTTTCAACGCCTCCATGAATGCCTCCCTTTTGGCAATTGGGCTTTTCATGCTGAATGTTTCTCTCCCGCCCCTTGTGACTGCACCCCTCACCCATCTGGGTAATATGCTCACACCAACCGGGATGATTTTACTCGGCTCGATTCTGGCTGAAATGAACCTGAAAGAGATCCTTTTGGGCTGGCGGATTTATACTGCAATTGCAGTAAAGCTACTCCTAGCGCCACTAATGGTGTTTTTTATCCTCTCCCAGTTTGTCTCTGATCCGCTTATGCTGGGTCTCTTCGTCGTCTTATCCGCTGTACCCGCCGCCCCTCGGACTGCGATGCTTGCTGTGCACTATGGCGGGAATCATAAACTGGTCAGCCAAGGGATCTTTCTCTCCACTATCTTATCCATTGTGACAATTCCATTCTTGATTTTTCTTCTTTCCCTTTAGGCCAATACACTCTTCCCCTACAAAAAAGCCTTGAAAACAGATGCTTTCAAGGCTTTTCTTGTTTTCTAAGTCTTAGACAAACTTGATACAAACAGGCGTAGGTGCAAAGATTTCTGAAACCTTCTGCAAGGCGCCAGACTCTTGATCAATTGCAAAGGTAACAATGTTATCTGTATCCTGATTGCCTGCTACCAGGAATTTACCGTCAGGAGAAATTGCAAAACTTCTCGGCGTCTTTCCCTCTGAGCTGAACACTGCCGGAGCTGAAAGATGTCCTGTATGCGGGTCAATCTGATATGCCGCTATGATATCATTCCCCCGGACTGAGGCGTAGAGGAATCTGCCATCTTGTGAAATCTGGATATCCGCGCCGATGCTATCCTCACCGCTGGCCTTGACAATGGGAACTTCTTGCACTAAGGTACCTGTCCCAGCCTCATTGTCAAAAGCAAACACGGCGACGTGCAAAGAGAGCTCATTAATCACATAGAGCATATCCGGCTTTTGCGGATGAAACACACAATGCCTTGGACCGTCTCCAGATTTGAGTGCCAGTGCACCAGCCGGCTTCAGTGTTCCCTTTTCCCCGTCATAGGCGTATATTACAATCTGATCAATTCCCAAATCCGGGACTAGGGCATACTTTTCACCCGGTGTTAGTACAACTGCATGGGCGTGGGGGCCGGTCTGACGGAATGTAGGGCCTGATCCCTCGTGCTGGAAAAAGGCTGAACTCTCTTCCAGACTGCCGTCTTCTCTCCGCGGGAACATACACATGCTACCTGTCATGAAATTGGCGGCAAACACATGACTTCCCTTTTGGTCTATGGCAATGTGACAGGGGTCTTCACCTTTCGTCGCTTGGGTGTTTAGATAACGCAACTGTCCCGACCCTTCGATTGCAAAAGCGCTGGCTGAGCCGCCGGTCATATTTTGATATAACTTGGTTTCGTTGACACAGTACAAATAACGTCTATCTTCCGATAATGCAAGATAAGAAGGGTTCACACTGGGGGTCGCGTTCACTAATTCCAGGCTCCCTGATTCGGCGTTGAAATAGCCGAAGTGGATCCCATCTCCTTTGCCTTGCATGATCTCCCCTGTTCCGAACTTAATGGGCTCTGTGTACGTCCCAATATATACTTCATACTGTTTTGCCATGACTATTTTCCTCTCTTCCGTCTGATTCAAATTAAGCAAACGGCTCCTTCTTCTAGGTTGAATTTCGCTCTTCCAGCTTGCATTTAAGTAAAATATAGCCGCCGCTGGTTTCCATTTTGTTGATCTTGTTCTTGAGATAATGGAAGGTGTGACTCACCATCTCATCAATGGGCTGTTTCACGGAAGTCAGCTGGTAGGAATTCCAGGCGCTTTGCTCCAAATTGTCAAAACCTACAAAGGCAATGTCTTCCGGCACTTTCATTCCCAGTACCTGCCGCGCCGCGTCCATGGCGCCCAGCGCCATCAGATCATTGACACAAAACACCGCTCGGGGTAGCGCGCCTTTTCTCTTCATCTCCAACAAACCTTCGTAACCGGAACGATAGGAATAATCCCCCGCCACGACCTGACATTTGGCAAATCCCAGCTCCCCTAAGCGCTCCGTATACCCTTTGTATCGAAAGTCGCTGATCTGGCTGAGTTGTTTCCCTGATATGAATCCGAAAGACTCATATCCCCGCTCAGCCAAATGATCCGCTACCAGACGGCCTGCGTCTAGGTTGTCTGAGGAAACGGAAAAGAAGTTTCGGCTGTCAAAGTACTTATTGAAGATCACAAGGGGGATTTGTATCCGGGTAAATTTATCCAAGAGTTTCGCTGAAAGCGCCGCTGAGAATACAACGATGCCGTCTACTTGGTATTCCATCACTTTGTAGAGAATGTCATCCAAAGATTGATCGAACTGGGTCTGAATGAAGATAACCTTCTTCCCCATCTCGGCGATCATATCGGATATTTTGATGAGCAGTGTCTGGTAAAAGGGATTGTCAAAGCGCACCGATACAACCGCAATCATATCTGTCTGCTTTGAGGTAAGACTGCGAGCAATGGCATTGGGCGTGTAGCCTAAGTCTCTGGCGGCTCTCTTTACTTGTTCAACCGTTTCAGCACGCACTTTGTCTGAATTATTAAACACCCGTGAAACCGTCGCTTGGGAAACATTGGCGGCCCGCGCCACATCGCCTGAGGTAATCGCGCTTATCTTTCCGCTGTGATCCATTGCCATATCTGACTCCTCCAACTTGCTCCAAATTCGACACCTATTCTACCACATCGCAAACCCATTTTCCAGCAATTGATCTTCTTATGCCGCTTTCGGACGCCGAATTACATCGAAGGTTACAGCCGCAATCAATAGACATCCTTTGATGAAAGTTTGATAGAAGGGCGGCACACTCAGAAGCGCCATACCGTTATTTAACAGACCGATAATCAACACACCGAGTAGTGTGCGCCAGACAGATCCCTCGCCGCCTTCCGGGCTGTTTCCGCCTAAGTATACGGCGGTAATAACATCCAGATTGTAGCCGTCTCCCGCTGAGGGCATGGCAGTGGAAGCAAGTCCAACCATTACAATACCGGAGATCGCCGATAAAAGACCTGTCAGGGTATAGAGAACCAATTTGATGCGGTTTACGTTAATACCAGCCAGTCTGCTGGCATTGGCGTTGCCGCCGACAGCATATACATAGCGGCCGAAAACTGTGAACTTACAAAGCGCCCAAATCAGCACGAAGCAAACCAGCATAATCACACCCGGGAGCGGAATCTGGCCGAAGAGACGATGGGTACCGATAAAATTGATCTGCCGGCTGGGGGTAAAGATCGCCTGTCCGTTGGTACTAATGAAGGCTAAGCCCCGCATGATATTTAGCATACCAAGGGTGGCAATAAAGGGCAACACACGGAAGCGGGTAATGAGGATACCGTTTAAAAGTCCAACTACCGTACCGCAAACCAGCGCGATCAGGATCGCAAGCCACCAGCTCAGTCCCCAAGAAGTCAGAGACAGGGCAAGCAAACAACCTGTGAGGGCGATGGTAGAGCTTACGCTTAAGTCAATACCTTTTGTAATGATAACAAGTGTCATACCCGCCGCGATGATACCAACAATCGAGACGGATTGTAATATGTTCATGAAGTTCCTGATATCTAAAAAGAAAGGCGAGCGGATGGAGAAAAAGATCACCATCGCAATTGCGAGTATAAACAGAATCGAATCTAAAAACCGCTGTTGAAGCTTGCGTCTTTTTTCCTTGCTTGTCAACATGACTTTGTCAGCCATTGTTCAAACCTCCTTAAGTTTCACACCTCTATATCTCCGGACATTAAGCTTCTGCAGTTTTCACACCCAAAGCCTTACTGAGCAAATACTCCTGGGTTGCCTCTGCCCGGTCAATCTCCGCTACAATCTGATGCTCGTGCATGATGTAAATGCGGTCAGCAATACTCAGAACCTCCGGCATTTCCAAAGAGATCACCAAAACAGCAACACCCTCTTCTGCAAGATCTTCCAGAGCTCTGTATATCTCAGCTCTGGCACCCACGTCTACACCCCTGGTGGGCATGTTTAAGATCAAGAGCTTCGCGTCATTTGCCATCCAACGGCCGATTACGCATTTTTGCTGGTTGCCGCCTGAGAGCGAGCCGATTGCTTGTTTTGTCCCGGAACAACGCACACCCAGCTTATCGAAAAATTGCCGTCCCAGTTGTTTGACACGCTCTAAACGCAAGAACCCTCTATTTGACAACTTGTTAGCATAAGCCGGGAGACAGATGTTCTCTCCAACGGAGAGCAAGGGAATAATCCCCTCCCCCTTTCGGTCGTCTGACACATAGCCAATCCCAGCGGCACAGGCGTCCTTCACAGTTTTGACCTTGAGTTCTTTCCCATGTAAATGGATCTCACCGCTGTCATATGGCATGGCGCCGAATATCGCACGGCAGAGTTCGTTTTGTCCTGCCCCGAAGAGACCGAACACCACAACCAACTCACCCCGGCGGATGGAGAGGGATATATCTTCCAATTTCCCTTCTGCGGACAGGTTCTGAACGCTGAAAATCTCTTCCCCTTTTTCCACTGGACGACGCGTAAAAGCCGCACTTTTCTCTTCCCCCACCATCATTTTAATGAGGCCTTCATCGGTAATCTCCGCTATGGGCAAGCAGGCGATAAACTCTCCGTCTCTGAGTACAGTGACTTGATCGGCTAACTGATATACCTCACTGAAGCGGTGGGTGATGTAGATGATGGAAACGCCGCTTTCTTTGAGCCGGTCTAATAGTTTAAACAGATTGGCAGTCTCTTGGTCGTTGAGCGCCGCCGTGGGTTCGTCCATGATGAGCACTTTTGGCTTTACACTCAGAGCCTTTGCGATCTCTACAATCTGCTGTTCTGCTATGGTAAGATTGCGCACTTTCTTCGTTACAGGAATCGACTCCCCAAGTTGATCTAAGACCGCTTTTGCGTCTTGGTTCATCTTCCGTCCGTCAACTGTTTTATTTGCATTCCGGGGGAAATTCCCCAGATAGATATTCTCCGCTACCGTCATTGTGGGGACTAGGCTAATCTCTTGATGAATAACTCTGAGTCCCGCGTCGATTGCGTCTTTGGGCGTATGGAATGTGACTTCTTGCTCTGCAATCTTTACAACTCCCGCGTCTTTGGTATATACGCCGGATATGATCTTGATTAAGGTTGATTTCCCTGCCCCATTTTCACCCATCAGGGCATGGATTTCCCCTTCGCGCAGTTTGAACTCTACGTTTTTTAATACCTTTGCTTCACCGAAAGACTTATAGATTCCCTCAGCGCTTAATACATACTTGTCTTCCAAAACGGTGACCCTCCTTACTTAGAACGCACCCGCAGACACATTGTTTGCGGGTGCGCCTTATCGAGACTTGCTCTGCTATGACCTATGTCTTATTGAGGGAAGTAATGTTCCAGGTTCTCCCCTGTGATGATCGCCATTGGAGGCATGGTAGTGAGTGGAATTGGGGTTCCATCATTTAGGTGGCGGATAAGCATAGGTAGAATATCCCAACCGAAACGCTCAGAGAACTGAGCTACAGTACCGATGACGGCTGAGTCCGGATCGAGTAATTCGTGGAAGATAACAGGGTTCGCACCGAAAGAGGTGATGATAACATCCGCTTCTCTGTCCGCCGCACGAACAGCCGCCAGCATACCCATAGTGTTTTGGTCAATGTGGCACCACATGAGGATTCTGCCGTGTGGATGGGCTGTCAGGAAGTCTGCTGTACGTTGACGTGTTGTCTCCGGGCTTCCGTCTGTTGAGATCTCAACAACACGGACATTGGGCATACGGCTTGTAACGGCATCAATAACGCCTTCTGCACGTTGGATGAAGTTCACGCCGGCTTCCGGGTGACCTGCGATGAAAAGAATGATTTCTTCTTCCGGTGTGTCAGGCCATCTTAGTTGCGCTTCTTCTACCAACATTTCACCGCAGATGTAACCGATTTCAGGGTTGTTTACATGGTAAGCCGGGTCAACACCAATACGTGCCATAGTTTGCAGAGAAATCATCGGAATGCCGTTCTCTTCCAGAAGCTCTGCAATCGCCGCGTTGATGGATTCGTCTTGGTTGAAGTTCAGATAGAAGTCAACTTCCATTTGGATCGCTGTTTGGGCATTTGTCATAGCTTGCAATGGATCTTGACGGTTGTCCATTACAACAACCTCTAGACCATAAAACTGAGCGGCTTCTACTACGCTGTCGCGGACGATGATGGCAACAGAGTTTTCATCGTTCCAGTTTGCATAGGCGATGCGGAAAGGACGGTTTGCGTGGACGGTTCTGTCAACATCAATGATGTTCGGCCAGCGGATCTCTACGCTCTCGTCATGAGGTAGGTAGCTTGCTTCCGGCTCTTCCGGCGCTTCTTCCTGCGGCGCTGTCTCTGCCGGAGCTGGTGTGGCCGGTGCAGGCGTTGGATCTGGTGTGCCGCCTCCACAGGCAACCAAAGCAGGTAGCACCATGAGAAGAACCAATAGTAGGGCTAATAATTTGCGTGTTTTCATCTTTCATCTTCCTCCTAGTTTTTCTTATTCACAATATCTTCCATTCATTTTCATACGAAAACAAAATGAATTCATGAATTCGCTTTCATTCGTCGTTTTAGCATGAAATCATTATAATTCTCTTGTTAATCTTCTGTCAACTGTCGTTTGCACCAAACCACGACGCATATTTTCAGTTATATTTACAGTTTTTTGTTATTCTTACCACTTTTCAATGAATACGTTTACATTCATCATTGACTTTTCAAATTTACTGGTCTATACTTTTTTCATACTTATGACAAACTGAACGGAGGAGAGCTCATGAATACGCAAATTCCAAAAACCGCAAAGGCCTGTGTGCTGACTGCGCCTGGGCAGTTCGAAATCAAAGAGGTAGAGGTTCCAAGTCCCGGATATCAAGAGGTTTTGTGTAAAATCCGTGCTGTTGCCATTTGCGGCAGTGATCCGGAAATCATCCGGGGCGGCCTCGCCGGTGAGTGGCCCCCGGCTTACCCTTTCATCGCCGGACACGAATGGTCAGGTGAGATCGTAGCTGTCGGCGAGGGTGTCTCTGGGTTAGCGGTTGGTGACCGGGTTGCCGGTGAAGCCCACAAAGGTTGCGGATTCTGCGAAAACTGCTTAGAAGGCCGCTATACCATCTGTCTCAACTACGGCAGAGAAGATTTGGGGCACGCCCATTATGGTTTCCGCGTCAACGGCGCTTATGCCCAGTATGCGAAGTATTCCATTAAGAGCGTGAAAAAGATTCCAGCAGGCGTGAGCTTTGCCGAGGCTTCTATGGTAGACACCGCAGGGGTTGCACTCCACGGCTTAGAGCTAATCGGCATACGTCCGGGCGGGACCGCTGTTGTCATTGGTCCGGGCCCCATTGGACTCTGTGCTATGCGTCTCGCGAAAGCTATGGGATCTGCCCGCGTTATCGTAGTCGGTCGTGGTTCCCGTTTGCAGTCCGCGAAAGAGTTGGGTGCGGATGAAATTGTGGACATCAATGCAGTTGATCCTGTTGAGCAAGTACGGCTTCTCACAGAAATCGGTGCAGATGAAGTGTTTGAGTGCTCTGGTGCGAAAGGCACCTTAAACCAAGCAATCCGTATGTGCCGCAAGGGCGGTAAGATTACACTGCTGGGCGTGGCAAATGCGGACGTGCAGGAGGAGATTCCATTTAAGTACACCACCCATAATGAGATCCTCATCACTGGCTCCCGGGCGAATCCTAACGTGAGCAAAAAGGTGTTGACCCTATTTGCAAGCGGCGGCATCGTTGTCAAGGACTTGATTACCCACCGCTTTGCCTTAGAGGACTTTGGCAAGGCTCTAGATACCTTCGTCCATCGCAAGGAGAATGCGGTTAAGGTCGTGCTCTTCCCAAATGGGGAGGAATAAGGTATGAGCAGAGATAAAGTCCTAATTATCGGCAGTGGTCTGATGGGTAGCGGTATTGCCAGCCGTAGCGCACTTGCCGGACATAAAACGATTCTATTAGACGCCAATCTAGAAGCCGCAGAACGCGGACTGCAAAAAGCCCTTGCTTGCATTAATGAGCTTGAGGCGCACAATCTTGCAGATCCAGAAGCGGCGGCAAACGCGCGTACCCTTATTTCTACCTCAGATAATCTGGAGACAGCATGTGGGGAGGCGGAGTATGTAATTGAGGCTATTTATGAAAATCTCGGGGCAAAGCAAGCCTTGTTTGCACAGCTGGATACACTCTTACCTCCAGGAGTTATTATACTGAGTAATACCTCCGGCTTACGCATTACAGATATCGCAGCAGATATGGAGCATCATCCTGAGCGGGCACTCACTGCCCACTTCTGGTTCCCCGGACATCTGGTTCCTCTTGTTGAAATTGTAATTGGCGACCGCTCAAACCCTAGCTTAGCGGAAGATGCGAAGCGTCTGCTTCTCAACTGGGGTAAAGCGCCTGTCATCGTAAAGCGTGACTTACCGGGACAGCTGGCAAACCGTATTTTACAAGCCGTCATCCGGGAAGCGACCAGTATTGTGGAGATGGATCTCTGTGAGCCGGAAGATGTAGACCTGGCCATCAAAATGGGCATGGGCATCCGCTTCCCTGTCTGGGGTGCTCTTGAGCATGTGGACGCTGTGGGTGTGGATCTCTGCCGCAATGTACAAGCAACGGTTTTGCCGGATATCTCCGCCGCTACTACACCTGCTAAGTGCTTTGATGAAAAGATCGCCGCTGGTGAGCTTGGTGCGAAATCCGGCAAGGGATTTTATGATTGGTCAATCAAAAGTATGGATGCGCTGGCTGATCGCCGCAATCGCTTTATCATTGAGGCTTTGCAGTTCCATCAGCGCAACCCAGAATAAGGAGGTACATTCACTATGATCCAATATTCCTCTCCCACTTTTTTGTTCCGTGATGGTCATGCTGGCGATATCCTAAGTGTGATCCCCCGCATTGCCGCTTGCGGCTTTGATGGACTTGAGCTCTATGGTCTCTTCGGCAAGACACCGGAGGAACTCAAGCAAGTTTGCAATGAATCTGGCATTCGGGTGGTGTGTGATCATGTGCCTTATACTGAATTTGTCAGCGACACCTTGAATGTTATCAAGGCGCGGGCATACTTGGGCGCTCCTTACATCACAGTGGATAAAATTCCGACAGAGCATTTGCCTGGCGGAGCGCATTTCCCTGAGACTGTCAGGGAAATCACTCGCATTGCGAAAGAGTGCCAGGCCGCCGGTATGCAACTTCTCTACCACAATCACGGCTATGATTTAACAGATGGCCCTGTGATTGATGGAAAATATGTACTTGAGTGCATTCTGGACTCCATTGATCCAGATCTGATGAAATTCCAACCAGATCTTGGCTGGATTGAGCTTGGCGGCGGGGATCCTTCTTATTTCTTAGAGAAATACCGTGACCGCTGTCCGATTATCCACCTCAAAGATTACTATGCAACAGCTCCCATGCGTCTCACCAGTGCGCCTGCCCTCGGTTATGAGCGGGGCGGCGCTGACTACAACTTCTTCGAGTTCCGCCCCACGGGTTATGGCATCGTAGATTTTGCGAAGTATATGCCCGCTGTTTTGGCCTGTAAGCCGGAGTGGTTGGTTGCCGATCATGACCTCTCCTATGAGCGGGATACCTTTGTGGACTTGGAAGACAGCTTGCTCTATGTGAAGAAGCTTGTGGATTTGTATCCTGGACTTGCCTAAATCAATATAAAAATTCCTGTAACCATCTGGTTACAGGAATTTTTCTTTCGTAGTCTCTCAGGTCACGCTTCTTGATTTTCGCAAAACTCTATCTGCACAATAAACAAATCACCTGTTACTTGAATGGCAAACTGCCCATCCATCAGTTCTACAAGGTTTTTTGCAATATATAAGCCCAGGCCGTTCCCCTCAGATTGCCGGGCGCGGTCGCCGCGGATGAATTGTTCAGTTAGGGTATCCCCTGCTAAGTCAATTGGCATCTCTGAGGTGTTTTTTAGCGTAAATGTTGGTCTCCCCTTATCCTGATACCCGAGTTCAGCAAATACCCGAGTTCCGGGAAGGGAATATTTCGCGGCATTTGAAAATAGATTCTCCAACACCCGCCATAGATGCCGATTGTCGGCACTGATGGAGATGGGTTCATCTGCCTGTGTCAGCACTAAACTCAAATCCCGGGTAGCAAAGTTATCTTCAAACTCCCCTGCAATCTGACCTAGGATCTCGTTTAGATTGATGGCTTGCATCTCTACTGCTTCATTGCCCGTCCCGGCCTTAGAGGCATCAATTAAATCATCAATCAACATTTTTAGGCGGTCGGATTTTCGGTCTAGGACGGACACATATTCAGCCGCTTCCCCTTCTAGAGGGAGTTTTTTGAGCAAATCTACATAATTGATTACAGAAGTAAGAGGTGTTCTGATATCGTGGGATACATTTGTGATGAGCTCGCTCTTAAACCGCTCCGCCCGGACCTTTTCCGCACTGGCCTCGGCGTATTTGGCAGAGAGGTTCAGTGCGAAGGTCACAAAATAGGTTGTGGAAATCAAGGTGAGTAAGGAAAAGGGCAAGAGGAGTTCTACCGGTACAATAGATGGTAGTATGTGGACTCTGAATAGAGGATCAGGCCAGACAACTCTGTCAGGTGACGTCACCCATGCAACCGTATTTGCTTGTGCTAGAATCTCGCGTGCTGTGGCAATCAATACAATCACACCGCCAACCAAGAGCAGAGACATGAGTAGTCCTAAGGGCTTCCAGATGGGGTATAAGCGGAAAAAGCGAACCCAGTACAAGGTTTTTAGTAAGTCCTTGTCACGGATTCGGGCGATTAGCTCGGTTACTGCGAAAACGCCGGCCGTATAGGTCAGAAGAGGCAAGGCTAAGACCTCATAGAGTTGCACACGAAATGTGGCTTGCGACTGGGCATAGAATACACGCAGGCCGAAAAAGGATAATAGTGCGATCACTGCCACCAAAATGACCAACAAGAAAAAGTCAAGATTCCGCCAGAGGACAAGAATCTTCACCTTTTCCTGTTTTGGCTTCGTCTTCCAGACGGAAAAGAGCAACAGTCCGCCGCAGACCAAAAATGCTGTGGCAAACAGGAGCAGTCCCTGTCTGTAGAACACACCCACATGGAGGGGGCTTTGGAGGAGCGTGCTCTGATCCAAGGCAAAGGCAATCGCACGGTCGAATGTGAGATTGACCGCCCGCAGTATCATAATTGTAAAGCCAAAGCCGCCGAGGAACAAAAGGAGCTTTGTGATGGGATGACAAAGAAGTTTAATCATGCCGCGCCACCTTGTACCCCAGTCCATAGATCACTTTCAAATACTGAGGCTCTTTCGGATTGATTTCGATCTTCTCTCTGATATGCCGGATATGAACAGACACGGTTTTGGACACATGAAAAGCGGGTTCTCCCCAGACTGCTTCGTAGATTTGGTCAGAAGAGAATACGCATTCCATATTTGTCATCAAGAATTTTAAGATATTATATTCCAAAGCTGTAAGGGGCGCCTCTTCCCCGTCTACGAGCACACGCTTTTGATTGTCGTCCAGGCTTAGGCCGCCTGTTTGATAGAGTCCGGCCTCAGGCTGTGCCTGTGCGGCGCCTTCCAAACCGCCTAGGCGAGAATATCGCCGAAGGGCGGCTTTCACCCGAGCCATGAGTTCTACAGGGTTAAATGGTTTTGTGATATAGTCATCTCCGCCCATGTTTAAACCTAAGACCCGATCTGTATCCTCACTCTTTGCAGATAGAAACAAAATCGGCGCATTGCTTCTCTCCCGAATCTTGACTGCGGCTTCGATTCCGTCCATTTCAGGCATCATCACATCTAGGAGAATCAGATGAACAGCTTGGCTTTTTACCGCCTCCACCGCCTCTACCCCTGTTTGTCTGCGGATTACCTCGTATCCCTCTTGACGCAGATAGATTTCCAAGGCCGCCAAAATGTCCGCATCGTCATCGCAGATTAAGATTGTATATTTCAAATGTCTACCTCCAAGCAGTTACAATATACCCGCCTGTATTGGCGGAGGAAATCCAGAAGTTTAAATGCTCCGGCACCAAAATCATACCATTTTCAGGCCGCTGATACAAGACATAGTATGTCCTGTCCCCCATTTCCGCCTGATAGCCACCATTCGCCTGTAAGTATGCGATATATTCTTCCAGCACGAAGCCTCTCTGTCCCATGAACCATGCATGAACTCGTCCCACATAGCGGAAATGCCAAGGTTCATAGGGTACACCTGTGATGTCCTGCTTGTCCTCTGGATAGCGGAGGATTAGGCCAAATTGTGAGGTGTTTTCCGCAAGCCATCTCGCTTCCTCAGAACCTCTCATACTGGGGATATCCGCGCTTGATAAAATATCGGCGGCAAGTCCTGTTTGGTGTTCACTATGTCCCGGCGGCATGACATAGGCTTTGTCTACAGCATTTTCGTAAAGATAGCGTTGTTCCTCTTGGCTACGATAACCGCTTGCGATAAAGAGGCTATTGATACCCGCGTTTTGTGCCGCTCTGAAGAGTTCTCTCATGGCTATAAAAGCTGTTTCATGTAAAGTCACATAGGATGTCCTGGCAGGCATGTCCGGCCAAACTGTGCTTAGGTGTGCACCATTTACAGGTGTCGTGATCCCATGGTCTCGGTTGACAAGCCGTAGATATCCTGTATCTACGATGCCTGCAACTGAAACTTCGGCAGTAAAGAGCGAGAAACCTGCTGGCACTCTATCAGATGACGCTTCCGTCTGTAAGCTCAGTGATGTAGCGCGTTCTCCTGTGACTCGATTTACCAGAGTCTGCATCTCATCGCTCCCTGCGATTGCAAACACATACACGCTGACTGCCAGTAGTGCAAATATGAATACCTTAAGTAAAATCCTTCTTGGCTTTCGTCTTCTTCTATTCATGTTAAACTGCCTCCCACTTTTTCAAGTTAAGAGACAGTCTAACAAGTAAAATCAAAGTTCAAGGCTTCCAAAAATTAAGATTTCCCTAAGATGGATCACATCCCACTCTCTCCGCGGATTGTGTCCACAATATTTCGCTTTCTGAGCTGTTTCGCGGCGTAGCGGATGACGATCCATGTGAGGGTGAGTACGGCGAGAATACTGAGGGAGATCGGTAGCCAAGGCAAGCTAAAGTTGAATTCTGCGGCTCTCGCTATGGCGAGATAGACGACGTAAGCACCTAATATCCCAATGGGAACACCAATGAAAAGGGATTTGATAGAGGAGAGCACACTCTCCAGATTGAGCATACGGTTTAAGCCGCCGTGTGTCATGCCAACGCTTTGGAGAACCGCAAACTCTTTCGCCCGTGCCTGTACGTTTGCGGCGATTGTGCTGATGATATTGGTTAGATAGATCAGGGTTAAGAGTGCCACAAAGCCCCAGACGAAGGTGGTAACTAGTGTGATGAGAGAATTTACCATCTCTTGCTCTTGCTGGGAGTTAAACACATGCCAGGTACCGCCGCCCCCCAAATCTATCTCCCCTATCAGGTCAAAGGCATAGCCTGAAAACGATGTGGGGTCTTCAGCTGATACAAACCAGAGGTAACGTGTCACCGCGGGTGGCTCATCGGGCACAATGATGGTGATATCTTGGGTACCCTCGTGTAGGATTTCGTTTGGCACTTGGCCTATCCCCAGCACACCATGCAAGGGCAGTTCGCGTATGCCATCTTCATAGCGGGAAGAAAGCTCCAGGGTTTGACCCGTGAAGCGGAGGGGCTCAAATTCCCATCTTCTGCCGTCTAGGGTATTCGTCCTGACATGATTTACCAGAATGTTAGACCCGAGGGGTACCCCCGCTCGCTCTGCAAGCATGGCGTAATGGGTGGGATCGACTGTCAGGAGAAGCACGGAGAACCACTGTTCCTCTCCGATGGGCTCAATACTGATTTGCTCCATCCGCTCTAATCCTTGGGATGTGAGCATATCCCTTGGTAACATCGTACTATACGTCCAGCCGTCACGGCCTAAGCCGAAGACAGGCGCGTTTGTATACGCCTCAAATCGGCGGGTGATTGTGTCGGCTAAGTCTCCGCTGATGGCGGTAAAATATGTGCGGATCAGAGTGCCATCTTCCTCTTCCACCCAGTGCAAGTTAGAGTAATAGCCGACAGTTACATTTGCGTCCATATCGAGCCAAGTTAAGTTTGTCAAGCGGTTCATCTGCGTCACAAAAGAAGCAAGGGTGATAAAGAGCGCCACGCTCAAACTCAGCACCAGAACGGTTGCCCGGAAATTTCGGCGGCTCCGTTTGAGGGATCTGGCCGCAAGGGTTCCCTCAAAGCCGAAGACTTTCCCCACAATCCAGCCCGCACGGGTTTTCTTGCTGGAGACTTTCACCTCACCCGCGCCGCGAATGGCGTCAATGGCGGGGATTTTAGCGGCTTTCCTCGCCGGAAGCCAAGCGGATAGTAGTACCGTGGCGCTGGAAAGCACAATGGAGAGCAAGAGTGTTTGCCAAGACAACACAAACTGCACAAACAAGGTTTCATCCGGCCTCGCGCTTCTGAAAAGATCAAAGAGAAAGTGATTGATTAGCTCTACACCTATGAATTGGATGACCAGACCTGCAAGGATTCCAATGGGAATGCCGATGAGAGAAAGCTGGAGGCTTTCACTGAGAACGGTTTGGGTAATCTGCTTTTTTGTGGCACCTATACTTTTCAAGATACCAAACTGCATGGTGCGCTCTTTGGCGCTTACGCGGAAGGCATTTGAGAGTACGACAATGGAGGAGGCGATAATGACAAAGCCTAAAATCACCCCTAAGCCCGCCAGCATGGCCTCGTACTCTATGCGGAGCGCCGAGCCTTCCCATAGGGTCTCTATAAGACCTCGCACACTTGCCACAAGGCCGTAGACAGCGCTTATCATTGTGGTGGAGAGAACAATGCCGAGTATCGTCCAAATGGTGCGCCGGCGGTTGATCTTTAGTTGGCTCTTAGCCAGTTTCCCAGTCAGTTTCATCAGCGCACCTCTCGCACAGGTCGCACCTGCTCGTCACGGAGGATGCGTCCGTCTGAAAGGGTGATGATGCGGTCGGCTTGCAGGGCAATTTTTTCATCGTGGGTGATGACAAGCAGAGTTTGATTGTAACGTTTGTTGGAAAGTTTCAGCAAATCCATCACTTCCCGGCTGGCCTTGCTGTCCAAGTTCCCTGTGGGCTCGTCTGCCAGGATGATAGCGGGGTCATTGATTAAGGCTCTGCCGATGGACACCCGCTGTTGCTGTCCGCCTGAGAGTTCGCTGGGCAAATGCTTGGCGCGATCTGTGAGGCCGATGGTGTTCAAAATCTCTTGCAGTTTGCTCTTTTCGGGACGGCGGTTGTCTAAGAGATAAGGTAACATGATGTTTTCTTCCGCCGTAAGGGTGGGGATCAGGTTATAGAATTGATAGACAATCCCGATATTCCGCCGCCGGAAGATGGCAAGCTCACTTTCGCGCCCTTCGTAGATCTCGTTACCATCCACAATCACCCGCCCCGCGTCCGGGCGGTCAACGCCGCCGATTAGGTGCATGAGGGTAGACTTCCCGGAGCCGGATGCCCCGACAATTGCGACAAACTCGCCTTTCTCCACAGAAAAAGACACTCCGCCCAAGGCTGTGACGGTGGTGTCTCCCTTGCCGTATGTTTTTGTTAGGTTTTTGACTTGTAAAATAGCCATGTGATTTGTCCTCCTGCTGTTTCGATGTGGCTATTGTAACAAGTCAAAGTGACAATTCGGTGACTGTGGGCTGGGTTGTAGGTGACAGTTTTGTCACTTGGAGGTTGATGGTTAGGTTAGAAAATGCTTATACTATGGTGGTGACAAACGCACCTGTAGGGGCGACCGTCTCGGTCGCCCGCGCCCTTACCTCAAATGACACACACGGGCGATCGGGACGATCGCCCCTACAAGCCCACTCCGCAAATAATAAATTTTCCAACACTAGTTATTTCACCATCCCCTAGCGAAACAACTTCAGCGTAAAACTCGCCCCTTGTCCGTGGCCGCCGCCTGTTACCTCGATGTCGCCGCCTTGTCCGCGCATGATTGCTAAGGCTAATGGTAGTCCAATGCCGTAGCCTGTGCCGCTTTCTGAGCCCTCAAACCGTCTGAATAGCTTTGCAATCTGAGCGCGTTCCAAGCCCGACCCACTGTCTGTGACGCTGATCCATGTGCAGATGGGGTTCTCACCCGATTCTATGCGGATTTCAGAGTCATCAGGGGAATGCTCTGAGGCGTTTTTGATGATATTTCCCAAAGCTTCCACTGTCCAACGCTTGTCACAAATCAGCCGGGCTTCGCCTGAAACTCTGATGTTCTGCCGTTTCAGTTCCAGCTGGATTTGGAGGGGTTCTATCGCCTCTTCGATGATTACGCTTGCATGGACGGCTTCCTTGGCGAATGCAATCGCACCCGCTTCTAATTTTGCCATCTTGAGCAAGGCTGAGACCAGCCATTCTGTTCGCTGTAAGCCTACTTGAATGTGCCGAGTAAACTCTGCCTGCTTATCCGGCGAGGCGTCTTCCAAGAGGTCAATCATAATCATCATAGAGGTGAGTGGTGTTTTCAGTTGATGAGAAATGTCGGCAAGTGTGTCCTTTAACAGATCTTTATCCTGTTGTAGGATATTTACTTGCTCATTTTTCAGCTTTGCCAGGATATGGATGTCATTTTTGAGAATGTTCCACACACCCTCATGGCTCACCCGCAGATCAATGTCTTGTCCATCTATGATCTTGCGGATGTTTTGTGACAATTCTTCTATCTCACGCGTTCTAATCCACACGATATCCAAGCCCCCGTACTGTTTCAATGTTGACGGCATCGCCCAGCTTTTCCCGCAGGCGTTTGATGTATACCGTGAGGGTATTATCCTCCACAAAACTGCCGGAGGAATCCCAAATTTTCTCAAGAATTTGCGTCCGGGCAAGTAGCTGGCCTTTGTTTGTTGCAAAAGTCAAAAGTAGCCGGTATTCCAGCGCTGTGAGATCGAGTAGTGTATTGCCCAGATACGCTTTTCCCGCTCCAGTATCAATTATCACGTCACCCAGTGTCAGCTTGGATGTATCTCCCCCGCTTGATGCGCTTAGAACACGTCTCACCCTGGCGAGGAGTTCTCTGAGACGGAAGGGCTTGGTCACATAATCTTCCGCACCGCTTTCAAAGGCGCGGACAATGTTGCCCTCGTCGTCGATTACGGTTAGGAAGATCACGGCGGTGCTACTCTGTTTGAGGGCTTCCTGTACCTCTATGCCTGTGCCATCTGGGAGTTGCATGTCTAGGATGGCGAGGTCAAACTGTTCGCCCTCTAGGGCGTGCAAAGCCTCCGCCACGCCTTGGCAATGCGTGACGAGATAGTCCTCTTGCTCTAGGGCGTAGATTAGGCCGGATGCGATCATTTGGTCGTCTTCGACGAGTAAGATTGTGTGTTTCATAGGGTGATTATAGCATTTGTGGGGTTGGAAAAGCAAATGGTTTGCCTGTTCAAAAAAGAAATGTTCTTACAGTCTCTACGGCTGTAAGAACATTTCTTTTACATGATGTAATAATATCAAAATATGCTTATCGATTTCCAGCTGCAACCATCCGGAAACTTAGTGGAGACAGCTTTGTAGCAAACTATAGTAATAAAAGAAGTGCTGCGGCTGCGGCGCCATCGTTGTCACCGTCACTATATGTACCAACTGATGTATGACCTCGATAAATCAAACCGCCACCATATGTGCCAACTGATGTATGACCTCGATAAATCAAACCGCCACCATATGTGCCAACTGATGTATGACCACTATAAACCAAACCACCACCATATGTGCCAACTGATGTATGACCACTATAAACCAAGCCATTACCATATGAACCAATTGCTATACCACCATTATTATACAAAAGCCCCATAAATGCACCTCCTATAATTTATATGTCATTATATATCATAGAATATTAGTTAACAAGAAAATTTTTCTAGAATTCCCCTGTGAATCATATATGATTTTCAACAGAATCCTGTATCATCATTCCAGCCAGCTTGAATGGCACTCCCGTCTATGCTAAAATCAAATACGGAGGTGATCACCCCATGTCTCAAATTGAAACCTTTGCCCAGATGATCGCGGATAGCAAGCGCACCGTATTCTTTGGCGGTGCTGGTGTGTCTACGGAGAGCGGAATCCCTGACTTCCGGTCGGAATCCGGGTTATATGCCGCGCAAGAGAACTATGGTTACTCCCCGGAGGAGTTACTTTCTTACGGCTTGTTCCGCCGAGATCCGGCGCTGTTTTTTCGCTATTACAAGGAAAATCTAATCCACATAAACGCAAAACCAAACGCCGCCCATAAGGCTTTGGCGAAGCTGGAACAAAATGGGCTTATGCAAGCTGTCATCACCCAAAATATTGATGGGCTTCATCAATCTGCCGGAAGCCGCCGTGTATTGGAGCTCCATGGTTCCAATTGGCGGCAGTATTGTATGGGATGCGGTGCACGATATGACTTGGCATATATCCTAGATGCCACAAACTGTAAGGATGGTGTCATCCCCACCTGTGCGAAATGCGGCGGTATGGTACGCCCGGATGTGGTGCTCTACGGAGAGGGGCTGGACTCTGTTGTTGTGCAATCCGCTGTGGACGCAATCTCTGCCGCAGAGCTCTTGATTGTGGGCGGCACCTCTCTTGCGGTGTATCCGGCGGCGGGACTGCTGGAGTATTTCAGGGGCGACAAGTTAGTGCTGGTCAACAAATCTCAGACACCGGCGGATCGGTATGCGAAACTTGTGATCCATGAGGCCATCGGGCAGGTTTTTTGGGATGTGATGGAGATTCTGGCATAGTGTGAGGTTATTTAGGCAAACTATAAGGGCGCAGGATTTAAAATCTTGCGCCCTTTTGTACGTCTATTCTTTGTCTTTACCATTTGTTCCATCGTTCTTGCTTCCAGTCATGCGGTTCTTTTTGTTGCCTCCCCATTGACGTTGAAAACCACTTCATTCTATGTGCCTCCGGATCATCTTTTATCCGTTCCACATCCTTAATTCTTGCTTCATCAACATATTTCAAAACTTCTTCCAACATTCCCGCTCTGTAGTTGATAAAAAAACGTTCTGCATTTTGTTTTTTCACATTCCATATGTAACTTTGGCGAAAATATACATAGTCTAAATGACTTTTTGAGAAACATAAAGTCAGATTATAATACCTTAATCTTCCATGAACAAAAAGCTCTCCCACACCGACATACTCCATTTCGTTCCAAGCAATGAAGATATTTCTGCCCGGCCATTTGCTGGTGATGCCTTTTTCATCAATGAAAAGTAGTATCATAATAAGAAAAAGTGTTCGACCAATTACACTGCTGTTATAAACTTTCATGCTACATCTTCTCTGGATCGGGGTCTGAATCCAAGGTGATAAAGTAATCATAATACGGCATCAGAAACTCATAGCCCCTGACAAGGCGGTCTGCGAGTTCGGGCGCGTACAGTTCTTCTCCGTTCGGCTGGCTATGGATGAGGGAAAAAGACTTCTTATTGTACCAAACCGCCGTCTTTGGGGATGGCGCTTCTTTTTTGCGTTTGTATTCCTCCCCGTCCAGGATAAACTCATCCTGCTTTTCCAATGGTGCAATCAACTGTTCAAACTTCTTAGGATTCCGGTCAATCCGTGCTCGTAGCTTGGCCATGGTGATTGGCCTCGCCAGATAGTATCCGAGACCATATGTCCAAGTCTCAGGAGACAGCTCAAACCAAAACACCGGCGTAGATGTCCACTCTTCACTGGGACGCTCCATAGAGAACCAGAGACTTGATCTGTAAGGTTCCCCATCACGTACACGCCGTGCGTCTCGATAAATACGCGAAACTTTATGAATAAACCCATGATCCCCATACTCTGCGGTGATCCGCTCAAATACCTCTCGGCCTAATGCTTTCATGGGAGCCTGGAAGTCCTGCTTAAAATCCTCTTTGTGTTCTTCAAACCAAGCTTTCCGATTGTTTAAGCGCAGACTCCACATGAAGTCGATGGTGCGAGGTGAAAATCCTTGAAACATTATGTCATTCCTCTCTTTCCATGAATAAGGCTGTCCCAAATTGGAACGCATAGCCGAATTTTTTATATAAAGCGATGGCTTCCTCCTTGTCTTGGTTGACATAAAGTCTCAATCCTAGAGCATTTTCTTTGGAAAGCGCGTCAGCTTGCTCCATAAGCGCATTTGCTATGCCCTGTCTTCGGAAAGCCGGATTCACCCACAGTTCATCTATGAATAAGTGTCCCTTTCCATCCGCTCTGCTGATCTTCGGTATGTGTACGATAGAAATCCAGCCGACAAACTGATCTGACCCTTGCGCCGCAAATACATGTAGGTTTTTGTTATCTAGAGCCTCAGAAGCCATATCATAGTTTCGTTCTTCTGTCCGTTCTTGTTCGTTCCTTTCACGCCCATTGATGCGGAAAAACACCATGTCATCAAACATCTGATAATTGCTTCTGTTTACTCTTGTAATAGAAAATTTCACCATGTGCTCATCCCCTACTCTGCCAACTCACACAACATCTCAACATGGGGAATATCATCTTCCAAATATTCCTCACTCACAACTTCGAACCCCACGCTTTTATAAAATGGAATCGCAACTGATTGCGCTGAAATTCTAACATGTCTTTCGTTTAACTCTTGCCGAATGAAATCCAAGGCTTGTAACATCATTTCTTTTGCAATGCCCTTTTGTCTATTGGGTTTTGACACAATTACCCTGCCAATTGCGGCTTCTTCAAAAGATACATCTTTCTCTAAAATCCGCAAGCAACCAAGCATAGTCCCCTGATCAAACACCATCAGATGATATGCATTTTGATCTTTATCATCCATATCCGGATAAATACAAGTTTGTTCTATAATAAAAACTTCTTGTCTCAGTTGTAAGAGCTTGTACAATTCGGTATTTGTTAGTTCTCCAAACTTTTTCATGGTATATTGCATCTATATCTCGACCCCTTCATGTGACTATATCACAGCCAGCACATATTTATATAAGAAATATTTCCATTTTCCTTTCCGGACTTGTATCACTTTCCCTATCCTAGAAGCCTCTCGCTCCATTTGCGCCCTCTCTTCCAGGCTCATATCCGTATTCCCGTAGTATGCTTTTGCATATATCTCCACAATCTCCCTGGGGAAGAGGAGGCCATCCGGCAACCTAATATCTCTTGCAACACGCTTATAAAATTGGAAAACGGTTTCTGTTTTTTCTCTTTCAAAATGGAAGAATTTCAAATATTTAAGCAAAGTTGAAAAATAGTAGCATACCGCTTCCCTGTTGTTAAGCTTGCGTGCTCGTCTTTCCCGCTGGTAGACCCACATCACTCTCAGTGCAAGCAGAAGCACGAGGAACATGACTACCGCGATGGGGATCAACCATACATAATTTAGGATAATATTCTCTTGCGCAAGTGAGCTTTGTGAGTCTGACAACTGGGGCAAAGTAGGCGCTTCTCTCGGTGGTGTGGGTTGTCTCTCCGATACTGTAGTAGCAGGCGGCGTAGCTTGCGGCTCCTCAGGCTCTTCGTTGTCTGCGGGAGTTTGGACGATGACAGACTCCGGCGGAGTGGGCTCAAATCTGTGCCAGCCATAACCCTCTAGATATACCTCTCCCCATGCGTGACCCATGCTGTTTCGCACGTGGATAAACCCCTCTTCATCCGGGACAGCGCCGCTGACAAGAAAGCCTTCCACATAACGTGCAGGGATATCTAGACTTCTAGCCATGGTGACAAAGGCCGTTGCAAAATAGGTACAATAGCCGGTTTGGGAATCGAAGAGGAAGTAGTCCACAAAGTCTCTGTCTGCCGGCGGTGTCCCCGGCGTCAAGCTGTAGGTAAAGGTACGCAAATGCGTTTCCAGCCGTCTGGCGCGTTCATAGTTGCTTTCAGCTCCCTCTGTGATAGAGCGGGCTAAATCCCCGATGCGCTCAGGAAACGCTTCCGGCAGAGCGGTGTAGGTTGCATGAATCCAATCTGCATGGGGGATGAGATAGGCCTGTAGGATAAATTGAAAGTCGATGCGCTCTTGTCCGTGCATGAGAAAGGCTCCCGATGAGGAGTTTGCCTCCAGCCGAGCAGAAAGCGCTCGCAGAATACCGGGATAGGAGTCACTGGGCTGTGCAACTCTCTGGAGAGGAAAATATGTCAGCGTATACCAAGTATTCCTTGGCATCAGCTCACTTGTAATCACTTGTCCGCTGTGTTCCTGCAACAGTGTAAACTCTGCGTCATACGCCTCAAAGCTCTGCACCAGACCCGGAAAGAAGACTGTGCGAGTCGGGTGATTTAGGCCGCCAATCATGATTGTTCTCTCTTGATGGAACAAGTCAATTGTAAAGCCTACGTCGAGGTGAAGGGAATAAATTAGCTCTGCAAGCTCTGTAACGCCAAGGGCTGTGTGCGCTGTAGAGAAATCCGGCTCGTGATAGAACAGCGTTGTGAAGGATTCATATAAGGCAAGATTCGTACGCAACTCATCAAAATCCTGAGGTGTAGATTCGCTTAGTCGATTCTCCCACCCATAACCGGTATAGGTGTCCATGATCGCACCTGTCAAATAGATGGGCTGGGTCGCCTCTGTATGAATGCGCATGAAGAGCGCTTCACTTGTGCTTACATTTCCCCCAAGCCGCCTATCGTCAGATCCGCCGAAACCTGTTTGCTGGATGGCGAAATATTGGGGGCTTGTATCCGGGCGAACTTCCTCACTGATGCGGCGCAGAGATTCTACGAAGTCGGTCTGTAAGGTATCTTGGGCAAACTCTCCCGGAGGTAGAGGGATAAAGCTGGCGATGCCGGCACAAAAAAGCGCCAAGGGCAGAGCAAAGCGCAGAAAGACTCCGCTCCGCCCTGTCTGCTTGACGCATGTGAGATTTAACTGTTTGATTAAGAAAACAAGAATACAAAAAATGAAGAGATAAAACAGGAAGAAATACTGAAAGGTGTAAAGGGAAATTAGAAGTCCAAAGATCCCTGCAAATACAAGAAAGGTCACAACAAAGTTCTGATAGATATGGACAAAACATATGACAAAGAGACCAATCAAAATACACAGAAACCAGATAAAAGTTTGCTCATATAAGGCGTTGTATTCTCCATAGCCGCCAACATACTGAACTACCGCACTAATAAACTCGATTGTCTCACTGATAAACCCTGATTCAGACGGCGCAAATGCGCGCAAGACAAGTAGAAACACAAGCAATCCGGCGCTGGCCAACATCAGATGTTTGTTGGAGAGTAAAATTCGGAGCGCTAGAATCACGATGAACATTTGAACCAAACCCCGAAGCTGGCTCTGTTCAAATCCGCCTGTGTGGAGAATAGCGGAAAATACGCTAAAGCCCAATAGCACCCCAATGGTCATGAGAAAAACCAAATGCAGGCCCGGGTTTTCTTTTCCCGGCTTCATACCGCTATGGCGCACCCTATTTCTTTTCATCGGACATCTCTTTCTCTATCACACTGCAAAAATCAATGCAACTTACGCCTGATTTTTGTAGCTCTGCCACTTGGGTCTCTTCTGTGTCGCTGAAGTGAAATACAATCACATTCTGCATGGAAGCCCGGTGTGATTGTACAATAGAAACCGTACGCGCCGTGATATTTTGTAAAAATAGAATCAGGTTTCTATGCGCTCTGCGGGCATAGAAGAAATCGGTCAAATACGTGTCAAAATCTCCGCTCTCCTCAAACTTCAGGTGAGTGGCTGTTTGGAATAGATAGTTGAAATCCGCCACAGGCTCTGCGTGATTGGTTCCTAGATGATCTAGTCCAACCGTATATCCCCGCTCTGTGCAATATGCCATGGCTGAAACCAGTGCATCCATCATCTGATCTTCCAGAATTAAGGCTTCCCTCTTCGGAGGCTGGATGACTCTGTTATCTATGCACAAAAAAACAGTGTGGTCTTCTGTTTCCCTAAAATGCTTACTGATTAATTCATTCCGCTTCGCACTTGCTTTCCAGTGGATTTTCCTATAACCATCGGAGGGCTGGTGTTTTCTCAGGTCTGACACAGCGCTGTAATCTTCTTGGAGAATCTGATTTCGTTCTACTGCCATTTCTTGGACTTCCGCGTCTAAGGGCAGGGGCGGGAACTTATATACCCGGGGTACCACAGTCAAGCAAAGAGGCGGTGGCAGGCGTTTTTTCCATCGGAACAGCCCTAAACCGTCATAAAGAACCATCTCACTCGGCTCTATGAGATAGCTCCCCCTATAGTCCGCACTGACGTGAACTGTCACATGTTTACTCTTGCGCGCTGGTATAAAAATACTGCATTCATCATGGTCAAATATCGGTGCAACCTCATCTGACTGGAAGCGAAGACGTATACAGGAATAGGGTATAAAGGAAGAATTTTGAATGGTTAAGACATATGGCACAAGCGTTCCCTTTTCCACATAGTTGGAAGAGAGTTCCGCTGTCACAGAAGCGCCTTGTTTTATATTCTGTAATTGACTCACCAGCGCCAAAATCATAGAGACAATTGGCACAAGCCAAAGCGCATACAGCGCCCAATAGGTCATCGGGAGTTCCCGCAATACGATAAAGACCAGCAAAGTGATTGCCACCATGCCGTAAACCAGTCGATTTTTCGCCATATTAGGGAACCTCTACACCGGAGACAATCCGCCCTACAACTTCTGATGTGGTGCACTTTCTTACTTTTGCCTCTTGCGCTAGGACAAGTCTGTGTCCCAAAACCGGCTCTGCCATCTTGCGTACATCGTCTGGCAATACGTATTTCCTGTCGTGATACATCGCCCAGGCTTGCGCCGCACGGAATAGGCAGAGGGTCGCCCTCGGGCTTGCACCCAGGCTTAGATCTGCGTCCTCTCTGGTCTTGCGTACAATATTTACAATGTAATCGTTAATGCGCGAATCTACGTGTATCTGTGTCACAAGGTCTTGCAAAGCTACGAGGGCTTTGGCGTTGGCTATGGGTTTGAGCGTTTCCAAGGGACTTTTCTGTTTGAAGCGGGTCAAGAGTTCACTCTCTTCCGTGGCAGATGGATATCCCAGAGAAATGCGCATGAAAAATCGGTCTAACTGGGCTTCCGGCAGTGGATATGTACCTAGATATTCGATGGGGTTCTGGGTGGCGAATACGATGAAGGGACGCGGGAGATCATAAGTATTCCCATCCACGGTGACTTGGTTTTCTTCCATCGCCTCAAGCAGGCTGGACTGAGTTTTGGGGGAAGTGCGATTGATTTCGTCCGCTAGAATAAGCTGTGCCATAATGGCGCCCGGCCTGTATTCAAATTCTCCTGTTTTTTGGTTATACATGGAGAAGCCTGTTATATCAGAAGGCAAAATATCCGGCGTAAATTGGATCCGCTTAAACGTGCAGGTAAATGATTTTGCAATGGCAGAAACCAAGCTTGTCTTCCCTACGCCCGGCATGTCCTCTATAAGCATATGTCCCCTGCAAAGGAGTGAACACAAAGCGAGTTCGACTGTCTCTCGCTTTCCGATCATCACCTGTTCCACATTGGAGACGATTTTTTTAAGTGTATCTGAAACAATACGTTCCAGTGTAGTGGAATCTTTTTGCATCCCTTGTTTCCTCCGGCAGATCAAACTTATAGAACATTATAACACAAAAACGCGGACATGTAAGCTATTTTGAAGACGCGCAATTTTGTTTGAAAGTTCCCCGCACAATCCTGTCGAAACTTCCCCCGTATCAAACCCACACCCCCGGGAAATAATAGTAGCCACGCAAAGGGGGGATTTGTGTATGCAGGGGAAGGTTGAAATTTGTGGGGTGAATACGGCAAAACTGAAAGTACTCACCAACGACGAGATTATGTCCTTGCTCCACCGTACCAAGGCGGGTGACTTTGAGGCTCGTCAGGAACTCATTGCCGGAAATCTGCGGCTGGTGCTCTCTGTGATCCAGAAGTTTCTCAATCGGGGTGAAAATGTGGACGACCTGTTCCAGGTTGGGTGCATTGGGCTCATCAAAGCCATTGACAATTTTGATATCAGCCAAAATGTACGCTTCTCGACTTATGGCGTCCCCATGATTATCGGCGAAATTCGCCGCTATCTTCGGGATAACAGCCCCATCCGTGTGAGCCGGAGTATGCGGGACTTGGCTTACAAAGTGCTCCAAGTAAAGGAGAGACTCACAGGGGACAAGCAGAAGGAGCCTACGGTGGACGAGATTGCCAAAGAGCTGGATATCCGCCGAGAGGAAGTGGTGACAGCACTGGACTCTATCATGGATCCTGTCAGCCTGCACGAGCCAGTCTATACCGATGGCGGGGACGCGATCTGTGTGATGGATCAAGTGGGTGATACGAAGAATACTGACGATAGCTGGCTGGAACAAATCGCCTTAAACGAGGCAATTGCACGTTTGGGCAAACGAGAAAAGCATATCTTGGCGCTTCGGTTTTATGATGGGAAGACGCAGATGGAAGTCGCCGGGGAGGTTGGGATCAGCCAGGCACAGGTCTCAAGGCTTGAGAAGAATGCCATTGGGCAGATTAAGAAGTCGATTAGTAGTTGATGGTTGGATATGGAAACCCCCATAAGATCGGGCTGGAATGCCCGGGCTTATGGGGGTTGATTAGATGCTGTGGGGATTTTTTTGGGGCACTACATCGCAGTATGCTTATTCGCTCACCCTCATATATGTCCTGCTACGAATTGTTCCATGAGGGTCTGCTCTCGTTAAAATGAGTTTTATGCCATCAGAGATCAAATACTCATAATCCACCTCAACACCCATAGATTCTATTATTAATGTCCCCCCTCTTGTGCGCCAAGCGATAGCTGAAATTTCTGGCTCAACTCTCCCGCTCCCATCCGCATAGAGCCACAAAGTAGAGGTATGTACCCCATCAAGTTCCCAGCCCCCAACCAGTTGGGGGTCTCTTTGCGGACGCACTAAGAAGAAAACCGCTCCGAAAATTACAAGCATTGCTAGAATTGCAATGATACATATTTTAATACGCTTTCTCTTCACTAATCCCTCCGCTATTAGAAATTGCCTACGTATAAGACAAACACCCGGCTCTACGGAGCCACCCTCTTTATAAAAGAGGGTGCCGTCCGCAGACGGCGGGTGTTTGTTTTTCTACTCTCCCTCAAACCGCTCTTTCAGATGGAGATAATACGCCGAAACACTCTTATCCTTCGCTGGAAATAAACAATAGGGCAAGGAATCCGATTCACGATGCTTGATCACACAATCACAACATTTTTTGTGATTCTCACATTCCGGTTTTGGACAAGGGCAGGTTTTCACATTGGGACATTGCATGGTTTCACACCTCAAATATGGATTTGACTTCTCTTATTATACAGTGTCCGGCTACCAAAGAACAGGGCGCAGAATACGGACAAACATGTTACCGTCGTAATGGCAATCACAATTGCAATCTGATACAAAATCGCGGTCATAGGCAGGGTTCCGGATAATATCTGCCCTGTCATCATGCCCGGTAGCGAGATGATTCCCATACCAAGCATGGAGTTTAAAGTGGGCAAAAGAGCCGTTTCGATCGCGCCGCTTACAAAGGGTGTTAGTATCTTCCGAGGTGTGACCCCCATGTTGATCAGTGCGTCTATTTTGGCTCTTTGTGTGTTCACACTTTCATGGAAGGCTTTGATCCCAAGGCTTACCCCTGTCATAGCATTGCCGATGATCATCCCGCTTATGGGGATGGTATACTGGGGATTGAAAATACTCACACCAATGACTAGCATGATAAAAAAGCACACAATCGCAATGCCGGAAATGGAGAGAGATAGCCCTACGATCAGTTTGAACTTTTTGTTTATCATCTTATTGCGTTGCAAGGCCATATGGATGGCAAAACCTGTCATGAGCAGAATATAGAAACTTGTAAAAACAGGATGGGGATTCTCAAATATGTAGGTCAAAATGAGACCCGCCAACACAAGCTGTGCCGTCATCCGCATACTTGCGACGATCAGCAACTTCGCCTGATTGATTTTACATTTCTTCATGACAGCAAGCACGATCACCAGGAGCAGATAGATCAAGGCAAATTGCCAAATATTCAGTGAGATGATTTCATTCATTGTTTCACACCACCTGTAAGCGTCACGATGTGATCCGCGTATGTTTCGGCAAGCGCCTTGTCATGGGACACGACAAGCAGTGTGACCTGATTGGCTTTACAGTGGTCTTTCACATTCTCCATGAGTGTGTTGGCGTTTTTATCATCCAAAGCACTGGTTGGCTCGTCCATCATCAACACCTTTGGCTTAAGAGAGAGATTGATTGCAAGGAAGACCCGCTGTCTTTCTCCGCCTGACAGTACTTGACACATACTATCCAGCGGGAGGTCTACAGAGCAGATATCCAGATAGCGCTTCATCTCCGCTTCACTTAGCGGTTCTAACCCTCGATAAGCACGGTATTCGTCAAAATTCTCTTGGATTGACTTGTCAAACAAAAAGACGGATTGACTAACCAGAAGGATCTCTTGTCTCAAATGGATCGGATCATAGTCTTCCAGCGTTTTACCCGAATATGTAATCACCCCATCTGACGGAGAGATTACGCCGTTTAGAAGCTTCAACAAAGTACTCTTTCCGGAACCGCTTTCTCCGGAAATGAATGTTGTGACGGTTTCCGGTATCTCCATATCCGGATAGCTTAATATGTCTTTATACTGTACATCTGTTAGCTTTAGCAATGCGATATACCCTCCTTGGGTTTCCGGTCTAATGCAAGTATAGCAATTTCCCATAGGACGGATATGGCCAGAGGGTTTTTCTGGTCAGCGCCTCTAATGTGTCCACCGTCTGGCGGATTTCCACCATCGCGGGGAGGACTGTTGTTTTGAAGTGTTTCGCTGTACTTGGGGAACCGTATCCATCCAGAGCCTCCGCGGCATAGGTGCAGTTTTGCAGTGTGTTCATCCGTGTATACGCCGTATCGGTGAGGTCTGATATTTTTTCTAAGAGTGCAGTCTCCGCTTTACAATAGAGGCCAAGGGCTACGCCTCTTTTGGCGGTAATTGTGTCTGCCAACTCTTTGCCGTAACTGATGGCGGCAGGTAAAATGTCGCGTTTTACCATCTCTACCATGGTAAGGGCCTCAATACGCAGGACTTTGCAATAGTTCTCCAGCAAAATCTCCTGCCTCGCGTAGAGCTCTGCCTTGGAGAAGATGCCGTGCTTTTCAAAGAGGGCGATATTCTTCGGCGTACTGAGGTGCGGGATGGCATCCGCTGTGGTTTCCAGATTCATGAGACCGCGGCGGGTCGCTTCATCGATCCATGCTTGCTCATAGCCGTTTCCGGAGAAAAGGATGCGCTTGTGCTCCCCAACTGTGCGCCGGATAAGGGCATTTAGGGTGCTTTCGAAGTCTTGGCTTCCCTCTAGCTCGTCTGCAAACTGTCCTAGGGCATCGGCGACGATGGTGTTTAATACCGTGACCGGATCTGCCACAGAGGCGGAGGAGCCGGGCATACGGAATTCGAATTTATTCCCGGTAAAAGCGAAGGGGCTTGTCCGGTTTCTGTCTGAGATGTCCCGGGAGATGTGAGGCAACACATCCGCCCCGATGCGCATGACACCCGGCTCTTGCGGGTCATACTGCTTATTTGTAAGGACTGCGTCTAAGATCGCTTCCAGCTCTTCCCCGATGTACATACTCACAATAGCCGGAGGCGCTTCGTTGCCGCCGAGACGTTGATCGTTCCCGGCAGAGGCCGCCGAGATACGAAGCAGATCTTGGTGGGTATCCACCGCCTTCATCATGGCTACGATGAAGAGCAAAAACTGGGCGTTCTCTGATGGGGATTTGCCGGGCTCCAGCAGATTCACACCATCTATGGTAGACATAGACCAGTTGACATGCTTACCGCTACCATTTATGCCCGCAAAGGGCTTTTCATGGAGCAGACAGGCAAGATCATGGCGCTTTGCCACCTTGCGCATGATCTCCATCATGAGCTGATTGTGGTCTGTCGCCACATTCGTGGTGGTGAAGATGGGGGCTAACTCATGTTGCCCGGGGGCGGCTTCGTTGTGCTCGGTCTTTGCTAGGATACCCAGCTTCCAGAGTTCTTCGTTGAGATCCCGCATATAGGCGGAGACTCTGGTTTTGATGAAACCGTAGTAGTGATCATCCAGTTCCTGCCCTTTGGGAGGATGCGCGCCAAAGAGAGTGCGCCCGGTGTAGGTCAGGTCTTTGCGCTCGTAGTAATACTTTCGATCCACTAAAAAATATTCCTGTTCGGCACCCACTGTGGTACTCACGTGGGCTGTCTCGTGCCCAAATAGGCGGAGAATGCGCTTTACGGAGGCATTTAGAGTTTCCATACTGCGGAGGAGAGGGGTTTTCTTATCTAGGGACTCTCCGCCGTGGGAACAGAAGGCTGTGGGTATGTAGAGCCGTCCCTCCCGGACGAAGGCATAACTGCTTGGATCCCACGCGGTGTAGCCTCTGGCTTCAAAAGTCTCCCGGAGTCCGCCGGAGGGGAAACTGGAGGCGTCCGGCTCCCCTTTTACCAGTTCTTTCCCGGAGAATTCCATGATGACGCGGCCGTCACCTGTGGGCGTGATGAAGCTCTCGTGCTTCTCCGCCGTGATGCCGGTCATGGGGTGGAACCAGTGGGTATAGTGGGTGGCTCCCTTGGAGAGCGCCCACTCTTTCATACCGTTTGCCACTGCGTTTGCCAGGTTCCGATCTAGCGGTAGTCCCTCTGCGATGGTTCGCTTGAGGGATTCGTAGGCCTCGTTGGGGAGATACTCCCGCATGGTTGGTTCGTTGAAGACCATTGAGCCGAATAATTCTGGGATGTTCATTGGATACCTCCGGTGGATTGAAGTGTAATTACTGTCACAGTGCCATCTAGATCGAAAAGAAACTGCACCCAAGCGGCACCCTCTAATAAGGAATAGACGTAAGAGAAAATCTTGTCCGGATAGTCTTCTCCCCATGGTATAACTGAATCCGGCTGTCGGCCAAATAATGTTCTCACATCATAGATAGTAGACAATCCATTTATGCCTTGGAAGTGGAACCGCTCTTGGTCATTTATCCACCCATACGCAATCTGAACAAGTATAATCATACCACTATGGGTTTCGGGCTCTGTGACCGCAACGGTCAAGGAGGTATCAAAGTCACGATACACTACACCATCAATCGTCGCTCCCCCTACCGGATTACCAAGTAAATGCTCGACATCATCAAACCAAGACCCCAGAAGACTTGAGATATCTACCGGCAGAAAGCGCATGAGCATCATCGCACACTCCGCTCTGCTCATAGTTCCGCGGGCATTGAGCAGTCCGCCGCTTGTGCCGCGGAGGATGCCATGGGAAATCGCCCAGTGTATCGCTTCCGTTGCCCAATCGCTCCACTCGCCGAAGTCTGGAAAGACCGTTGTCACTCTGACGAAGTAATCAGGATCTGCATATCTATGGAGCATTGTCGCAAACTGCTCCCGTGTCACAACATTGTGGGGTGCAAAGCGTCCACCGCCGATGCCGTCTGCGATTCCATGGCTGTACGCCCACGAGACATAAGGGGCGAACCATGCGTTTGCAGGGACATCGTGAAATGGATTCTCCCGCGAATCTGCGGCGCCTGCAGGTCTCCCATGATAGGCACGAAACAGTGTTGCCGCCACCATTGCGCGGCTCACACTCCTGTTTGGCTCAAACATGGTGGGAGAGATACCTTGCATGATGTCTCTTTGGTAGACAAATCTCACGGCGGAATGATACCATGCAGTAGGTGATACATCAGTAAATGGCAAGCCGGAATCCCCTTGGCTTGTAGCAAGGGCTCCGGGGATCAATACGCTGAATAGCATACAGACTGCCAGTAAGAGACAGATTTTTCTTTTTATCCATGTGTTGTTCATGCTTTATCCTCCATTCAATCGAAGCGCAATCTCTCTTATTTGCTCCATCGCAGTCACGTCATTCCGCGCCTCTATCTGATCGGTGTGCATGGACATCACAACATTCTCCCCCTCCAGCTTCGCCCATAGGAGGCCGAAGATTGTCTTTGCCTGGGCTATCGCCGTGTTCGGCTCGCCATCTCCGCCGCCTACCAGGATCATAACCGCCGTCTTCTTCCGGCGGGGAATCGGGTTGTGCAGTTTCTCTCTGGAGGCGTAATACACCTGCAAGCGACTCGCCAGATTCACCAAGGGTCCCGGCAAAGAGGACATGTGTAAGGGGGATGCGACGACCAAGATGTCATAGTCATCTGCATAAACCTTGTCCATGTCGTCTTGAATAATACACGCCGGCTTCTTCCAACAGGCACGGCAGTCATCACAGGGGGCGAGGTCCGCATAGAAGGGACTTAGTTCCACAATCTCACCTTTCAGGTGCTTTTTGAGCTCCGCAATGCACTGGGCTGTACTTCCGTTTTCTCTCGGTGAGCCGTTTAGGATGAGTGTTTTCATTAGAGGCTCTCCTATCCCTCGGTGTTTTTGATTTGCTCGATGAAGTCTCTCAGCAGATTCATACAGACCGTCTTGCGATAGGCGGCTGATATGCGACCGTCTATGGGATTTAGCGCCTCTTGATAGATGTTTAAATAATGTTCTGATTTTTCATTTATGTCAACCAATCGAGTGCCAGCCAAGATTTGGTCAATCTCCGGCTTTCGCACCACAGTCTGCTCGATTGCACCGAAGGCAGTTGCACAGGCGGTGATAATGCCGTCTTCGATTGTCCAAAGACCGGCAAAGCTGAGGCGTGAGATCGCCAGTGCCGCTCTGGCACCGATTTTGTGGTAGGTATAGTGTGCTGGAAGGACGCGAGGAATCAGGATTTCAGTAATCAGTTCATCTGCCGCCAAATCCAGCTCTTTTCTGCCCTTATAGAAGTCCTTAATCGGAATCACGCGCTCCCTGTCTGCGGACTGAATGCGGAGCTCTGCGTCCAGTGCAAATAAAACGAGCACGCTGTCTGCTTTGGCGGAACCATTGCCGATGTTACCGCCAATTGTCCCCAGATTCCGGATGGCGGGGGCGGCGATGCGGCTGATGGCTTCTTTTAGAATCTCCGGCGTCTCCGGATGCTCCCCGATCTGAGTGAAGGTGCAACAGGCGCCGATCCGCAGATGAGTATCGTCTGTTTGAATGGCTTGGAGTTCCGGTATGCGATGGAGGAAGAGATAAGTACCTTTTCGCTTATGTTCCACCATCAAATCGGTACCGCCGCCATAGGGGGTGACTTGCTCACGCTGTCTGATCTCTAGTGCTTCTTGCAAAGTCACTGGTGCGTATCCGTTTACCATATCCCATACCCCTCCTCTGCCGCTTGCGCCACAGCGCGTACGATGGCGTTGTAACCGGTACAGCGGCACATATTGCCGGATAGACCTTCTCTGATTTCCTCATCTGTGGGATTCGGGTTTTTGCGTAGAAGGCACTCCGCCGCCAGAATCATGCCCGGTGTACAGAAACCGCATTGAACGGCACCTGTTTGACCAAAAGCATGGTCTAAAGCCGCAAACCGCTCTGTCTCGCGGAAGCCTTCAATGGTCACAATCTCCGTGTCATACACCCGCCCCATGGCTACCATGCAGGCGTTTACGAGGGTGCCGTCTAAGATCACACTACAGGCACCGCACTCGCCTTCATTACAACCGGATTTCACGCCGGGACAGCCTAAATCTCCGCGGAGGACATCTAATAGGCGATCTAAGGCACTTCCTTCATATGTTTGAGGTGTGTCGTTTAGGATAAATGGGATACTCATGCTCGCTTGCCCTCCTCCCATGCTTCTAGTGTGTCTTCCATGCTGACTGGGATATGGTTTATGTTTTGCCCGATTGCTTGCTCTACCGCGTTTATATAGGCACCCGGTACACCGACTACCGGAAGTTCTCCTGCTCCTTTTGCGCCGAAGGGGCCATCCGGGTACTCCTCTACGTGGATTAAGATATCCAAATTCGGTACGTCTGCCGCTGTGGGCATGGTATAGTCTGAGTAGCTCACACTGCGGATTTTGCCCCGCTTGTCGTAGTTCATCTGCTCCATGTGGGAATACCCCACACCTTGCATGAAGCCGCCTTCCATCTGTCCCATGATAACCGTCATGTCGATGGGTGTCCCCACGTCATAACAGCCCCAGGCACCGAGGATTTTGTGTTCGCCTGTATAGGTGTCAATCTCCAGCTCAATACAGTGGGCGCCCCAGGAATAGGTCGGGTAAGCGTCGCCCTTAAATTTCTGCGGATCGAAAGGGATTTGCCACTCCGGCTGTTCGAAGTGTTCTTCAAATCGCTGTTCTATCCCTTCTATCCATTCAGCTTTCAGCTTCGCCGCCGCTTTTCGCAGGAGCTCTCCCACCACCATAATACTGCGAGAGGCCACTGTAGGGCCTGAGTCCAGCACGCGGCTGGTGTCGGGAAGGTTTACGATGATTTGATCAAGGGAACAGTCCAGCTCTTTTGCTACGATCTTCGCAAATGTGGTAAAGAGTCCTTGTCCCATTTCTGTGCCGGCTGTAAGGAGTTCTACCTTACCGTCCGGGTACTTCTGTAAAGCCGCCCGGGCTTTGATGATATCGCGCTCCCCTGTACCCGTGAAACCCGCGCCGTGGAAGCTGTAGGAAATGCCGATCCCCCGCTGATAACGTCCGGGGACTTGCCTCTCGTAGGCTTTGCGTTTTTCTAAATAGCCGGAGGCCTCCATTAGTTTCCGGCTCATCTCCGGGAGTGGCACCGGGAAATGGTATTTGCCGCTGGTGGAAGTCGGGTCTCCCATCTTGGCAAAGTGTGCTGTTTTGAATGCAGTTGGCTCTATGCCCAAGTCTTTTGCGATATGTGCCATGAACATCTCAGCGGAGAAGAAGGTCTGGGGTGCTCCAAAGCCGCGGAATGCGCCGTTTGGCACGGTATTGGTCTTCACCGAGCGGCCTTTGACGCGAAGATTCGGAATATCATATACCCCATTGGCACAAATCACGCCGCGCTGGAGAACGACCATAGAGATCGTCGTATACGCGCCCGCGTTATAGACCACCTCAATGTCCATTGCGGTCACTTTTCCGCCTTTCACGGCGGCGCGATATTTGCTCACTGTGGGGTGGCGTTTGCTTGTTGTCTCCATGTCTTCTCTGCGGTCATAGATCGCGCGGACGGATTTTCCGGCTTTCAGCGCCGTCACTGCCACTTGACAGGCAAGGATAGAGGGATAGTCCTCTTTCCCGCCAAAACCGCCCCCTGTGACGTCTTGGATCACTCTTACCTGTTCTCGCTCCAGCCCCAGCGTCTTTACAGTGGCTTTATGGACGTAATAAGGGCATTGCAGAGATCCATGGAGTGTCATACCATCCGCTTCCGGAATGGCTGTCATACCTTGGGTTTCTAAATATCCATGCTCCTGATATCCCGTGCGGAAGGTATCTTCGTAGATTTGATCCGCTTCGGCAAAGGCTTGATTCAGATTCCCTTTTTCATGGCCAAAGGTATAAAAAATTGTCTCTGACTGTTCCGGATCAAGTACCGGCTCTAAGTCTTCATAGCTGACCTGAATTTCACCGAGGATACGCTCTACCTCCCGGGCATCCGGGCCTGCTACCATGGCGATGGGGTCGCCGATGAATTCTACCGTCTCTGCGGCAAAGACCGGAGTGTCGTCTCCAATAATGAGGACACCGTTTTGCCCCGTAGTTGGAATGTCACGCCAGTCTGCCACCACATAGCCATCGGGCAACTCCGGTAGTTTGACCTCCAAAATACGCGCCCGCGCCCGATCCGAGCGGAGGGTTTTCCCATAGAGGATGCCCTCCATGGGACGATCTGCCAGATAGATTGCCTCACCACGCACTTTGGACGCGTGATCGAGTTTGACCACGGATCTGCTGATCTCTGCCACTTTGACCGCCTCCCGAACTTGGAATATGTGGAATTGGGTATACTTCCCCTTTTAATTAGATAACAGTATAACCGAAATCCGGTCTGTTTTCAAGCGGTTTCCTATGGTATACTGGGATTATGGAATATATACCAGCAAAGACAATCGTGACAAAAACCAAGACCAGCGCTTGGTTTGGCACGGATTATAACATGAATATCTACAGGGGCTGTTCCCATGGTTGCATTTACTGCGATAGCCGCAGTGATTGCTATCGGATTGAAGCTTTTGATCGGGTACGGGCAAAAGAAGATGCTCTGCGGGTCATCCGGGATGATCTTGCACGGAAAGTGCAGACAGGCGTCATCGGGACCGGCTCTATGTCTGATCCGTATAATCCTTTTGAGGCAGAACTCCAGCTGACACGTCACGCCCTGGAGCTAATTTATGCCTTTGGCTTCGGCGTTGCGATCACGACAAAAAGCACCCTTGTTACACGGGATATGGATGTCCTCTGTGACATTCAGAGAAATGCGCCTATGCTTATCAAGCTGAGTGTTACAACCGCTGATGATCGTTTAAGTAAGCTGATTGAGCCAAATGTTGCACCTAGCTCTGAACGGTTTGAAGCTGTGCGCAGACTCTCTGATGCCGGACTCTATTGCGGTGTCCTCCTTATGCCTACGCTTCCCTTTTTAACTGATACAGAGGAAAATATCTTGGAAATCGTCCGCCTCGCCAAAGAGAGCGGCGCCCGTTTTGTGTTTCCCTCCTTTGGTGTAACACTGCGTAGCGGACAAAGAGAGCACTACTATCACAAGTTGGATCAATTTTTCCCAGGTTTGAAGGAGAAATATATCAAGCGATATGGTGATCGCTACAACTGCACCAGTCCGAAGGCCAAACAGCTCTATACTGTGTTTGCAGAAGCTTGCCATAAGCTGGGACTCCGCTATCGGATGCCGCAGATTGTACAGGATTATAAGCGAGGGTATGGGATTGACCAGTTGTCTTTGTTTTAGGAGGGTTTTACTATGAAAAGAACCGTAAAATTGCTTGGACTTGCTATCTTGTTTCTGTCCTTAATCGGAGTTATGTTAACTGGATGTGGAACAGACAGTAACAATGACCCGGCACCAACTGCATCTGTGATGCCTGTGCCGCCGGAAGAGCTTGACATTGTAGAGCTTGAGGCAGAAGAGGTGGAAGAGCCGGATGCAGAAGCAGAGCCTGAAACAACAGAGCCCGAGGCAGAAAAGACAACCGTTCCCGGCTCTCAGGGACTTGCTTGGCTTGTCCCGCCGACCTTGGAATTTGACCGTGTTTTCTACTGCGGGGAGTGTGATCTCTTTTCTCTGGGAGATCACAGCGGCAGGTTGATTGACCGAGAAACAGGTACGCTCGGTGGGGATAATCCGGGTCTTGGACATGGTATAGGAGGACCCTTGTTTTTTGACCCTGAGCGGAATTTATTCGGCTCTGTGGAGCTCGGCGGAATGGCGCTGTTCCCCTTTGATGAATTATTTGAACACTTTCCCTTTTTTACTGGTCTGCTCACAACTGTGGCACAGGTCGATTCCTCCATACGGGACGGAAACGATGACATGGAATGGCTGGCACCTGCCGCATTTACCGGCAGATACGCCGTGATGTATGACGGCAGATTTGTCACTGACTTCGTATTCGATTCACCCGAATCATGGGGTAGGCATCTCCTCGCCTTACGGAGAGGGGGTAGCTGGGGTCTCATTAATCGGCAGGGTGAAGAGGCACTTCCTTTTATTTTTGAACACATTATTCATGACAATACTTTTGCATTTATCCGATATAACGGCAGATATGGGATTGTAGATATACGCCCCCTAGGGCTATCATAAGAGGTGGACTATATTGAATTTGATCAACTTAATAGGCGAAGGTGCAACTGCTGATATCTACGAATATGAGGGTCGGGCTGTAAAATTATTCAAAGGTGGCGATCAAGCTCTCATTTTTCATGAAGCGGCAGTCACATCCTTACTGGAAAAGACCGGATTACCTGTGCCTCAGATTTATGATGTGCAAAAAATTAACGGGCAATGGGCTATTGTAATGGATTTGATTGAGGGTGAACCTCTGGCGCACAATATGGGAAATCGCCTAGAAGATTTTGTTGATTTGCAGATCAGAATACAAGATACCACTGTCCAAGGTTTTGATTATCTTGTGTTACCATCGAGTCATTTTATTTGCCGAAAGTTGATTGAATCCAACCATAGTTTTTCAGGAGAGTTAAGAGCAAGATTAGTGCGTTTACTAGACACGCTTCCTGTTGGTGATAAATTATGCCACAATGATTATCATGGGCTTAATGTATTAGAAAATGAAAGGGGCTTGTCTGTAATCGACTGGACAAGCGCGACAATCGGAAGCCCGGAATCAGATTGTTGCAGAACCTACGTTCTGATGAAATTGAACCAGGAGCAATTTGCAGAACCTTATCTTCAAACATATTGCAGAAGAAGAAAAATCAGTTCTGATGCTGTTTTACAGTGGCTCCCCATGGTAAGTGCTGAGTGGTTATATAGTGGCCGCGCAAGCAATGATTCTATATTTTTAGAATGGATTTCTCAATATTGTCCATAAATTATTCTTGCAACCGATAGTTGCCGAATAGTTGGTAGTATGCAACCGCTATCTTTGCTATAATTTTTTCAGAGGTGATGAAACATGACATTAGGCGAGCGAATAAAAGATCAACGCATCAAGTGTGGATTCTCACAGGAGAAAATTGCAGAGTTAGTTGGAATAAGCCGTCAAGCTGTAACGAAGTGGGAATCCGGACAATCCGTTCCCTCTATGGCAAATCTGATAACCCTTGCGAAGATATTCGGGGTACCCCTTGGCGAGTTAACAGGCGGTGTCAATGACCATATTCCTGTTGTTGAAGACGCTGTTTGGGAGGGGGAACGCGCTATGAACAAGAACATGGGAACGGCAAAGCTCATTTTCGCAATTGTTTTAGCTGTGATCGGCATTATGGCAGTCATAATTATCAGCAATATGAACGCATTGGCTATCGTTGGTCTTTTTGGGGTACCGTTTCATTCAGTCCATCTTGTAAGATTAGGCTTTCAAGTAGGCGGCGGCATGGCTATCTTTGCGGCAGTCGTGCTTTTTGTGTTGTATATTAAGGGCTGTAAAACAACTTCAGCATAAAGCCACACAGGCCAAACAAAAAATGCTCCTTGGATACTACATCCAAGGAGCATTTTCTATTTATTCTTCTGTTTTTTCTTCAGGTACATCGTCCTCCACAGGCATCCGTGTCACACGAACTGTGACTACGCGCTTCTCCTGTATGTCTTCAATCTGGAACTGCAGTCCCCCATAGCACACTTCCGGCTTTTCGTCCTCACTGGGGATGTAACCCAGGACGCCCATTAGGAAGCCGCTTAAGGTTTCGTACTCATCAATAGGCAGTTCCACCTCAAAGAAGTCTTGAACGTCCTCCAAATATGCGGAACCTTGGATCTCAAAGGTGTTTTCGTCGATTGGGACAATATCCGGTAGCTCATCTATGTCATACTCATCCTGAATGCTACCAACGATTTCTTCCACCAAGTCTTCCATTGTGACGATCCCCATTGTGCCGCCGTATTCGTCGATGACGATGGCTATGTTGGCACGTTCATGGCGCATTTCTTGGAATAGTTCCCCTGTTTTCTTAGACGAGGGGATAAAATATGGTTCACGGAGCATGACCTGCAGATCAAAATTCGACCCATCTGGATGGTTTGCCATATAGTGCATCATGTCTTTGGAGAGGAGGATGCCGCGGACGTTGTCCAAGCTCTCTTCATAGACCGGTACACGAGTATAACCTTCATGGGTGAAGCAGTCAATCACTGTGTGGAAGTCTGCATCTATGGGAAGAGCTGTTACATCTAGGCGATGGGTGCAGATCTCCGCCGCAGTGAGTGTGTCGAAGGCGAAGATGTTTTCAATCATCCCTTGTTCCGCTTCTGCGATATGCCCCTGTTCACTGCCGGATTCTACCATGAGGCTGATGTCTTCCTTGGTGACGTTCTCTTCCGGTGTATTTTCTTTTAGGCCGATTAGTCGCAAAATGAGCTTCGCTGATACAGAAAGCAATTTTACCACCGGTAACGCGATGATAGAGAATACGCGGAGTAAATACACCGCCCGCAGTGCAAAGGGGATCGCGTATTGCATCGCGATTCGCTTTGGAACCAGTTCACCAAAAATGAGGGAGAAATAGGTAAGTAGCGCTGTAACTACAATAAATGCCACAGGTTCCGCTGTTGCCGCGGAAATTGGGAGTCCAACGCGCACCATCCACTCTGCAAGGGGCTCTGAGAAAGAGCCTGCCGCAAAGGCGCCTGCGAAGAAGGCGATGAATGTGATATACAGCTGAGTTGTCGCAAAAAAACTGTTGGGCTCGTCCATTACTTTGAGCAGACGCTCCGCTTTCTTGTCCCCCGCATCCGCCCGCATTTTCACGCGATTGCGATTGGCTGAACTGAGGGCAATCTCTGAGGACGATAAGACACCGCTAATCAGCGTCAATACGACCAGTATGACTATACCGCTTAACAAACTAACACGCTCCTATGAGGCTATGATTGTTTTATTATAGCATGGATTCTTATATAAGGCAAAAAGAGAGCTACTCTGAGATGATCCTTTGTACTCTTTCAAACAGTTTAGGCTGTATGTCCGGATAAGTCAGATGTTCAGGTTCATCTGCAAAGAAATGGATCTCTTCAATTTCCGTATCAGGAAGCTTGTCCAAGGTTTCAATTTTTGCGTAACAGAGTAATCCATAACTCTCTGTGTCCATTTTGACCGAATACACACAAATCGGATTCAAATCAAACTCTATTGCGCCTGTTTCTTCCTGCAATTCTCGCTTTGCGGCTTCTAAGGGTGTTTCCCCTGCTTCTATGCGCCCACCGGGGATCTCCCAAGTAGTTCTTGTCTTGTGCTTGCAGTAGATCCAGCTACCTTTGTAATTGCTTACGATGACAGCATATCGAAGGTTAGCGCTTTCAATCTCATCTAGTGCATAGAATTTCACTTCCATGGTATTTGCCTCCCTTGCTGGGTTCTTGCTTCATAGTTTGCTCTATTTGATAACATATCCATTACGCGCAAGCGCTTGGATTCCTCTATCGAGACTTTCCGCTTTCAAGAGGATATAATCCGTATTGTATGTTGAGATGACAAATATGCTAAGCTCGGCCTCTGCCAGTATGTTTGAGATTTTTGCTATTACGCCAATCATTCCGAAATCTAACATGTCTGATACCTTTAATGCCTTCCAGCCAGATTCAGACGCAATGACATTGTGTGGTGTATATTTTGTCTCGCAAACTAGAGAAGCTTCATCGGCTGTCTTTGACAGAAATACAAATTCCTGTGAAAAATCTATCTGATCAATGTGCGCTATCTTACAAACACTAAAATCACGTTCTATCTTTTGTAATTCCATTGTTACACCACCTCACTCTAATTTCCTATGAAAAAACACAAGCGCTTTCACGCTTGTGTTTTTTGTGTTGGCGTCGACTTATCTTTCCGGGCCGTCTCCAGCCAAGTATTGTCAGCGCAAGTGAGCTTAACTACTGTGTTCGGAATGGGAACAGGTGGACCCTCACCGCCATAGACACCAACTG
>Ga0131853_10001369_pt1 | contig 43713 bp, 43 predicted proteins | sample TergutLab28metaG_FD_92764 | JGI IMG/M metagenome (GOLD analysis project Ga0131853, IMG submission 92764) | Labiotermes labralis P1 segment gut microbial communities from Petit-Saut dam, French Guiana - Lab288 P1 (version 2) (version 2) | ecosystem: Host-associated > Arthropoda: Insects >...
ATTTTGATTCAGGGATACGGAAGACCTCAAACCCTTTTAATTCGTCTATGTCGTAGTCAGGTTCAACCTCTGCACCCCAACTGAGGCATTTATACCCACCCTCCGGGAATGCCATTGTCAGATACGCGCCGCACACGCTAACCGTGTTTGGTAAAGCCCATGCTCTGGCCATATTTCCGTTTTCTTCACAGTGATCGAAGAACATATGCGGTGGCTTCTCGTCATCATTTAATTGAGAACTAATCCAAATTCTCGCAGGCTTTACGATATGCCATACATCAACATCCCGTACCTTGTAAAAACCTTGGTCTGCCGCTTCATGGGATACTTCTTCAATTAACTTTTGCAAGTGGGTATTTTTTTTAATAGTAATGCAAGCATCAGATTTTCTACATTCGCCGGGCGTTATTCCAAAAACAGACCTAAAAATCCTTGTAAACGCTTCCTGCGATTCGTATTGGTACTTTATTGCTATGTCTAATATCTGTGCATCCGAATATTTTATTTCATACATTGCTCTGGAAAGCCGCGACCATCGCAGATATTCACCTAATGTCGCACCTGTGACCATTTCGAAAATACGGCTTAATTGTCTTGATGAATAATTGCTATAAGCTGAAACCGATTCTGGCGTTACTTCATCAATTCTTTCCTTGATAAATATCTTTGCTTTTTCTACTGTCGAGTTGTGTTTTTGCATTTTCATTACCTCGCTTTGTATTGGATTTGATTTCATAATAGCAAGGTAGCGAAATATTTTTTTGATTATTTTGGACATGACCCTCATTTTATTGTATCCCATATCGAAAATCCACCATAAATTCTGTTCGGTTTCAGCTTGGAATCACGGCTTACGTAAGTTATAAAGGCGGCACAGCCGTTTGGCTATGCCACCTTTTGCTATCGAAGCTGGGTAATTTAAAATATTTTAAATTTCATTAAAAGCGATTTCATCAATAATTATGTGGTTAAAATGTTGACCTTTTCGTGTGTTGCCATGTACAACAATTTTGTTGATGAACTTTTGTACGAATCGCAGCCTGTCATCATTGTTAAGGGCCTGCCAGTTATCATGGATATTTGTTACTATTTCAGCGGAGGAGTAGTGTATTTTGAGGGGTTTTGAAGAAGATATTAATTGATTTAACCGCTGCTTTAGTTCTGACCGTTGTTCGCTGCTTAGCTTTGCCATGTTCTGATAGGTTTTGAAATCTATAATGCCTGTTACATATAGCCTCATAATTTCGTTTGCTTTTCTATCCGCTTGCTCTATTTCGGCGGTAATAACTCCGATTTCTTGAGTGTGGTCGAAGAGGATACTGTTATCTTGCAAGTTTGCCGTAGAAGCTTTTGAACAGTCTTCAATTTGTGTTAAATATTCCGAAAAGGCCCGTTCCAGTTTTAGGTGGCTGATGTTTGGGGTATTGGAACAGGTTTTTTGTAGCGAATTCCTGCAACGATAGCTGGGATAGCTAGGCTGCATAGTCGAGCAGGAAGCAGAGCTTCCGACCAGACTGGGTTGCATAGTCGAGCAGGAAGCAGAGCTTCCGACCAGACCGGGTTGTTTACCGCGGTACTGCCATCTTGTCACATATTTACCGCCACATAATGGGCAATATAAAAGGCCGCAGAAGTATACCGCGCTGCTTGGCCGTTTAGTGTGGGAGACTTTTTTTATCCGATTTAGTTTATCTTGTACTTGGTAAAATATAACTTCATCAAGGATTGATTCATGCTTACCATCAGACTCGAAGTATCTGTTTGCATCGTCCATACTGTAGCGTACTTTTCCTATATAGTTGACATTTGTTAAAAGGTTTTTGACTGTTCTGTCCGACCAGCGGTTGCCCTTTTTCCCGGTTATTGCTTCCGCGTTTAGCATTCGGGCTATTTTTGAAAGTGAATAATCATCGTGCAAGTACATATTAAATACCCGCTTAACAATTGCCGCCTCTTTTGGGTCTATCTGCTGTACCTTAATGCCGGTACCTTTACTGTAGCCATAAGATGGCATATAAGTACTTATTGTGTAGCCTTCTTTTGCTTTGCGCTCTAGACCAAGCCTTACACGTTCAGCTAGGTTTTCGCGTTCAAATTCGGCAAATATACCTACAATTTTAAGGAACATGCGGCCTGTGGCACTGCCTGTATCAATAGACTCGCTAAGGGAGTTGAATGCGCAGTTGTTTTTATTGAAAAGTTCTACCAATTCAATCAAGTTTTTGGTTGAGCGTGTTAGGCGGTCTATTTTGTAAATTAGTACGTTGTTAATCTTTTTGCTGATAACATCGGCTATCAACTGCCGGACAGCTGGCCTGCCTTCGATATCCTTGCCGCTAATTCCTTCATCGGCATATATATTATAAACATGCCAATCTTTGGCCGCCGCGTAATTTCGTAGTTTTTCTTCTTGTGCCCGGATTGAGAAGCCTTCTTTGGCTTGCTCCTCTGTCGAAACCCTTATGTAGATTCCGGTGTTAATCATTATTTTCCGCCTCCATATCTGGATTTGGTTGTTTTTTTTGCTTCTTATCACTGGCAATTTTCGGAATGGATGTCCTGATGAAAAACTTCATCATTTCTCTTTGTGTATTCTCTGTGAGAACGATTTTCTCCTTGGCATTGGATTCTATCTTCATTTTCCTAACCCCATATGAACAATGTTATATAATTTTATGGAGCGGTAGCCAAAAAATGCCTATGCAATGAGTATAGTTTTTTTCAACCCCTACTTCGCTACCATGAGAGCCAAACAACGCAGTTTTAGAACTGAAGAAATTCTTCGCACCTACGTGTTCGAGGGCACATCCGCTGGAGTCATAGAAAGTTAGGCAGTATTCGAATGCGTACTTGATGGATATCTCCCAAAATCCATTACGGAATGGGCAAGGCCTTTTGTCTACTACGTGGATTCTGCTGATCTTTAGTTTTTCCATGCTTACTGACGTTGTACCTGCTGGTGGACGGATGATATCGCCCGCCGCGTGGTGGTGCCCGCCAATTTCGCATTCATGTGCGGCCATTGCGGGGCCTAACTCACTTGCTGTTAAGCAGTTCTGGCGGCGGCAGCTGTCATACACTTTGTATGCCACTATGCATTCGTCTTTTACTTTCTTTGGTGGGGCGGGGATGTGATTGCAGGCGGCCTCTGGCTCGATTGCTTCGCTACGGGTATCTTGTAATTCAAAAGCTCCCATTCCGCTAACCTCCATTTATTTTATTGAAATCTAGTACCAGTATATGTACAGGTCGTGTTTGTGTTACTGCCGTACCCGCTTCGGTGAAACATTAGCAAAATGTATTGAATGTCGCGTCAAAATCTGGCATAATCCGAACTACATATATTTGGAGGGACTCATGATTAAGCGTACAGTTATTAAATTAAGCGGCGAGGCCATTGGTGATTCGCAGGCTGCATCTGGTTATAACGACATGATGATTGATTCAATCGTAGGGCAAATTGCTGGGGCCGTTCGGGCCGGGACGCAGGTTTCTTTGGTTGTGGGCGGCGGTAACCTTTGGCGCGGGCATCAAGCCCGGCCTGATATGGACCGGGTCAAGGCCGATTCTATGGGGATGCTTGCCACGGTTATGAATGCCATCTACTTGGCGGAGGCCTTTAAACGGCAAGGTGCCAAGGCCATGGTATTGACCCCTATGCCTTTCGCCAATATGACCCGTATCTATGAGAAGGATATTGCTATGGAACTAATGGCCAACCAGACGATATTAATTAATGCGGCAGGGACTGGGCATCCTTATTTTTCTACAGACACAATTACGGCCCTGCGTGCAGCAGAACTTGAAGCTGATTGTATACTGTACGCAAAAAACATAGACGGTGTGTACGATAGTGACCCACGAAAGAATCAGGAAGCCCGTAAATATAAGGCGCTTAGTTATCGTACCGCAATCCGTGAAGGGCTAAACGCTGCAGATATTGCTGCAATGCATATCGCAAACGAGGCGGGAATTCCTTCATATGTATTTGGGCTGGGTACGCCCGGTAGTATAACCTCGGCTTGCGCATACCCCTGCACCGGCCAATTAAACGGAACCTATATTAACGTAGATATAAAGGAGGACTATTATGTCTGAACACACAAAACCTTATGAAGAGCGCATGAAAAAGACCATTGCCGTACTAGAAGAGGATTTTACCACCATTCGTGTTGGCCGCGCTAACCCTCATGTGCTGGACCGCCTGACCGTAAATTATTACGGCAGCGATGTTCCTATCAACCAAGTAGGCAATGTAAGCGTACCCGAGCCGCGTACACTTATGATTACGCCATGGGAAACCAACATGCTTAAAGAAGTGGAAAAGGCCATTCAAGCCTCTGATTTGGGGCTTAATCCTACCAACGATGGAAAGGTCATACGCCTAAATTTCCCCGAACTTACAGAGGACCGCCGCAAGCAGCTTTCCAAGGATGTTAAGAAGAAGGGCGAAGAATCCAAAGTCGCCATCCGCAACCTGCGCCGCGAGGCAATGGATGCGTTTAAAAAATCCGAGAAGAAAAGTGATATCACAGAGGACGATTTCAAAGACTTGGAGAAGGAAATTCAAGATTTAACCGACAAATACGTGGCGGAACTTGATAAAAGGGTAGAAGCCAAGAGCAAGGAAATTATGACCGTATGATGCCTACGCATTTGGCTATCATCCCGGACGGCAACGGGCGTTGGGCAAAAAAACGCCTGTTGCCGCATTCTATGGGGCATAGGTCGGGCGCGCAGACCCTTCGCAAGCTGTCTTATACTATTGAAGAGATGGGCATAAAATATTTGACCTTCTATGTTTTTAGTACAGAAAATTGGACTCGTCCCGCTGATGAAGTACGTGAGTTTATGAAAATGATTCGTGAGTATTTCCAGCAGTATATAGATGACTCTAAGAAGAATAATATGCGTATGTCCTTTATAGGGGATTTAACCCGCCTTGAGCCTGATTTACAAGAGAAACTGGCTATCCTTACCGATATAACAAAGGATAAAACCGGCTTACATGTCGTGCTTGCCATAAACTATGGCGGCCGCGACGAAATTACACGGGCGGCGAAAAAACTTGCCCGCGAGGCGGTTCATGGTAGGATTGACCCGGAGAAAATTGATGAAGCGGCTTTTGCCCGCGCATTGGATACTCACCCCTTGCCTGACCCGGATCTAATAATACGTACCGGCGGTGATATGCGGCTTAGTAATTTTTTACTTTGGCAGCTTACTTATGCGGAGATGTATATCACCGATACGCTTTGGCCCGATTTTACCGAGGCTGAACTTAGGAAAGCGCTTACTTCGTTTGAGGGCCGGGCGCGGCGGTTTGGCGGGCGGCCTTAGATTTTGGTTTTGATACTTTGGTCAAAGGCGATATTGAGGTAATTCTTGTTGAGTGGAGAAATTAAAGGAAGAAATGTGATTCTGCGTCCGTTATGCGAAGCGGGCGCAGAATTTTTTGCCTGATGGTACAATGGCTTCATGATGATGCGGATGTTAAAAAGCGAGTATATGCAGCAGTTTTGATACTACCGATAAACCTTTTAGGAGATGACGCATTGATAAAGCGCCTAATAACCACCATTATTGGTTTGCCTTTGGTAATATTAATAGTTAACCACGGCGGACTGCCTCTACTTCTTGTATGCATGATTTTATCCCTTGTAGGGCTTAGGGAGTTGTACCGGGCCTTTTCAAAAGGGGATAAGCCTGTCCATATTGTGGGCTATGTCTTTACTGTGGTTTATTTTGGTGCGGTTTTTGTTTTTGGTGCGGGACATTGGCTGCTTATTGCGCTTACGCTGTTTATTGTTTGTACGCAGACGTTGCTTGTAATTATGTTTAACCGGCTTAAACTTGAAGATATAGTTGTCACGGTTTACGGGTTTTTGTATGTGCCGTTTTTGCTTTCATTTATCGTGTTAACGCGCGACCATTCACTTGGGCAGTTTTACGTTTGGCTGATATTTACCAGTGCTTTTGGCTGCGATACATTTGCTTATATTACCGGTGTTACTTTAGGCCGTCATAAGCTTAAAAATACCCCAAGCCCTAAAAAGTCTGTAGAGGGGCTAATAGGCGGCGTGCTGGGCGCGGCGTTTGTGGGGTGGCTTTACGGCTTTTTTGTTGTCCGTTTTGCTGACCCGGAGGCTACTGTTAACTTCATGCTTTTTGCTACAGTGATTTCGCTGTTTGGGGCGGTGTTTTCTGTTATTGGGGATATGGCTGCCTCGGCAATTAAGCGGCGGACGGATATTAAAGATTTTGGAGCGCTTTTGCCGGGTCATGGCGGGGTGCTGGACAGGGTGGACAGTGTGATAATTGTTGCGCCTATTGTTTATTTGGTTTTGCATGTGCTTATTTGGATTGTTGGGTAGTGGGGTAAAGATGAAACCATGGGGGCTCCGCCCCCATACCCCCGCAAGCTTTTTGAAAAAAGCTTGACCAAAAACTTTATAAGGAACCGCGCATTGCGCGGTTCAAGGGTGGAATTTATATTAATATTTCGGTTTTAGGGGCTACAGGCTCTATCGGGACACAGACATTGGATGTTGTGCGGACTTGTTTGCCGGACGCGCGGGTAAGGGTGCTTACCGGGAATATGAATATTTCGTTGCTGGCGGAGCTTACAGCGGAATTTCAGCCGGATATTGTATGGGTGCCTGATGGGGTGCGGGCTGCTGAGTTGGCGGAGATTTTACGCGTTAAGGGCATAGAAACAGAAATATTAACCGGTGAAGATGGGCTTACCGCATGTGCCGTGTATGACCCAGTTAATATCGTAGTGAACGCGTTGGTGGGAAAGGCCGGGCTGGCGCCTACTTTGGCGGCTATCAAGGCTGGTAAAGATATTGCGCTTGCTAATAAGGAAAGCCTTGTGACCGCAGGTGGGCTGATTATGGAACTTGCGCGGGATAACAGCGTGCGTATTGTCCCCATTGACAGTGAGCATTCGGCGATTTTGCAATGCTTGCAAGGCGTTGCCGCAGTGCTACCAGGTAAATGTATAGATGCCGCAAAGCGGTTGAACACAGGATTTACAGGCAATGATGAAGGAAGCGGAAGCGCTATCAATCATTCGTACAGCGCTGTTGAAAAGATAATATTAACCGCGTCAGGGGGGCCGTTTCGCACATGGCCGAAGGAGCGTATTTCTACCGCAACCGCCACTGATGCCCTGCGGCACCCAAACTGGGCCATGGGGCCTAAGATAACAATAGACAGCGCCACCCTCATGAATAAGGGGCTAGAATTAATAGAGGCCATGTGGTTGTTTGGCCAACCTATAGAAAACGTAGAAATTTTGGTTCATCCTCAAAGCATCATTCATTCGATGGTGCAGTTTATAGATGGTTCTGTAATGGCGCAGCTAGGGCTGCCGGATATGAGACTACCTATACTATATGCGCTATCTGTGCCGGAAAGGGTTGCCACCGGCTACCCAAGGTTAGACTTTTTAACAGCTGGGAATTTGACCTTCGAAGCCCCTGACACAGAGCGTTTCCCATGCCTAGCCCTAGCAAAGCACGCGGCGGAGGTAGGCGGCACTTTGCCCGCCGTGATGAATGCCGTTAACGAATGGGCTGTAGGCCAGTTTTTGGCCGATAAAATCGGATTTTATGGCATATCGGCATTAATAGCCGAGGCCTTTGGTTCATATACTGTACGGGAAGTAAAAGACATCGCAGATATCCGCGATGCTGAAACATGGGCGATGGAGTTTATCCAAAAACGTTAAGGGTAATTTTGAATAAGGGTGCTGAAGACAGCATCACCTATACAGGTTGCCACAATGCTCTTGCACCGCGAAGCGGCAGGTTCTCGCCGATGCCGGGGCAAGGCGCGCGGCAAAGCCGCGGAGCGTAGCCGGGCTTGGCCCGGCGGAGCGAGGGAGTTTGAGGGCGGAGCCCTCATTGAAATGAAGGAGGGCGAAGCCCTCATTATAATGAGGTGAGCGTTATTCCAGCATTTATGTCAACTGCTATACCAATCCTGATTTTCATATTAATCTTGGGCATAGTAGTATTTATTCACGAACTGGGCCACTTTGTAATGGCCCGCCGCGCAGGCGTATTCGTTGAGGAATTTGCCCTTGGCATGGGGCCAAAGCTACTGGGCTTTAAAGGAAAGCCCCGCAAGCAAAGGGCTGCCAATCCGGAGGAAGGGAACCTAATCTGGCATGGCACGGCCCCCGACGGCATAACGCAGGAGGAAGAAGTAACACAATTCTCCTTGCGTCTATTCCCCATTGGCGGGTTTTGTAAAATGCGCGGTACAGACGAAAGTATTCCTGATGACCCGGGCGCATTAAGCAATAAAAAGGTCTATCAGCGTGCGCTGGTAATGGCGGGCGGCTCACTTTTCAACTTTATTGCGGCCTTTATCCTGTTTTTTGTGTTGGTGTTACTTACCGGCTATAGTGTAGCTCAGGTGCATTCTATAACCCAAAACTCTCCAGCCTACCAAGCCGGATTGCAGCCGGGGGATCGCATAACTCATATCGACGGCAGGCGTGTAGCACTTTTCGAAGATTTTGCTATGCAGCTGAATTTCTCTGGCGGGCAACCTATAGATGTACGCTTTGTGCGTGATGGCACTGCACATAATGTAGCTATCACGCCAGTGCAGTACGAGAACTCGTTTAGGTTGGGTTTTTTAGCCACCAGATATGTTGGTTTACTTGGTTCCGCACCGGAAGGTACGCCCCGCGTAGGCTTTTGGGGGACGCTGACCACTTCAGCTGAGATGATTCTGTTTAATATGCGAATGCCCTTTACAATGCTGGCCAGATTTGTTACCGGCCGTACTCTGCCTGATGGTGCAGGTGTAATGGGGCCGATTGGCCTTGCCGGGGAGGTTACGCAGGTTTACCAGCAGGTAATCCAATATGGCATTTTGGACACATTGCTAACAATGCTGTTTATAACCGCGCTTTTAAACGCGGCGCTTGGTGTTATGAATTTGCTGCCTATCCCTGCGATGGATGGGGCAAGGCTGGTTTTTCTAGGAATAGAAGGCATACGGCGCAAACCCGTCTCGCCAGAGCGTGAGGGAATGGTGCATATGGTGGGCTTTTTCGTGCTTATTTTGCTTGCGGTATTTATTGCCTACCGCGATATTGTGAGGTTGTTGTAATGGTAAAGCGAAGCGAAACCCGTGTTGTGCATATAGGTGGCATCCCGGTTGGCGGCGGGCATCCAATTATTATCCAATCAATGACCAGCACCGACACCCGTGACGTAGCCGCCACTGTGGCGCAAATCCATGCCCTTACGGCGGCGGGCTGCGAGGTTGTACGTGTAGCCGTCCCTGATATGGAAGCTGCGGCGGCTGTTAAGCAAATAAAAAAGGAAATTTCCTTGCCGCTGGTGGCAGATATACATTTCGATTATCGCTTAGCACTGGAATCGGTTAAAAACGGTGCAGATAAACTGCGCATTAACCCCGGCAATATTGGGGAAGGGTTGCGTCTGCAAAAAGTAGCCGAAGCTGCCAAAGCCGCCGAAATCCCCATAAGAGTGGGGGTAAACGGTGGTTCGCTGGAAAAAGACATAATGGCTAAATACGGCCTGACTCCAGAAGGGCTTGCCGAAAGCGCGTTAAGAAATATATCTATGTTGGAGGGCTATGGCTTTAACAACATAGTCGTATCTGTAAAAGCCAGCAACATCCCGCTTATGCTGGAAGCCCATAAAATCTTAGCGGCGCGTATGCCTTACCCGCTACATATAGGCCTGACCGAAGCCGGAACGCCATACAAAGGCGCTATCCGTTCCGCCGCGGGCATAGGCGCGCTATTGGCCATGGGAGTAGGGGACACAATAAGGGTAAGCCTTTCTGGCGACCCAGCCGACGAAATACGCTGCGCGAAAGAAGTCTTAGCCGCCATGGGCCTAAGGCGCTTTGGCCCAACAGTAATTGCCTGCCCAACCTGTGGCCGCACAGAAATGGACATGATAACCATAGCCGCGCAAATAGAGAAGCGGTTGGAAGCAATAGAAAAACCCATAACCGTAGCGGTAATGGGTTGCGTAGTAAACGGCCCCGGCGAGGCCAGAGAGGCGGACATAGGCATAGCCGGAGGGCGTGGGGTAGGGGCTTTATTTAGCAAAGGAAAAATTGTACGCAAAGTTGCCGAGGATGAGATTCTGGAAGCCGTGATGGAAGCGGTCGACGAATATGTAAGAGGGAGCATCACTTTCTAGTAGCCACAAAGAATGAAGAGGCTCAAAACTTTTATCAGAGTTTAGTCAGTGCGAAAATAGAGAAGCGAGATGTCCTGATAAAGGTCTTTAGCTGTCATGAAAATTCTAAAATTGCCGAGATAGCATAATGCCTAGCACACTGTATAATAGACAAAGAAACCCATAAATTGACGATTAGTGGAGGTATCACAATGAGAAAATTTTCAACAGTATTTGAATATGTAGAAAAAATGTGGATTGCTAGCTGCAAAGAGTTAAGAATAACCTTAGAAGAAGGCTCATTCGATGCGCTGGTTGTCAGAATGAAAGTGGCTATACAGGAAATAGCAGAAGTTGAGTTGGGACATAAAGGTGATATACAATTGGTTATAACTATGCAGGAGCGTATAGACGAAATAAAAGCGGTGAGTTGATGGGGGACTATACAAAGCAGGTCAAGGATATTTTAAAGGCTCACGGATGCAAATTTGTGAGATATGGCAAAGGTGACCACGAAAGATGGTATAGCCCGATTATAAATGCAAACTTTACAATTGATGGCAAAATAGAGAATCGGATAAGTGCAAATAAGCAATTGAGGGATGCGGGGATTAAACAGAAAGTGTGAAATGAGTTTACACTTGATGATTACCCAAAGTTAAGCCCCGTATATGCAGCATTTTTATCATCTTGTGATACCCCTAGATACCGTCTTGTTACGGCAAGAGAACTATGGTTATAAATCTCCATTATCACAGCCGGGGACACGCCACCCTTCCAAGCATGGTAGCCGAAAGTTTTGCGAAGCGAATGGCAAGATACCCGTTGGCTAAGATGGATAGCTTCCGCGGCGGAACGTAGCAGGCGGTAGGCCTGTACGCGTGTAATAGCCTTGCCTGTTTGTGGGTTTAGGATTAGCGGTGCGTTCGGGGTGGCTTGTCTATAGTAGATTTTAAGGGCTGTAATGATGTTTTTATGTAGGGCTATTGTTTTTACTTTGCCTGTCTTCTTTTCTGCTATTGTGATAGAATTGTATGGGCGATGAGCTTGGAAGTCGTAGACTTGGTTGCAGGTTAGTGCTAAAATATCGCTAATGCGCAATGCCGTATGTACGCAAAGGGTAGCCAGCACGTAGTTACGGATTTGGCCAGTTTTGTAGTAGTGGCTTATGAATTGTTTGACTTGGTGTTTGTTGCGGATTGGTTCTGTTGTTTTCATGGGGTTTCCTCCTTGGAGCGGTGGCAATGGTAGAGTTTGTGTTGCCACAGTAGAATAGTTTTGTGGTTGGTTACATGTAACATACTATCTAATGTGTTACATGAACGCTGTTTTTCCTTTGATTATCAAGTTTTTTTACATAGCGATTATTCACGATGAGCGGTATTTCACATATTCGCTCTTTTTTTATGCCTATTTTGCGGGGTTTTGCTGGACATGTAACACATTAGATACTGTGTTACATGTCCATTGTCAATATATGTACTTTACCATTGTAATGGCGGCATTTTCTAAGGCTGTATCAAAAATTTTGTCAACTGCCTGATAGCTTAAGGTGGTGGAAGGGAGGCTATAATTTTATCCTTTTGCGTTTAGAGGTCTTTCCGTGAGGTATGTATGCCTCCAACGTACAATGGTAGTAGGGGCAGCCTACCCCTTCAAGTAAGGCATAACAATATTTATATCTTAGGAGGTACTTATGAAACAATTATTTGGAAGCATTTTGGTCGCAGTTCTGATGTTGGTCGTGGTGTTATGTATGCCAACCCGGGTATATGCGGCAGAAGAAGAGGTCATCATTTTATTTAATGTGTCTTACTATCATAGAGCGGGTCAAGTTTGGGGGAATCCGCATTTAATTGATGACATGTCTTTTTACTTGGTAGATGCAAGAGGTGAAACAATCGACCTCATTGATACAAGAACTCGTGAACCGGTTAGAAGACTTGGTGAAGGTAGTGGTGCCTATCACGCGGTTTTTGATATCAACACATCATCAATTGTGATTGATAACCCCGGCGGCTTACTTCTTAGCATCGAGAATCGAAATAATTTCGCACAAAAAAACACCATACAATTAAGCGAAGTACCTGTTTCACAAGCCATCTCTTCAATGGTTAATGTCATGATATTTGCTAAATCTCCAGAATATCTTGCGCCAGCCCCCACTCCTACGCCTGACTCGATGTCTTCAGCTAATCAGGCATCGAACGATACATTCGAAATTAATATACAAGCATTTTATGAATGGCCTACTACGACAATGAATCCTAGAATGCAGGGTATTTCATTTGTACTTTATTCACCTACAGATGGAGACATAGTGGATATGTTCTTAAATCAATTCGGTATTGCCGGTACAAGGCGATCCGTGCCAAATATCAGAACATTACGGCTACGCATAGTGAATCCAGACAACCTATTTGTTCGTATGGGTTTCACAGATAATTTTAGTAGAATCGACAGCATTGATTTAAGTACTGTTGAGGATCCGTCCAGAATTCTACTTCTACTGTTTTTTACGTCTACGCCGCCGGCAGGCTATGCATCGAATACACCACAACCGACCCCAGTGCCAACCCCGGCACCCCACAACCTAAACACCGCCAGCACATGGGCACACGATTCCATAACCCAAGCTATAACCCTAGGCCTAGTTCCCCAATCCCTACAAAACCACTACACCAACAACATAACACGCGCAGAGTTCACAGCCATAGCCGTACTGCTATACGAAACCATAACAGGCCGTGAAATACAGGGCCGTGTAACCTTCAACGATACAGCCGATATCAACGTGCAAAAAGCCGCCTATATAGGCATAGTAACCGGCACAGGCAACAACAACTTCTCACCTGACATGCAATTTAACCGTGAACAAGCAGCAACAATAATCACTCGCTTAGCAGAGGCCATTGGCCAACCACTATCCGCAGCCATCCCCGCCTTTGCAGATAACGCACAAATCTCCACATGGGCAAGCGCGCAATCAGGTCAAGTGCAGGCCGCAGGCATTATGCAAGGTATTGGTGGTAACAGGTTTTACCCACAAGGCACCTTCACTCGCGAGCAGTCTATCATTACCATATTGCGGCTATTTGAGTTGCTTGGGTAGTTCATAAGCCGGAACACGAGAAAACCTTACGACTGCCGAAGCCAAAAACGCTCGTCATCCGAGATATGGATGATGAGCGTTTTTTATTCCCCATTGGGCAAGCAGATAAGTTATATCGCAGCAGCCTTCGCCTTTGCAAGTGCGTATCTTAACGAAAATGAATCTGATATTTATTGAAGGTATTAAAATGGCAGAAATAGTCACAAATCTTATTATGAGTGCAATGGAAGATGCAGTAAGAAAAGCAAGATATCACAACAATCATGTTAAAAGACGGGGTAGGCGTAAGCACAGTGCCGATGTACACCGGCCCAGGCGAGCCAACCATATGGCGGTTGCGCGAAGGGTTAGAAATCATATAGCATCTTCGGTTAGCATTTGGATCAACCATAATACAAAGGGCCTTTCATCACAAGCAATCGATGAAAGGCCCTTCTAATAAGCACATACAGTATAAATCTATTCGCTCGCAAGCCCTTTCTTCTTAAAGAAAAGCAAAAATACCACAAACAGCACGGCGAAATTAATACCGATTATCCCCAAATTGCTAACAAACGACTCACTGTAATAAACAGACCTAAGTCCGTCAACCACTTGCTCTGTAAACAAGTACTGTAGTACATCCCATGCGGCAGACTCTGCCGGCACAATTATTGGCAGAAGTATCGGTATCATAGCAAGAGGCGCCACAGCAGAAGAAGCCGCAGCTTGAGTTTTAGTAGCAATACCTATAACTGCGCCAATGGCGGCGGCAGGTAAAATAGCAACGCTTGTTATAAGCAAAAACGGCCCTACGGGTATAGAATCCAAAAGCCCGAACATAAAGTAAACCAGTAAATTTCCTACTATCGTAAGTACGATAGTTACAAGCATCTTGCTAAGCAAAAAATCCAAGCCAGATACCGTAGAGGCGCTAAGTACATTAAGGGTGTACTTTTCTTTTTCTTCGGCAATCATAACGCAGATGATGTTTGCACCGTTCATCATTATGTTCATGGTGACAAACATGGTAGCGACTTGCGCAGAGTACTCATCATATAGGCCCCTGCCCATAAGGAAGGCCATTATAGGTACAATTACAAGCCCCGAAAGCACAAACAGGTTACGGGAAAGGCCTTTAAAGTCCTTTTCACATATCGCAAAAATCTTTCTTATGGAAATCATTGTAATCCCCTCCCTGTTAGTTTAAGAAATATCGTTTCCAGCGTGGGTTCTTGGGTATGCATGGTAAGTACATCGTCTGCGGCAATAAGGTCGGATATCTTTTGGCTGTTTTCGGGGGTTAATGGCAGCTCTATTGTTTCTTTAGTCTTGAGCATTATTTTTACCCGCTTTTCTGTGTTGTAGCGTAGGCTTAGTTCGTCCATCGTACCCATGTCCAGGATAACGCCTTCGTTAAACAGCACAATACGGTCACAAAGCTTGCTGGCTTCGGTCATGTCGTGGGTTGTTAGGAAGAAAGTTGTTCCGCCTTCTTTCATTTCCATCATTAGTTTATGGATTTCTATTGTGGTGCTGGGGTCAAGGCCGGAGGTTGGCTCGTCCAAGAATAGGATCTTGGGGTTGTGAAGCAGCGCACGCGCCAGTACCAGCCTTTGCTTCATACCTCTTGAGAACTTCTTTACTTGCTTTTTCATGTCGTTTTTTAGGCCTACCCGCTCTAATAAACGTGGGATTTTGCCCTTGTCTGTGTTTAAAATTTTAGCAAACACCAATAAGTTGTCGTAGGCGTTGATGTTTTCATATAGCCCGGAGTTGTCGGACACTATGCCTATCTGCCTGTAACATTCGTGGTTAAGGGTTTTAGTGTCCTTACCCAATATGGTGGCTGTGCCGCTTTCTTGTTTAAGCTGCCCTGTTAACAGCTTAATAGTCGTAGTCTTGCCCGCGCCGCTTGGCCCCAAAAAGCCTATTAACTCCCCCGGCTCTATGGAGATGGACACGTCGTTTATGACCTTTTTTGGGCCAAAACTTTTGTGGATGTTACTCATGGTTATTGCTGCGCTCATAGATTCCTCCTTTGATATGTTATAGCATAGCAATTTCAGGTCGTATTCTACCACTTTTATTGTACAAAGCGAGAGTGTTTGGGTAAAAGGTAAATTTTATGCACCAGCTGTATTTGATGTTGCCATTTATCCCTAAATCGGGGCCCTTTGCGCACTGGTTTGTCATTTTTAGTTTTTCTCTGATACAATTCGCGCTGGTGCTTTATATCCGGTAAGGAAGGTAACGATATGATAATCATACTATGGTTTGGCCTATTACTCTCTTGCTTATTCATGACGACATGTTTGGAGAGTATGCTGATATTTGATGTAAGCAAAAAGCGTTCAATTATTTTTTTGGCTGTTAGTTTCATTGTTTCTGTTGCTGTAACTCTTACACTTGACGCGGTTGGGGTAGACGTTTTGCGAAGAACCTGGCAGTTTTATATTTATATTGGGCTAATGTTAACTGTGCTGCAGTCGCTTCAATATAAAAGCCTTATTAAGGGGCTTATCGTAGGCGTATTTGGTACATTGTCTGTATTTGGGATTGATGGCATGACAAACATGTTTATTGCGCAGTTTAGCCGCTATGAATACGAGTTGTATTGGCATGTAGTATACACGTTTCATGTGGCAGCAATATGCATAATTGTTTTCGCTTCAAGGCATCTCCTAAAAAAACGCATAGATATGAATATCTTCAATAATCGCGGCACATATCTGGTGACGGTGGTTTCCGGCATTATGATTATTGTTACATATGTGGTTTATAGGGCTGATGAAATATACGCCGCCCGTGGGATTATGTACGCGCTGGTTCTTGCCACAATGGCAGTAATGTTTACGTTTATCATGAATTATGTTTTTAAAGACACGGCCCGCCGTACAGAGATGCTTCTTGCAGAGGCATCCAAGCAGTACATTCGCGGGTTAGAGGAATCATATCAGACCCTGCGTACGATTAAGCACGATTATGTAAACATTATGACATCCTTTAAGCTGTACATAGACGACAGGGATATAGATGGCCTAGCGAAATATTATTATGATGAACTTTCAGAGTTAAACCGCGATTTGTCCAAGCAAGACCGGCTTATAGGCAGCCTACAAAATGTCTTAATAAACGAAGTAAAAAGCATAATAATCTATAAATGCTCGTTAGCGGCACAGCACCAAGTCGTAATTACTATTGAATCCGGCACGCCTATTGAAAGCATGGGTGTATCAACCGCGATTGTATGCCAAATACTAGGGATTCTTTTGGATAACGCGATAGAGGCCGCAACGGAAACAGAAGAGAAGAGATTAACAATAGCCATAATAACAAATACAAACTCCAAGACCTTCATCATCAAAAACTCATGGCCGGAAAATGAGCTTGATTTAAGCAAGATATTCGAACTGGGGTTTTCCACCAAAGGCGAAGGCCGCGGCGTAGGGCTTTATACCGTACGCGGCTATTTAAATAAAATAAAAGGCCTGTTAATACAGACCAAGCTGGGCCCAGAAGGTTTTACCCAAATTTTAACCGTAAAGGATAGTTAATAATGCTGGATATTTATGTATGCGAAGACAACGCAAAGCAACTGGCGTTTGTAGCCGGGTTTATAACTGAATACTGCGCCACGTATAATTTGGACGCCGCACTGGTATTGGCAACGCCATCCCCTGACGAAATATTGGATATGTACGAAGATGCCGCGAATGCCGCGCTGTTTATACTAGATATCTCGCTAAAGGCCGGCCTGCATGGCATAGAGCTGGCCAGCCGCATCCGCGAACAAGGAAAAAAGGCGTTCATTGTGTTTTTAACGGTACACCCAGAACTTACACTTCTAACATTCCAGTACAAAGTAGAGGCGATGGATTTTATAGTGAAAGACCACCCGGACAATATCAAAAGAAGTATTGCCGAGTGCATAGACGTAGCCGTAAAGCGCAATAAAGGCCCACATGCAGTAAGGACACTACAGATAGCCATTGATGATGAAATTATTATTTTAGACATGAACGATGTGATATATATCGAAACAACCGGCCTGCGGCATAAGCTGCGGTTATATACCAAGGACCGCATATTAGAGTTTAACGCGGATATGAAATCCGTAGAGGCACGGCTAGACGAGCGGTTTATACGTTGCCACCGGTCTTATATTGTTAATAGGGATAAGGTTGCGGCTATTAATAAGAAGGCTAATACCGTTACTTTGGCTAATAACAGCATCTGCCCAATATCACGGGGGCGGAAGGGCCTGCTGATCATGTAAACCTTTGACCAAAGTATCAAAACCACCTAACACAAATCTGCAAGCAAGTGAATAAGTTATAGGAGGAATTGCAGGGGGAGGCTTTATATGCCACATACATTTGAACTGGAAAAGCCCAGCGATATAAGCGCCACATTCGAACGGTTAAAGAAAAAGCTTTCAGCCATAGGCGGCAACTTAACTGGTAACGAAAAGGAGGGCTTCATATCAATAGAAGGGGTAGAGGGCAATTATAAAGTAGAGCCGTATTCCATTATTGTCACCATAACTAAAAAGCCCGCAGCCATAATCCCAAATAAACTTATCGAAAAGCAAATAAAGGAAATTTTTAGGCGCATTTATTACAGCATATAAAATCTCCCTGCTTGCTACTTTATATTTTTTTCAGATTTGTACAACTCTAACATTATTTTAATCTCATCAAAGGTGGGGTCGTGGAAATACAGGCAGCCTGTTGAACAATAAAAAACGGGATTGTCTTGAGGGAAGGTGACACGGTTTTTGCATTTTTCGTAAGTGGGTTTGCATTGGCGGCATGTTTTGTGGTACCCACTCCATGTACGCTCGAATGTTTCAGGGAATCTCTTCCTTAGGTAGGCTACTTCTTCGGGGTGGGTACGGTAACATTTCGTGAAACCAAACTTTGCGGCTATAGCGTAATCCACGCTATGTAAAAACTCATCTTCGTGATATGACGAGCCTTTACCCAATAGCAGCCACTCCTTTGAACCCTTCTTAAACGAATAGCAGTAGATGCTTTCACTTCCTGTAGGCAGAAACTCATGTTTGATTGCTTCGTCATAGTTCCAGTAATAAATTTCACGCAGGTGTTCGGGTTCACCGTCTGTTTTGGCTAAGAAGAATGTTTCATGGGTTTGCGTGGCAGGGTCTTCCACAAAGCGGTATGAAAAATATTTGATGGCACGGATTTTTGCCCATTCATCACTTTCTTTTTTAAAATAAGAATAAAGGACATCGACTATATTTGGGTTGTCTGGGAATGAAACAGAAAACACTAGGGATTCTTTATCGCAGAGCCCTTTCACAGACAATCCCATTTTCATAAGTTCTTCTAACAATTGCCTTGTTTTTGCCATTGGTATGCAGCTGGCATGGTTACTGAAGCGTTTTTTGTCAACTACAAGTACGCCATTATCTTTGTGACCGCACTCAACCATGGTATTCAAAAGCACGATTACGCGGTTATGATTAATGCCATCTACTGTTATAGCGTTCCAATCTTGCCAGCCCCAATCAAAAGGTGAGCCTTTTTCTATTGCGTCGTATACCCTATGCAAAAATTCTTGCAGCGCCTTGAATGCACTAACAAATTCATCATTTTTCAGCCCATAAAGGAAAACTGGATTTATTTTTGTGTTTGCTGGAATAAAAACCATGGACTCTTTATAAGATTTCATTGCTTTACGCGCTTCACCTTCAAATGTCTCGCGGACAAACTCTCGAAATGCGCTTGAAAATGAAGGGTAGATTAATTCGTAAAAATCGGCAAAGTCACAAAAAATCTGAAAAGTATTTTTATCCCTGTTTACATAGCCGCACCATCGTTCCTTAATAACCTCGCCAATTGCTTGCGCTGTAGGTAGCTCACCACCTAGCTTTTTTTCGAGACTGTTAAGCATGTCCTCACATTTGTTGATGTAATCTTTACTTCTCCTTTTTCTGGCAAGGTATTGAAAATACTCGTGTTTTTTATCCATTCCAGTTCCTCCCTGTCTGTTTCTTGTGTTTTTAGAAAATTAATTAGGCTTTGCTAATGATTTTACCATAATCACGCCACCATACAGTGTGAAAAAATTTACAGATTCCTAAGCCATATAACATCGGTCGAGCTTGTTATGCAAATGAGGCAAAATGTTTTTGTGGTTTGCATTCGGCCTATGTTTTGTTATACTTGCTTAAGCTTCAAGTCGTTTGAGCGAGGTCACTTATGCGAAAGATTGTTTTAGCGAGTTTATTATTTTTTTCATTGATATTTTTTTCAGTGGCGGTGTTTGCCGATTACGGAGATTATTATGAAGCGGAAGTTCTTGCCGTTCATGTTAATGCTACAGCTGCTATACTGGTAGAGCAGACCACAGGCAGGGTGCTTTTTGGTTACAATTATCAAGAGCGCCGTTACCCTGCCAGTATGACTAAGATGCTTACAGCCCTTGTGGTTTTAGACCATCTTGACCCGGATGATATAATAATTGTTGGCCCTGAAATCCATAATATGCCTTCTGGTTATGCTTCTAACGCTCATGTGGAAGGGGAAGCCTTAACCGTGAGGATGCTTCTTAAAGCGCTGATGATACGGTCCGGCAACGAAACCGGGCGAGTACTGGCTCTAAATGTTGTGCGGCAAACTTCCGGTAACGCCAATATTTCATACGACGATGCCAAGCGCGAGTTCTCGATACTTTTGAACCAACGTGCGCAAGAACTTGGCGCGGAAAATACTAATTTCAATAACCCATACGGGCTTCACAGTCCACATCATTTTACTACAGCCTACGACTTGGCCATTATTGCCCGCGCTTATATGGAGGTGCCGCTGTTGGCGGAAATTGCGGGCATGCGTACCTTCGAAGGGTATGGCACTGGGGGCCGCTATGCAGGTGGCGCTGAAGTGAGGCATTATGCTTGGACCAATACTAATCAAATACTTCCAGACGCGCCTTTCGGCCACCCTAGTATGACGGGTATCAAAACCGGATTTACTACCCCTGCCGGGCAATGCCTTGCCGGTGCGGCTACTTTTGGAGACCTTTCACTAATAACAATTGTATTTGACTCTACAGACCCGGGCCGCTGGCAGGATACTCATCGTCTTATGAATTATGGTTTTTTGAACTTCGCATTCCGGGAGGTTGTGCGCGCGGGCCAATTGATTGAGTATGTACGTATAGCCAATCCTCGCCGCGGCGGCACAGAAATTATGGCCGTACATGCCTACGAAACCCATACCGCCTTGCTTAGCCATTTTGAATATGCCGCCTTGACCAGAGTGATTACATACCATGTGCTGCTAAGGCCGCCACCGGTAAGAAGAGGCGAGGACTATGAGTATGAAGATTATTATGATGATGGACTAACGCGGCTGCTGGCCCCTATAGAGGAAGGCGAAATAATTGGCAGAGTGGCTTACTATGTAGGTGAAACGTTAATTTTTGAAGGCAATTTGATTGCCGCTGCTACTATATATGAACGCACATTTGACAGCGATATGGACTATTTTATTTCCATCTTTACTGATAATATTTTCACACTGCGAGGTTTGCCTTACTGGCTGGCTATTGGTGGTACGGCCACCGGGCTTGTAGGGATGGGATGGGCGCTTTCATTACGCCGTAAACTGAAAGAGCATGACCGCTGGCATAAGCCGCGTATTCAACGGAGGTAGAGAAGGAGACACGAATTTATGCCAAGAAGTATGACAGGTTTTGGCCGGGGTGAGTGCATACGCTACGACCGTCGTTTTAAAGTAGAAATCAAGGCTGTAAACCACCGCTATAACGATATCACAATAAAACTGCCACGTTTTCTTAACCCATTCGAGGATAGGTTGAGGAAGCGCCTTTCTAAGGATATAGCAAGGGGTAAAGTGGATGTATGGGTCAATTTCGATAGCTATACAAAGAAAGACGTGTCGGTAAAAATCAATGAGGCTTTTGCCGATGCCTATATGGACGCGATGAAAGCCCTGTCTATGCGCTACCGCTGGGGCGATGTTGTATCGGCAGAGCCGGGGCTGGAACTTTTGGCCCGCAACCCGGATATAATAACTTTTGATAAATTCGAAGCGGCGGTAGGCAGCGACGATACTCAAATCGAAATGTGGGAGACTTTGAATGAAGCTATGGAAATTGCGCTTGCCCAGTTTAATGGTATGCGTGAAGCCGAAGGCGTTGCTCTGGCCAGCGACATTGGCGAAAAGGCCGCACGTATAAAAATCCTATTGGCTAAGTTAACCACACGTGTCCCCATTGTAGCGGAGGAGCACATTGCCAAACTGCGCGAACGCATTACAGATATGCTGGAAAGCGTAGGCCATCAACTAGACGAAAGCCGCTTTATAACAGAAGTAGCCATACTGGCAGACCGAGGCACCGTAGATGAAGAATTAACCCGCTTGGATAGCCACATGTCACAATTGGCAACAATGTTAACAGAGCCGGGCGCGATAGGCCGAAAATTAGACTTCTTAGTGCAAGAACTTAACCGCGAGGCCAACACAATAGGCTCAAAATCAACAGATGTAGAACTTGCGCGGCTGGTAGTAGAACTTAAAAGTGAAGTGGAAAAGATTCGCGAGCAAGTCCAGAATATAGAATAATGTTATTTTGACAGCGTTGTCCGATGTGACATAAGATATCGCAATTCCCTTTTAAATCGGGCCCGCCTGTCGCCGAAAATGCGCTGAAGCGTTCGCGATTTCCGGCTCGGGCGGGACCGTTTAAAGGTGAGTAGCTACGACAAGAAGGGGACGGTTTTATGCAATTTAAGTTAATCAATGTAGGTTTTGGCAATACCGTACCGGCCGACAGGGTTGTGGCCATTGTAGGCAATGATTCTTTGCCGGTTAAGCGAAGTGTCGGTGAGGCCAAGGAGAAGCAACTTTTAATAGACGCAACCCAAGGCCGCAAAACTAGGGCTGTAATCTACACAGACAGCGGATACTTGGTACTAAGCGCCTTGCAGCCGGAAACTATCGCCAACCGCTTCCAAGGCCCCGGCGACCAAGGCTCTGGCGATGAACCCGTAGCCGAATAGCCAGGCCGCCATGGATGGGATGTTAGTGATAATATCCGGGCCGTCAGGTTCGGGTAAAGGTACGGTAGTTAAGCGGCTTGACCCGGAGTTTGGATATGCCGTGTCTATTTCCGTGACTACCCGTAAGCCAAGGGAAGGGGAGGTACACGGGCGAGATTACTTTTTTATTACAGAAGAAGAATTCGTGCAGATGCGTACCGAAAACGCCCTACTGGAGCATTTTGCTTATGTTAATAATTATTACGGTACTCCTAGGTTCTATGTAGACGAGCAGATAGCTAAGGGTAAAATTGTTGTGCTGGAGATAGAAGTAAACGGTGCATTGCAAGTAAAGGAAAAGTTCCCGGAAGCAGTGCTGGTTTTTCTTATGCCACCTACGTTAACAGAGCTGCAGCGCCGCTTAGTGAGCCGCGCCACAGAAGATGCCGTCACAATTGAAGCACGGTTAAAGAGGGCGCTGGAAGAAATACCACTTATCGACAGATACGATTATCTGGTTATAAACGATGAAATAGGCGAAGCCGTAGCAAATGTTAACGCCATCGTCGCGGCAGAGAGACTTCGGCCGTTTAGGAACCAAAGATCAGTAAAAGATTTCGCGGGAAGCCAAGTGGAAATGGAATATTACAAATTATAAGGAGTTTCACATGTTAAAACCTTCGTATTCAGAGTTGATGGACGTAATCAACACCAACGAGCTGGTAGACAGCAAAATCACCAGCCGTTACACAATTGTACTGGCGGCGGCAAAGCGTGCGCGCCAGATTATAGACGGGGCTAATCCGCTTACCTATGCCCCAACCGACAGGGCTGTCTCTACTGCTGTAAAAGAGATGGGTGAGGGTAAACTTGCTATTAAAGTGTCAGAAGAGTTGCTAGAGGGCAACTACGAAAAATTGCTGAAAGACCAGTACAAGTTTAGCAGTATTTCTGCCCTGTCTAAGGATGACTTACGCGAAGAGTTAAAAGATAACTACGAGCCTGTCTCTTATGGTATTGATGATGATGAAACAGAAGATGAAGCGGCTCTTTTCAGAGAGCGCTACGGAGATACAGATTTACAAGATGATAAGGACGATTATGCCCCGCTTTACAGTGATGAGGATGCCGACGATAACTACGAGGATGAGGAATAGAACAAAATGCGCTTTGCGCTTATATGCGTTGATGTAACCCATACAGATGTAGATAGGCTTTTCCATTATGCTGTGCCGGGTGAGGTTGAACCTGCAATTGGGCAGCGGGTATGGGTTCCTTTTGGTAGAGGGTCTAAACCTGTCTTGGGGTATGTGATGGGTTTTTCCGATGTTTTGCCGGATGATGTGCCGCCTGAGAAGGTTAAGGCACTATTTGGCGTGTGTGAAGATTTTCCTGTGCTTACGCCGGAAAATCTGGCGCTGGCATTTTGGATGCGTGATAAGTACTACACAACTTTGGCGTCTTGCGTACGCTGCATTACCCCAACCAGCAAAGCCGACGGGAAATTTCCCGGTACGCGTAGGCGTAAAGGTAGCGGGGCGGCGATTGAACCAGCGGTGGTTATGTTAACAGCTGAGCAGCAGGTTGCCGTGGAGGATATTATCGCTAGTTCTGACAACGGAGGGTTTAATAAACCTATTCTGCTACACGGCGTTACCGGCAGCGGTAAAACGGAAGTATACCTTCATGCGATTTCGCATGTCTTATCAAAGGGGCAGCAGGCAATTGTACTTGTGCCAGAAATTGCGCTCACCCCCCAGATTGTTAATATATTTACGATGCGTTTTGGCGATGCCGTGGCCGTAACTCACAGCCGCCTAACTGCCGGAGAGCGTTTCCAGATATGGAAGCAGGCCCTTGACGGAGAGGTTAGCTTAATAATCGGGCCACGCTCGGCTGTGTTCGCACCTTTTAAACGGCTTGGACTTATTGTGATTGATGAAGAGCATGAGCATTCCTATCATTCGGATACCACACCTAAATATGATGCCCGTGCGGTAGCTATTAAACGCGGAGAACTTTCTAACGCAATTGTGGTACTGGGATCGGCTACGCCCAGCTTGGAGAGTTACTTTCGCGCAGTGGGTGACACTGGAAGGCAAGGGGCAGGTGACGAAAATCTGCAAAATTATGCCGATGCTTCTAAGGATATGATTGCGCCTGCGTATTCCTTATTAAGAATGACCAAGCGTGTTAACCAGACATTCCCTGAAGTTACGGTGCTGGATATGAGGCGTGAGCTTGCCCGTGGCAATTCATCTCTTTTTGCCTCCACGTTTAAGGAGGCTTTGGCCGAGACATTGACGGCGGGTAAGCAGGCAATTCTCTTTCTTAACCGCCGTGGGCATTCGTCTTTTGTGTCTTGCCGCCTATGCGGGTTTGTTATGGCTTGCGACCACTGCCGCGTGAATTATACATATCATACAGGGACGGGTGGCGCCGTTTCAAATCTAAACGGCACTGGCGGACGGCTTGTATGCCATTATTGCGGGCGTGGGTGTGCAATGCCCAAATCTTGCCCTATTTGCGAGTCTGTGCATATCAAGCAATTTGGGGCAGGTACGCAAAAAGTTGAGGAAGAAATTGAACAGCTATTTCCCGGAGTTGCCACTCTTAGGATGGATATGGATACCACCCGCGGCAAGCATGGCCACGCCAAGATATTAGAGGCCTTTAGAAAGGGCGAGGCACAAATCCTGATAGGAACACAGATGGTAGCCAAAGGTTTGGATTTCCCAAATGTGGTGCTGGTATGCGTGGTTTCGGCTGACTTATCGCTTTTTACCGGAGATTTTCGTGCGGGAGAATACACTTTTCAGCTTCTGACACAGGTGGCGGGGCGTGCAGGGCGCGCCGCAGGCGATGTGGGGCGGGTATTTCTTCAGACATATAACCCTGACCACTACGCGCTTACAATGGCTAAACAGGCGGATTATGAGGCATTATATGACCATGAGATAGGAATAAGGCGGGCTATGCGATACCCACCATTTTCTTATGTATTTTCGGTAATGATTTCTGGGCCGGATGAGAAGGGGGTAATTTATGCGCTGCAGAAACTGTGGGCAATTATGGAGTACAGCAAAGGCAGGTCTAAGTACCAATTCGAATTGCTGGGTATGAGTCCGGCTTTTGTAAGCAAAATCAAGAACCAGTTTCGATGGAAAATATTAGTCAAGTGTGATAATGAGGAACCTTTGAAGGCATTTGTGCTATATTGTGCAAGGAAGTTACGCGAAAATGACCCGCTGACCGGGATGAATCTACATTTGACATTGAACCCGGTTATGTTGGAATAGGAGATTGATATGGGAATAAGGCAATTACGTATTAATGGTGATGAGATTCTTAAGAAGAAGGCTAAGCCTGTAAAAGAGATAACTGAAGGCACACTGGCTTTGCTGGGCGACATGTGGGACACCCTGCAAGCGGCAAATGGCGTTGGGCTGGCTGCGCCGCAGATAGGCGTACTGCGACGGATAGTTGTTATGGATGTTGATGATGAAAAATACGAGTTGATAAACCCTGTAATAATGTCTCAAGAAGGAACATGGGACAGCGATGAAGCCTGCCTTAGCGTACCGGGTTACTGTGGGGATGTTGTGCGGCCTTTTAGTATAACGGTTGAGGCGTTAAATCGCGATGGAGAGGGTATTATCATAGAGGCCGAGGAGTATCTCGCGTCGGTATTTTGTCATGAGATTGACCATTTGGATGGGGTGCTTTATTTGGATAAGGCCACCAATGTGCGGGTATACGACCCAAAGAACGAGGATGAGGACGAATAAACATTGCTGACTTACAAGGCTACAGTCGTTCTTTGAAAACAATACCGACGGAGTCGAAACCGCGAATGCTTCAACGCGGTTCTCTACGAAAGGTGGAGTGGATTTGAAGCGGAACGACTATTGCTGCGGCTGAAGGGATTCGCAAATCCATGAAATATGATTGTTTAATTGTTGATGACGAACAAGAAATCGCGTCCGGAGTGTGCGAGTATTTCAATTTATTTGAAGTCAACTCTCACTATGTAACAACTGCTAAAGATGCGCTTTTATTTTTGCGTGAAAATACTGTGCGCCTTATACTTTTGGATGTTAACTTAGGGCAGGATTCAGGCTTTGCGCTATGCAAGACACTTCGTGAAACATTAGATATCCCAATATTGTTTGTAAGCGCGCGTACCAGTAACGAGGATATGCTGATAGGCCTTACCATAGGCGGCGATGATTATATCACAAAGCCCTACTCTCTTTCTGTTCTGTTAGCAAAAGTTAAAGTTATATTAAAGCGTAATGAAATTGTGAAAAAGGAAAGCAGATTGCTAATAGACGCCATAACGTCCCGTATATTATTAGATGGCACTGCGTTGGAACTAAAAAACATGGAACACAAACTCTTGAAATACCTGATAGATAACAAAGGGCGCGTCATCGAAAAGGATGAGTTATTTATGCAAGTGTGGGGGGATAATTTTGTAAGTGATGGTACATTAAACGTACACATCCGCCGCATACGCGAAAAAATAGAAGCGGACCCCAACACGCCGGTTTTAATAAAAACCGTATGGGGTGTTGGGTATGTTTATGATGAGGAAATTAGTAGATGAAGTGGCTTTGCATGCTTTGTGGTATGATTCTGATTGTGGGGATATTGCTTTCTTTCAGAAACGATAATTTTCCGTATGAGCTTGACATGTTAGAAGTCAACCGCATTATCAGATATATCGAAAACAACTGGTATGAAACCAATACGATACAATTACCGTACAGCCCCTTTATGCCTACATTTGTAGAGGAAGGGGCTTCTTTACATGTGCATATCCAAAATCGCGATACGATGATTCCTCTTAACATTGGCGGGTATAATATGGGTACAATTGTATTTCACAGTGAAGTGGCAGACACATTTATATTGATGCGAGAACGGTTTGCCATGATTTTTTATATCCAAGTTGCGCTGCTTGCCATAGTTATGGTTATTTTTGCTGTGTATCAGAAACATACAATTATAACACCTTTTAAAAAGCTGGAGAGCTTTGCCGCAAAAGTGGCGGCAGGCGATTTAGAATCATCGCTTGAAATGGATCGCAAAAACCGTTTTGGCGCGTTTACAGAAAGTTTTGATATCATGCGCGAACAGTTAGCGGCCGCCCGCGAGAATGAGCGTCAAGCCAATATCAGCAAAAAAGAGTTGGTCGCGTCCCTTAGCCATGATATAAAAACCCCAGCTGCTTCAATTAAAGTCATGGCAGAACTGCATCAGGCTAAGCGTGGGGATTGCAACGAGATGCAAGTGATTATATCTAAAATAGACCAGATTGACTTGCTTATAACTAATATGTTCTCCGCAACGCTTGAGGAGCTTACCCAGCTTAAAGTGTCAATGTCGGAAGCATCTACAGTAGAGCTAGCAGAAGATATCCGCGCTGCAGACTATAAGCGAAAAGTACGCCCGTTTAGCCTGCCGGAGTGCGTGCTTATGGTTGACCGGTTAAGGTTTAAGCAGATAATGGACAATATTATCGGAAATGCGTATAAGTACGCCGATACAGAAATTGAGGTCGCAGGAAGCTTTGAGGATAATAGCTTTGTACTAACAGTACGTGATTTTGGGCCAAGTGTAAGCGATGAGGAACTTAGCTTGCTGTGCGAGAAGTTTTACCGTGCCTCTAATACCGACGGTAAAACAGGGGCAGGGCTTGGGTTGTATCTGACAGCATATTTCCTTGATAAAATGGGTGCGTCGTTTACAATAACAAATGTGAACGGGCTTTGCGTAATAATGCGATTCCCGATTTAAGAAACAGTTAAGAAACAAGTAAATATTATTAAGAAACCGGCAAAGACTGTTAAGACTCCTCCATGGTATGATTTCATCACAGCCGCAAGAAATGGCGGCACAAGATTGATGATGAAATCATAAACCAGCGGAGGAGTTTTATTATGTCAATAATCAAAACATCAAAATTAAGCAAAACATTCTCAGTAGGTGGGCAACAGCACCATGTTCTTAAAAATCTGGACTTGGAAATCAAAGAAGGTGATTACACTGTAATTATGGGGCCATCTGGCGCCGGCAAAACAACGTTGCTGTATGCCTTATCCGGTATGGATAAGCCAACACTTGGCTCTATAAATTTTGCCGGGCAAGAAATTTCTAAGCAGAACAACGACCAGCTGGCAAAATTCCGCCGTAAACACTGCGGCTTTGTATTCCAGCAGATGTTTCTGTTGGATAACCTAAGCATATTGGATAATGTATTGGCTGCAGGCCTGCTAACTTCGAAAGATAAAAAGGAAATTGCTGCACGCGCCAAAGAGCTGTTAACACAGGTAGGGCTCTCGGAACAGGTTTGGAGCAAATTCCCGACCCAGCTTTCCGGTGGCGAAGCGCAAAGGGCATCTATTGTGCGGGCATTAATAGGCCGCCCGGCCGTAGTTTTTGCGGATGAACCTACAGGCGCGTTAAACTCCGCGTCCGGCACTGCTGTACTGGATGTGCTTACGGCAGTCAACGAAAATAAGCAAAGCGTAGTAATGGTAACCCACGACCTTAAAAGTGCAAGGCGTGGAAACCGCGTGCTATATATCAAAGACGGCACAATACAAGGCGAATGCGATTTAGGCAAATATATATCCGGGGATCAGTCCCGCCGCGATAAGTTAGCTGTATTTTTAAATAAAATGGGGTGGTAGTGTGGATAAAATATTTATGCTTGCTAAGGGCAATATACGTAAGGCCAAGGGGCAAATGCTAACATTGGCGACGCTATTTCTTATAGCCGCTACCCTTTTGATAATTGGGCTTTCTGTAATGATTGGGTTTAATACCCACTTCGATGAACTTGTAGAAGAGCTAAACACTTCAGATGCACATTTTAATATGACACAGCATTTTTTTACCCCTGAGGTAGAAGAAATTTTTTACCGTTATTCGACGGATTTTGAAACACATTCGGGTATAGCTTTTTCCGGTGTTGATTTAACTTGGGGTGATGACGCGTTTTTTTCAAGTCTTATTGTTTACAATATAGCGGACAGCCGCCGTCTTTCTCAATGGAAATTGGTAGGAGAGTATCTGCCGCTTACCGAATGCAGCGTATATGTACCATATATTTTGCATTTTTCTGCCGGATATAATCTTGGGGATGTGATTACGGCTGAAGTAATCGAAGGGCAGACTTTAGAGTTTACCGTTGCGGGTTTTGTAGAAAATATATGGATGTCGGACATGGGTACCAGTCCTAGATTTTTTGTTCCGCCTGCCCGCTTCGAGGAAATTTATAGTAGCTTCCCGCATTATAGAGGGCTTTTTGTATACGCAAACGGCATAGCAAATGTGCAAAATTTTGTTAATACACTGGTTGGAGAAATGGACGCGGCACATATGGGGTTTAATCCTCATTACTGGTTAGCATTTCTGACTTTGAATGAAATAATTAGCAGCCGTACCGGCACAGCTGTTATGGTAAGCACATTAATGGTTGCGTTCACCATTATAATAGGTGTAGTTTCTGTTTTGGTTATCCGTTTTAGGATTAAGAATTCTATTGACGAAGACATGCCAAAAATAGGGTCGCTTATGTCTATAGGTTACACCAGCCGTCAAATTATGACTTCTATTGTAGCGCAGTATGCTTCTATAGTATTTGTATCTGTAGCTATGGGGGTAATACCGGCGGTTATGCTGTTGCCTATTGTTGGGCGAATGTTTGGGGCGCTTAGCGGTATATACTGGCAGCCCGGTTTTATGCCTGTGCCTGCGATTATTACTGTTGTGAGCCTTACGGTTTTTGTGCTGATTTTTACACGGTTAAGCGCAAGAGGTATTAAAAAGATTGCCCCTGTTTTAGCACTTAGGGGTGGTGTGCAAACGCATAGTTTTAAGCGCAACCCTCTGCCTCTGGATAAAAGCTTCCTGCCGGTTAGTATTTCTCTCGCGTTTAAGTCTGTTTTGCAGGGGTTAAGGACAAGTGCGATGATGTTTATTATTCTTCTTGCTGTCTCGTTTACCGCAATTGTTTCTCTTGTAATTTTCTATAATTCGGCAATTGATTTAACCGCTTTTGAGCAGCTGCCCGGGATTGAGCGCTTTAATTCTGTAATTGCTTTTACGCCCGACCAAGATACTGCGCTGTTTCAAGATGAAGTAAACGCGCATCCTGATGTACGTGACTCTCAATTTTTTGGGAGTGGCCTTACAACTGTTTCTGATGAGTTTGCTATATTTTTTGCTATGGATGATTATAGCCGCCGTGCTGTTCAAAATGTGTTTGACGGTATATTTCCGCGCTACGAAAATGAAGTTGCGCTTACATGGTTACTTGCTCAGGAACTGGATGTTAATGTAGGCGACTTGGTTTATATGGGGGCAGAGAACCTGCCGTTTCTGGTAACAGGATTAGTGTCGGGCATGGAGGCTGGCCCGTTTGGGGCATATCTAACTTTCGATGGCCTGATTACATTGCACCCTGATACGCCCCGCATACTACTTGGCATATATCTTAACCCCGGAATAGATGCCGAAGTTTTTGGGCGTGAAATGGAAAGACGTTATGCGGACTATATCATAATGACTATGGATTTTGATGAGCAATTCGCACATGGTGTAGCATCCGTTTCGGATATTATGAGCATGGTTGGTGTAGCAATATTAATAATCGCGGCTGTTGTGATTATACTTGTACTGTACTTTGTTATAGGCTCTACAATAGTGCGTAAATACCGTGATTTGGGTATACAAAAAGCTATTGGTTATACAACCGTGAGCCTTATGAACCAGATTAGCTTGGCTTTTGCGTTCCCTATTATATTTGGTGCCGCGGCGGGGGCCGTGCTTGGCACGCTGGCAGTAAACCCCATGGCGGCTCTGGGGCTTAGGGCAATGGGTGTAATGCAGGCTAATCTTATAATAAACATGGCTTGGACTGTGGCTGCCGGTGCTATAATGGTTATGCTGGCTTATGTGATTAGTATGTTGGTAACATGGCGTATACGTAAGATTTCTGCTTATAAGCTGGTAACGGAATAGACTGGGTTTTGATACTTTGGCCAGCGGCAAGCCGCTAATCTACAAAACCCCGTGCGTATCATACGATATACACGGGGTTTTGTGTTTCTGCTTCGCATTACTTGTTGTTCTTGTTGTTTTGCTTTTGGGTATTGTTGGTTGTGTCCATGTTAAGCTCGTCTGCAAAAGCTGTCCGGTCAGACTTTTTGTTATTGGTATTCATGTCTGCGGTGTTTTTCTTTTGGTTATCCATACCTACTAACCTCCCTTCGGCAACCGCGCAGTGGGCGGTGTTAAGTACTTACTAAGGATAGTATGTATCACAACTGAGAGATTTATACATATATAGAAAAATTAATTTTGGCTTTCCAAATATCTTAAAAGAGGATAAGGGTTAATCCAAAACCGGCCCCGTACAAAATCCACCTGCGGTGATATCCCGATATGCAAATGTACCGGGAATGACCGCCCGCCGCGCCCGCCGCCGGTATTGCCCATATATCCCAACGGATGCCCCGCCGCAATATCCTGACCTGCCGCAAGCCCCGGGGCCAAACTGTCCAGATGGGCGTATAAGTAGTATGTGCCGTTTGGCGTAGTAATACCCACAAAATAGCCCAGCTGATTGTTCCATCCTGCCTCCTCGACATGGCCGTGGGTCATGCTTACCACAGGCACGCGGCCGCGGATATTTTCCCGGTCTATGACAGCTGTACCCATGTGCATACGGTTGCCTTGGAAGTTATGGTCCACCCCCCATGAGTTTCCAAACATAACAGATGGCTCATTCTCGTACCATCCGGGTGGTATGGGAAAGACCGCGAGTTCGCTAAACAAATTCTCAAACATAGCTACATATGGTGCAAGGCTGCGGGTATTGTAGCGGCGTAAGATGCGGTAAAAGTCCACAACGTACATACTTTCCAAGACACTTAAATCATATACCGCTGATTTTTCGGGAAAGAAGTCATTTTCGGCATTGAAAACGGCAAAAAGTTGCGCGAATGGGATATTGTGAGCGTCCGCATAGTCCTTTAAAAGGCCGATTGCGCGGTGTGGAACACGAAAAGCCGCAACTGTATCTGGGTTTACACGTACACGTATGCCGGGGCGTAATAATTGCCACACACCAAAGACTATCAGTGATATGACCACAAATACAGACAATTTAAATAGCCTTTCTTTAATTCGCCTGATGCTGGGCAGCCGTAAGCCAAGCGCGCGGTGGCGGTTATGGGAGGGTGATTTGCTGCGCCCACCCCCTCGTGCCATTCGGGTAAACCCCGTGGGCTTTAGTGCGATACTTGTTAGCCTAAAGCGCGGCAGTCTAAACCTTGGCAACCTAAACCGCGGCAAGTCGAGTTTAGCTAAATTTATCCCGCCAAAACCGGACACGCTTGTCCTACGCAGGCCGCTACCCCGCTTAGTACCGGCACGGCCACGTGTTGGCGTACCTATCCCAAGCCTACGTTTTATATCACGGCTGCGTACAGACATAAAAACACCCCCAGTCACTGCATTATCTTATGCGGCAACTGGGGGTGTTTATGAATCATTTGCTTTCGTTGTCTACGGCATCATTTCATAGACCCTTATATAGTCAATTTCAAACCGCGCTGGCAGCACACTCATATCTACACCCTTAGCCCCGCCCCAATTTCCGCCAAAGGCCAAGTTTATTATCACATGAAAAGGCTTGTCGAATGGCCATTCAGCCTCTGTAACTTCTTTGCCATCTTTCTTAGGCTCGTATGTGAAAATAATATCGTCGTCGATCCAAAAGTCCATTTTATCAGGACACCACTCAACGGCGTAGATGTGGAAATTATCTGTTACACCATTTATGACTTTTTGGCCACCCCGTTGTGTCCCTTTAATATGGTTATAGGCCCCAGTGTGAACGGTCGCGTGTACGATATCTTCCATATAGGCAACATGCTCCATGATATCTATCTCACCGCAGTCTGGCCAGCCCGGTCCTTCCCCAAAGTTTGAGGGCATCATCCAAATTGCGGGCCATACCCCAAGCCCTTTGGGAAGCTTTGCGCGGGCCTCTATCCTGCCGTATTGCCAATCGCCTTTACCTCGTGTACATATACGGGCAGATGTGACTTCCTTGCCCTCCATATCCTCACGTCTGGCCTCGATTATCAGCTTGCTGCCATCAACCCATGCGTTGCCGCTTTCGGTATAAAACTGCAGCTCATTATTACCCCAGCCATGACCGCCTACCTGAGCTACCCATTTATTGGAGTCTGGCGGGCCTACGTAATCAAAATTTTCTTCCCATACCAATCGCATGCCGTTCCTCCTATGAAACCTGTGTAACCCCACCCATATATGGTACCAATGCCTCTGGTATCATAACGCTGCCGTCAGGTTGCTGGCAGTTTTCCAATATAGCAGCAATGGTACGCCCAATGGCCAGCCCGCTTCCGTTAAGCGTATGCACATGGGCGGGCTTATCCTTTCCGTCGCGGTAGCGGATATCGGCGCGGCGGGCTTGGAAACCTTCGAAGTTGCTACAGCTTGAGATTTCTACATACCTGTCATAACTAGGCAACCATACCTCTAGGTCGTAGCCCTTGGCTGCGCAAAAGCCTAAATCCCCGGTACAGCGGTCAACTACGCGGTATGGCAGGCCAAGCTTTTGTAGTATATCCTCCGCATCGGCAGTTAGTTTTTCCAGTTCGTTATATGAATCCTCTGGCCGGGTAAATTTAACAATCTCAACCTTGTGAAATTGATGCTGCCTAATAAGCCCCCGTGTATCACGGCCCGCGGACCCAGCCTCTTTGCGGAAGCTGACAGAGTAAGCGCAATAATTGATAGGTAGCAGCGCCCCGTCTATAATCTCCTCCCGATGAATATTGGTTACGGGGATTTCTGCCGTGGGGTTAAGGAAATAATCTGTGCCTTCCAGTTTAAACATCATCTCATCTTCAAATTTGGGAAGCTGCCCAGTGCCAACTGCGCTGCGCCTGTGTACTATTACCGGGGCGGATATTTCTTCGTAGCCATGCTTAGCGTGGCGGTCCATCATGAAGTTAACCAGCGCTCTTTCTAAACGTGCGCCAAGCCCTTTCATTACAACAAAGCGTGCGCCGGTTACTTTCGCCGCTGTTGCGGCATCCAGTATGCCTAGGTTTTCGCCTATTTCCCAGTGGGGCTTTGGCTCGAAGGCGAAGTTTGCCGGGGTACCCCAGCGGCGTACCTCTACATTTTCGGTATCGCTTTCGCCTATGGGCGTGGTGGGGTGGGGGGTGTTGGGTATGCCAAGTAAAAAGGTGTCTAGCTCTTCGTCTATTGCTTTTACTTGTGGTTCTAGGGCTTTTATTTCGTCAGCTAGGGTTTTCATTTCTGCCATAAGTGCCGTTGTATCTTGGCCTTCCTTTTTAAGGGCCGGGATTTGCTTGCTGGCGGCGTTTTGTTTGGCCTTCATATCTTCTGACTGGCGTAGCAGGTTGCGCCTGCGCTGGTCCATTTCTGTAAACATTTCTAGTCCGTAGTCTTTGCCGCGCCTGTCTAGCAGGGCTTTTACGGCTTCGTAGTTTTCTCTTAATGCGCGTATGTCTTGCATGGTTAGTCTCCTTTTATGTTTTATGGAATGGTTTGGCCCAATCATCAAAATGGCAGCTGACTGCTGATCAAAATCGAAATGTTACGCCTTTGACCAAAGTATCAAAACCCATCGTCTTCTGTGAATACAGCGGATAAATCCATTTCAAAGTCTGGTAGAGCGGCAACGGTGGCGGTTTCAGTGCTAATATATACATCGATGGTGTACTGGTTCCCGATTAGGCGGTGAACAGTTAGGGTGTTTTCTTCCGGGTCAACAATCCAGTATTCGGGTACGCCAGCACGACGGTACAGCAAGAGTTTTGTAACCCTATCATGGCTTGTAGTGGAAGGAGATAGGATTTCGATTATTAAATCCGGTGCGCCATTCATGCCTGCTTTTGTAAGCTTTTGCGGGTCACAGACTACTACGATGTCCGGCTCGACCACAACATCACGTTCCAACCGTACGGCAAACGGACTGAAATAAACTTTGCATTTTTTGCAGTTTTTGCCTGAAACATGGTTGGCCAATTGAATAAACATTGCCGACGAAATCTCTTGATGCCGCCTTGTTGGCGCTGCCATCAAGTAGATGCGCCCGTCTATTAACTCGGCGCGGGTGTTTTCATCTAATGCTTGCCAATCATCATAAGTGCAATATCGCTCTTTTTGAATCGCCATAGTATCATCCCTTCACATTAAGCTTTAGCCACTATCGTCTAACCCCAAAAAAGGTTTACCCTTAGTATCAAAACCAACATCATTTTAACAAAAAATGCCCTGCAGTAGGTATTTTATCCATCCTGTAATAATCCAAGTCGTCGCCCTCTAGGGCTGGCCGCATAGACGTTAGCAATGTCTTCTGCCGTAGACTAAAAACCGCCACCCCGCCAGATTGCTTAGATGTATTGGCCGGTATAAGCGAAGAATTAACAACCATAGCCTTATCACTACCGCGCTGCAAGTATAAATCCTCCTCACCGGCTACCCAGTGCATAGACACCAGCGGCGACTTGCCGGAGTAAGCATTAACCAGCTTGCGGCGGTTGGTTTTGGTAGCATAGGCGTTAAATGCCACCTTGGCTACCTTGCCATTTTCGAAGGCGTAAAGCATATATCCGGTGTAATCCTTAGCAAGCGCGAAATAAATTATACTTTCACCCTGCTCCATCCCCAGCAAGTTGGGTAAATAGTCTCCAAGCGCGGAGGCCTTGGTGTCTGGTAAATCGTAAAGTTTCATCTTGTAAACATTACATTTATCCGAAAAAAATAAAATCTCTTCCCGGTTAGTAGCCTCCATATCTTGTGTTATGAAATCGTCTTCCTTAAGATACTGCTCTGCGGATGAACGCAAAGACACAAGCGTTATCTTCTTAAAATAGCTATGCCGTGTAAGGAACAGCCGTACATTATAATCGTCAATAAAGCTATCCCCCGAAGGGGCAGGGGTATCTTCTGCATGTACAATCTCTGTACGGCGCAGCCGGCCGTATTTTTTAGAAATTTCCTTCAATTGCTCCACGATAAGCTCGCGTATACGCTCATCGCTTTCCAGTATTATTTTAAGCTCCGCCAGTTCGTCCTTGAGGGATTCACGCTCGTTAACCCGGCCCATCAGATATTCACGGTTAAGATGCCTGAGCTTTATCTCTGCTATATATTCGGCCTGAGGCTGGGTTATACTAAAACCCTTCATCAGGTTGGGGATAACCTCGGCTTCGGTAGGAGTATTGCGTATGATTTTTATGGCCTTGTCTATATCCAAAAGAATAGCCGCAAGCCCTTCAAGCAAGTGAAGCTTTTCGGATTTTTTTTCTATATCATATGCCAGCTGCCGCTTAATGCAGCCCATTCTAAAGGCCGTCCACTCTTTTAGTATCTCGGCTATGCCCATCACGCGTGGGCGGCCATCTACAAGGAAATTGAAATTGCAGCTAAAAGAATCCTGCAAAGTCGTAAGCGAAAATAGCCGCTGCATAATATGCTCTGGGTCAGCGCTTCGTTTGTAGTCAATGGCAATCATCAGGCCGTTAAGGTCGGTTTCATCGCGTACATCATTGATATCGCGGATTTTGCCACCCTTTACCAAAGCCGCGATTTTGTCAATAATCGCCTCTACTGTGGTGGTGTACGGGATCTCATAAACCTCTATACAGGAATTTTTCTTGTCCACGCGGTACCGTGCGCGCAACTTGAATGAACCCCGGCCTGTAGCGTAAATATTTTCGATTTCGGCTTGGTTATATATAAGTTCGCCGCCGGTAGAAAAATCTGGGGCGGGTAATGTTTTGATGATATTGTGATTTGGGTTTTTGAGCCAAGAAATGGCGGTTTGGCAGACTTCTTTCAAATTAAAACTACATACGGTGCTGGCCATACTTACACCTATACCTTGGTTAGGTGTTACCAGTAAATTAGGGAACGTTGTAGGCAAAAGTACTGGCTCTAGCATTGTGGAGTCATAGTTAAGAACCATGTCTACAACTTGTTTGTCCATATCACGGAAGATTTCACGGCAGATTTCGTCGAGCTTAGCCTCTGTATAACGGCTGGCTGCATAGGCCATATCGCGGGAAAACTGCTTCCCAAAGTTGCCTTTGGAATCTATAAACGGGTGGATTAGCGCGTCATTCCCACGGGTTAGGCGTACCATTGTCTCGTAGATTGGGCCGTCTCCGTGGGGGTTAAGGCGCATGGTTTGGCCTACTATGTTAGCGGATTTGATGCGCCCACCCGTAAGTAATCCCATCTTATACATAGTGTATAGTAGCTTGCGGTGGGCAGGTTTAAAGCCGTCTATCTCCGGGATAGCGCGGGAAACTATTACACTCATGGCATAGGGCATGAAGTTAAGTTCTAATGCACTGGTAATCGGCTGCTCTATGATATGGTTTTCTACCAGAGTCAATTGTTCTTGCGGTGGTTTCTTTGGCAATGTGGTTCAGTCCTTTGTAAAAGTTATATATGGCATTATAACACGGAAATATTAATTCCCACAGGTGAATGGCTGCCGCACAAAACAAACCCACCTGCTGATAAAAATATGGGACTCTTGTATGCAATGGAGCCGTTGTCATATTAATGCTGTATTTGTATAATTAGTTAAATATATTTTTGGAGGTAGTTACATGAAATCAATCGTAAACACAAACAAGGCCCCTGCGGCTATTGGGCCGTATTCACAAGCTACGGTTCACAATGGTGTAATTTATGTATCGGGACAGTTGCCCCTTTGCCCGGAAACAGGCGAGATGGTTTTGGGGGATATAGCCCAAGAGACGCAGCTAGTCATGAGCAACCTTGCCGCAATTATAGAAGCGGCTGGAAGCAATATGGATAATGTGCTTAAAGCCACAATCCTGCTGACAGACATGGGCCACTTTGCGCAGGTTAACGAGGTGTACGCAAAGTTCTTTACAGGTGCGCCGCCCGCAAGGATATGTTATCAAGTATGTGCGTTGCCTAAGGGCGCAAGCGTTGAAATTGATGCTATTTGTGCGGTATAGGTGATGACACAAAAACAGCAGACTGCAATGGATACAATAATCACAAAACTACCGTCCGAGTCACAGGAAGCGTACCGTAATATCGGTGAATATGCTGTTTCATTGGGATATAAGCCTGTATTAAAAGGCGCTAAACAGCAATATGTAATATTCAACAAATCGTTTCCTAACAAGACGAGCCGGACAATATTAAAAATCGTAGCTGAGGTTGAAAAAACACCAGTTTATTATGCAATGGAGGTAAGGTTTTTTGCCAATACTCCGCCATACCCGCCGAAATTTCAGCAAGCGATTGATTCATACGATAAAACAGGCTGGATGGTTGAATGCAATAATTGTGACCATTGTAAGCAATCGCAGGTTTATTATGTGCAATCAAATGACGGGTATAGAAAATCTGCGGGTTGTATTTCGCTAATCCACATGTCTTCATTATCGGCGGAGGATGTGCCAGATATAAAAGAAGCGCTAAAAAAAGTGGATAGCTTTTATTCGGAATTTTTGGCTGATCCGGTACTGAAAAACAATGATTACTATGCGGGATTAAATCAAAATGTTTAGATTTCTTGCGATATTCTAAATTAGCGGCTATGAAAAATTGCTATAAGGAGTTGCAAAGAAAATTTATATTCTGTTTCAAAAATTGAATACGTATATTTTATTTCCCTCTTGACTTAAACACCGTGTCGTACTTTATCCTTAGATATGAGGGGAGGTGCTGAACCTAATGAGCCAATTACAGACCGTCAGAACAGTGTCTAAAAACCTTGGTATTTCAAACCGTATGCTCCGTTACTATGAGCAGATTGGCTTGATTAAAAGCCAACGCAAAGACGATTATGCGTACAGAGTTTATGACGAGGACGCGATGCGCAGGCTTCGTCAAATCATTATTTTACGGAAGCTTCACGTTCCTGTGAAGCAAATACGTGAGATATTTGACAATAATGATGCTGTTTGTGTGATTGATGTTTTCGAACGAAATATAAGCGAGTTGGATAAGCAGATAACGGCTTTATCGACTGTTAAAGTTATATTAAGCCAGCTTGTTTTGGAATTACACGAAAAAGCGAATATGCGCTTGCAGCTTGATTATTTAAGCGACAGTTCTGTGTTTGCCATTGTAGACAGTATTTCCTTCCCCCAAAACATAATTAGGGAGGAAACGAACATGAACGAGTTAAGCAATGCTAATGAAACATTAAACAGGCTGACAGACACGAATGTAAGGATTGTGTATTTGCCGCCATCAGATGTAGCCGCATATCAATATGTAGGTGACGAACCAGAAGCCCACGTTGGGCAAGTCATTGATACGTTTGTGCTGGAAAACGGTTTAATCAAAATTAAGCCCGATTTAAGACATTATGGTTTTAACGCGCCTGACCCGGATGAAAATGGTTATCATGGATATGAAATGTGGGTAACAGTTCCGGATGGCTTTGAAGTGCCGCACCCTCTGGTCAAAAAGCGTTTCGATGGTGGTTTATATGGCTCACACATGATAATGATGGGCGCATTTGATGAATGGCAAAAACTTTTCGAGTGGGTTGGAAACAGTGAAATATATGAGTATAGAGGGGATGCAAGCAAAGGAAAAGAGAATATGAATGGATTAATGGAAGAATACCTAAATTACATCAGTTATGTGTCGTTGATGCCCATAAAACCATCTAACCCAAACGGACAGTTGGATTTGCTTATTCCGATTAAGGAGAAGCATAAATGAATTATGTAGAAGAATCAAAGCGTTTACTGGGCAATGCTTTTCCAGCTTTTGAATATCTATTAAAATTTGTATGCTCTCATTATACGATGGACGAAGTGTGGAAAGAAGGAAAAATCGGTGATGATGACGTATTTCATCTTAGGTTTTTAGATGGCAGCAGGAAACTTGCCGCATTAAAGCTACGCAAGGATTATTTTATCCTTCATCTCGTATTTTGTAAGCCGGAGCAGAAAAGGTTTGAAGCTGTAAGAGATACTTTCTCAAGCGATATAAGCAAAGTATATAATAATACCGGCATATCGCACGTAAATGATAAATGGCTTTATTTCGAAGCTTATGACATGGCTTATGCTGATGACTTATGCCGCCTGATTAAGTTGAAACGTAAACCAATGATTTTATCTGGATAAACATAATATCCAAAAGGGTACTTTCACATCCAATCCTGATTCAATGCACGATGTGCATTAAGGCTAGTTGTGAAAGTACCCTTTTCTTATTCATAAATGCTTTCCAGTATCTAATCTACATAATCAAACCGTGCGTTAAAAAACCTAAGCATTGGTGGTTCGTATACAAATTTTAGGCCACGGATGCTGTCTCTGTTTTGATAGAGCTTGATAATCGCGTCTGCGGTTATATCCATATGGGCGTAGGTGTATACACGGCGGGGGATGGTTAGGCGCACTGTTTCTAGCTTAGGGGCGTGGTTTTGCCCTGTGATTTTGTCGCGCCCGGCGGAGACTATGCCGCGCTCCATAGAGCGTACACCGCCTTCAATATATAGGTGGGCGGCCAAGCTTTGGGCCGGAAGCTTGTCTTGCGGAAGGTGCGGCAGAAACTTACGGGCATCCAAGAATACGCCGTGGCCGCCTATAGGTTTTACTACCGGGACGCCTGCGGCTATTAGCTTGTCGCCTAGGTAGGCTACTTGCTCTACCCGGTGGCGGATGTATTCAAAGGAACAGCTTTCTTTTATGCCTATCGCGAAGGCTTCCATGTCGCGGCCTGTCATGCCGCCGTAGGAGGGCATACCTTCGTATACTACTACCAGCTCGCGGGCGCGGGTGTATAGGTCGTCGTCGTTCATGGCCAAAAAGCCGCCTATGTTTACTAGGCCGTCTTTTTTGCCGCTCATGGTTGCGCCGTCGGCATAGCTGAACATTTCTTTTACTATTGACTTGATTGTCTTGTCGGCGTAGCCTTCTTCCCGCATTTTAATGAAGTAGGCGTTTTCTACGCAGCGGGTGCAGTCGTAGAAGACTTTTAGGCCGTGCTTTTCGCATAGGGCCTTAACCTCGCGCATGTTTTGCATGGAAACTGGCTGGCCGCCGGCTAGGTTTACGGTTATTGCCAGGCAGATATATGGGATTTTGTCAGCCCCTACTTCGTCTATTAGGGCTTGCAGCTTGTTAAGGTCTATGTTGCCTTTGAAGGGCAGGTCTATTTCTGGGTCATGGGCTTCGTCTATTATTATGTCCCTAAAGGTTGCGCCGTTGGCTTCCTGGTGGAAGCGGGTGGTTGTGAAGTACATATTGCCTGGGACGTATGTGCCGGGGGTGATTAGTAGCTGCGAAAGGATGTTTTCTGCACCCCGGCCCTGGTGGGTGGGCACTACGTGCTTGAAGCCGTAGTATTCTTTTACTGTTGCTTCAAGGTGGGCCCAGTTGCGGCTACCGGCGTAGGCTTCGTCGCCTATCATTAGGCCGGCCCATTGGCGGTCGCTCATGGCGTTTGTGCCGCTGTCTGTCAGCAAGTCGATATAACAGTCTTCGCTTTTTAGCTGGAAGGTGTTATAGCCTGCGGCTTGGATGGCTTCCACGCGCTCTTCGCGGGTTAGCATGTTTGGCATTTCTACTACCTTGATGCGGTAGGGCTCTGCCGGGTAGGTTTTGGTGGTCATTTTTTCTGTCTCCTTTTTGTGGGTCGTTATTCGGCATCACTTGGCGTTATATGTCTTTCAACTGTATATATATGGCTTTTGCTGGTGGTGGAGTCAATGAAGGAATACATTTTCTTTGCCAGGTCTGTTGGGTTGGCTCGCGCCGATGTTACAAAGGCCTTGAAGTCGTCCATTGTTTCCCAAACTGAATAGTCTGCCCATAAATCGCCTTCACGAAGGTATGTGCTTGAAACCCAGCCTTTGTTCTTGGACACTTGCTGACTGGTCAAATTGCTTTTTGCTTGAAGGAAATCTGAAACAGATGTCTCTTTTTTCAATTTATATGAATTGTAAAATACAACATTAGACATTAAGATTTCCCCTTTTTATAGCTTTGGGTTCTGCGTTCGGCTTCAAAGATGTAATAGCCGTCTATTTCGTGGACACGTACCCCACCGAAGATGGCTATAAACTTATTTTTATACCAGTCCTTGCGCTTTGTCACCATGTAGAATTTACCACCTATGGCCAGGCGGTTAAAGCCTTTTTCTATGAACAGTTTGGGGACAGAAAAGTCCGCGTGGTAGGGCGGGTTAGAGGCTATTATTGTGAAGCCGGCTTCGTTTATGTTTTGGTAGGCGTTGCTGTGGATTATGTGTATGCCGTCTACTTTATTTCGGTCAGTGTTACGCCTGGCGTATTTTAGGGCGGTTTCGCTTATGTCGGACATGAAAACATTGCCCGGCGGCACATGCTTTGCGGCGGTTATGCCTACAACGCCGTAGCCACAGCCTAGGTCTAGGACTTTGTCTTCGGCGGTAAAGTTTATGCAGCTAAGCATGGCCAGTGTGCCCTTGTCTATCTGGCTTGGGGAGAAAAGTTTTGGGTGGGTTTCAAAGGTTAGGGCGTGGTCTTTTATTGTTTTTTCTAGCATATTAGCACCTGTCTATTAGATATTCCCAGTCCCATTTGCGCATCTGGGGGGCAAATAGGCGGTTCATTATTTAATCCATGCCTTCCATTAGTAGCGGGATTGCTTGCACACCTTGTTGATACAGGGGAATAGAGGTGGTGTATATATGAACGTTCCTATATCATGCTCACCGGCAATATCAGCACTTTATTGCCATCGGGGTCTTTAAGGATAAGTTCCTTTCCACCGTATTGGGTGGAAATTGGGGGGTCGATATCAACGCCTTTTTCTTTTATGCTTTGGTATGTCGCGTCGATATCATCGCATTTAAAAACAAAGGTGACAGTTCCGGTATTTGACTTGCCCCATTTGTTTTCATCCCAAATAAATATGCGCGTCTGCATAGGGTCAAACCCAATTTCTGTGCCATCGTAATTTAGTTGGCCTGACGCTTCGGGGCTTTTGTTAGCTAAGGCCGGAATCCCCAGCACTTCGGTGTAGAACTGCACCATCGCTTCTGGGTTTTTTGATGAAATATTCATCCCGCAAAAAATAGTAATCATGCTTATCCTCCGGTAATATAATTCGCGGCAAATCATAAAGCGTACGCTACTTATGCTTATACAGCAACTTTTTCAAAATTATATATATCCCTGCGCTCTAAATCAGATAGCCGAATGTTTTTGTTTTTATTTAAGTGAAGTTTGAAATCTATATCATCAAAATGAATGCCACCGTCTTTTATAACTTTCTTCAGCTTAAACCCACATGATTCAACAAGTGGGATTATTTTATACCATTCATTAA
>Ga0131853_10001371_pt1 | contig 43702 bp, 25 predicted proteins | sample TergutLab28metaG_FD_92764 | JGI IMG/M metagenome (GOLD analysis project Ga0131853, IMG submission 92764) | Labiotermes labralis P1 segment gut microbial communities from Petit-Saut dam, French Guiana - Lab288 P1 (version 2) (version 2) | ecosystem: Host-associated > Arthropoda: Insects >...
ACAACACGGCATGCCTAAACCAACAAAACCAACTGGAATAGTGAAATTAATATGACTTTTAATAGTGTAACTTTAGCAAGGACGATATAGCTCCCTGATGATGGTCCTAGGACCGAAACATGTAGGAGCGTTTTTAACGTTTTAAGGTGTAAATTTTATAAATTTATATAAGTGCAGTGGTTGGTAAAATAATTGAGTGTAGTGACAAAAATGTTGTGCTTCATAAACGAAAATTTTTTCCCATTTTCAGCCAACTCATTTTCGCGGAAAACAGAAAAACAGTCTTATGTAACTTCCGCATTGTGTGTGTATCTGTGTAACGACCATTTAAATTTCTGAAACGGTAAAAATTTTTCAAGAAACTGCCTACGAACAGAATTCTGTTGGAGGACACAAGAAAAGGACCTAATTTCTTAGTGTCTACAGTTAATTTCGGAAACAGTGGGGACCCACCAACATACGAGATGTGAAGTGTATTAGTGCAAGGAAAAGATAACCCAGAAAGAACATCCTTTTGTTGCAGCAGTTTAACTTAATTTGGAGAAATAAACACCAGCACTATTACACACTTAGCTGTATGAACAAAGTATAAGTTTTCATTTTTCCGCCACGGGATTTACGAATGCTATAAATGAGTTTCCAAACTAATGAGGCAGGCCTATGAAGAACTGCAAAGAACAAGTGTGATGAATATCTGAAACGCATCGCTTTCCATTCACGGCTCCCCACTCTCGATTTGTAAACTACTTTCCTTTCCGATAAACTTCTGCCTTGGTCTATTATTTATTTTGTTATAATACAGTTCAGTTCGTGTCATGGCCTACGTGATTCACATACATGCAGATATAATGCGTGCAAATATACACGTAAGTACTTGAAATGACGTAGTTAATTCCTATAAATGATAGCGAAAAGAGAGGGCAAAGTTTTAATGCTAATTATAAGATGAAAGCTAATTGTTTGGACTGGACAAAGGTGGGTCACAGAATTAACAGCTTATGTATGAACGGTCTCTATTTCGAGAATTAAAGATTATTTATTAATTTATCTTATGAATGACTATTGGTGAATGTATGGCGGTAACAGAACACAACATTGGCCCTTCACTGTAAACCTTTGTTCTTCTGAAAGGTATCTTAATTGCGTTCAACTCCAATACGAATGAAACTATAGCCACATTCACGTGAACTCTGTACCCATTTTCCTACCTGGACATTTCCTTTGTACCCGTCCTTAACTTTCCTATCTATATTCTATACAAAAATAGCCGTCACCAAGCAAGGTAACACAAGCAACAACTTTTCTTACTATATATATCTGGGGGTTTTTGGTTTGAATACCGGCTGAGTCACTTATTACCCTAAGGCTTTGGGTGGGTTTCATCAGCCTGTCAAGGTGTACGTGCAAGGAGAGTACCCTATATGGCATCGTGTTATGCAGCGTGAATAACACACACACGACTTGTCTTATAACAAAGTTAAATTACGTCACATCCATACCCATCCTAACTGAAACCTCATTAGTGCTGTAATTCAATCATTCGAATGTATGAAGAATGGTCTGAGTTACTAAGAGCTTATTCAAATAAACCCAAAAACGCGAAATAAGTTAATGATAATACACAAGTTGCTATACAGCGAGGTACTGAAAAATATTTTAGCTTTTGCCACATACAGGAAGTTGGAGAACACTACTATATATGCCCGCGTAGCTTGTTATTAGAGACTGTGAAATTGAGACAAGCCCACACTGAGGGAGGAACATAGGTTGGGGGTGTATGAGAATAGGGTGTTGAGGAGAATATTTGGGCCTAAGAGCGACGAGGTAACAAGGGAGGGGAGAAAACTACATGATGAGGAGCTTAATGATCTGTACTCCTCGCTCAATACTGTTCGGGTGATAAAGTTGAGAAGAATGAGATGGGTAGGGCACGTAGAGCGTATGGGGGAGAAGAAAGGCGTATACAGGGTTTTGGTGGGGAAACCTGAGAGAAAGAGACCACTTGGGAGACCTAGGCGTAGATGGGAGGATACTATTAAGATGGATCTTCAGGAAGCGGGATTTGGGGTTATGGACTGGATCGAGCTGGCTCAGGATAGGGGCTGGTGGCGGGAACTTGTGAATTCGGTAATGAACCTTGGGTTCCACAAAATGCGGAGAATTTCTTGACTAGCTGCAAACCAGTTAGCTTCTCAAGAATGACTCTGCTCCATGGAATAAGTAAAGAGTAAGAAAGTAAGATTGAGACCAAACTTGGGGTAAAAAATTTTTTACTATAAATAATAGTTACCCTGATAAAATTCTGAATGCTAAAATTTGTTGGAGTGTTGTACAGTTTTGATGTAAGCATGGATCAAAGAGCAGTCTGCTACGATACCAGCCTGATAACCTTCTGACGTAATATCGTATCTCTACAAGACGGCGGGCGCCCATAGTTATGCAAATATAATATTCTCCTTCAGCTATGTAACTCCTGCTGACCTTTAATAACGAGCAGGTTATCAGGGGCTCGCCTTGTGAATGACGTTCACACAGTAAGCCTGTTCAACGGTAGAGATTCTGAAATGTATTCGGGACGTGCGCAAATCGATTATCGGCTGGGACGCCGACAATCGAGCCTGAGTGGTTTCTGTTGTGGTCCGTTGTGTAAATTTTGTTTTTAATTAATATGATTTATTCAGCTTTCGAGACAACTGAGTGCAAGGGAATCTTCCGTACAAATAGCCATGAAAATATGGAGAGAATTTTCAACGTCCCTGATAAATGACGCAAACACAGTCTCCGACCGCACGAAATTGCTTCAAAGGTTTTAGACAAGCCCGCGCGAGATACGTGTGTGTGCTATTTGTGTCATATCCGGAATGAAACGACACTGGTTTTGTAAATGCAAGTAAAATGTGTATAGTAGATCACAGTTAAATATCTTGAAGACCATTCAACCACTTTTTTATGTTTACTGGACCGTGCATCATTGTAATAGTTGAAGAATAAAAGACGAACTTCAAGTCACTTGCTATTTTATTTCGCTTCTTATGTGCTCAACAAGCTTCGGACATTAATACATCCATCACCAGGAGCTTGCGACTGTGCTGTTGAATTACCACATCTGTCATTTTGTTCTCGGTTCGTTGTGTGTTGGAGATTTGGTGCGGCTGGATTTGAGTGGTGTCCGTGTTGCAGGTTTCAGCCTGCAACAGATGTGGTAATTCAACAACACAGTCGCAAGCTCCTGATGATGGCTGTATTAATGTCCAAAACATGTTGAGTACATAAGAAGTGAAATAAAATAGCAAGTGACATCAAGTTGGTCTTTTATTCTTCAACCATTCAACCAATCACGTTCAGTTTTGTTCTTAAAATTGAGTTGTAATTGCAAAATATAATTTCTGTTCTTAACTATTTTAATTGTAAAACATAAATACTGCTAGCGATTTAATGCCAAGTATGAGCACTTTACGGATTAATTTAAATTATTATTATTATTTATCATAAATGTAAACATAGATCTCTTAATTGGTGCCTGTAAACACAATTATTGTACAAGTATTTTAATTATTGTTTTCTTAATTCTGGAATGTAGTATTTATTGGTTTTTAACTCCATGTTACATAGAATTTGAAATTATGACAAGCAAAATTTCTTGCTGTAGGCACAAAAAATTTACAAATATTTTTTTTTTAAATGGAAGCACTTGTGTAGGAATAGTGACTCTCACGTACAAGCAGCGTCTCTAAAACATTCTGGGAAGACTGTTGCAAGCACGATAATTTTCTGCATGTTTCAGTAATCAGTAAGGACGAGATCAATTTCTGAATATTTTCCAAAAATTTTCGCGCTTTATTGTGTCGAATTAAACAGAAACTGTGTTACTTTTCAGACTTCAACGAAGCAAAAAGCATTACGCGTAATTATCTGTAACAAATTCAGGGACTCCCTCCTGCTTAAACAGGACCATTCCGTTATGGCTAGTTGTAAATGACATCATTAAGGGGATAAGCTATTATGAGTCCAGAAATGATATGAATAGGTGTATTGCCCGTCATAAGTCTTTCAACACAAACATAAAGCCATTACTTCAATGCTAAAGAATTTCTTTCATGAAATGGGCCTACTGTCCGGCGCCATAAACAGGACACTCTCAAATGGCTACTGATCCATGAAAGCTATTTAAACTAGTTTTGAAACGTTTTATAACAAAGCTGCTTGAGAACCGGAAAGGCGGTACAAGTTTCAGTAGAGGCTGTTGACCGGTAATATCGGTATGAAGATTTATAATGTGCATCTTAAGAAGAACCAACATAAATAAATTTAAAGTAAACTTAGAATTCCAAAAAGTTCCGACTAGACGCTGTAGGTAGTCACCACATTTTTTTTTTTTGACTTTTGCCAGTGTTAGGCCAGCAACTCTTCCTGTCTGGAATTACTGCGCCCTTAAGGACTGTGTCTGAATTCTGAAGTGTGTCATCCCCGTTGTGTGTTTAAATTATATGGTAAGGTAAGTTCAGTCAAAAACACAACTATAAATATGGCTAAATGGTGGTGTTTATTAGCAATGTAAAGCAATATGTTTCGGCCTATAGAGGCCATCTTCAAGTTTTGACAACTTTCTTTTAAAAGAGTTTTACATAATATGCCTAAACTGCGCGGTGAAGTTGAGATCTCATCATCGTTTTACGTGCTTGTGTTAAGCTAAGTTTTGTGAGGTGTCTATTGGGTCAATGAATTTCACCTACACAACCGGACAGATCCGCACCAGCTACCTACAAATTCATTGACCCAACAGACACCACACAAAACTTAGCTTAACACAAGCACGTAAAATGATGATGAGATCTCAACTTCACCGCGCAGTTTAGGCATATTATGTAAAACTCTTTTAGCAAGAAAGTTGTCAAAACTTGAAGATGGCCGCTATAGGCCGAAACATGTAGTTTTACATTGCTAATAAACACCATCTTTAGCCATATGTATAGTTGTGTTTTTGACTGAACTTACCTCATCATACTGTGTCTGAATGACAGCAATAATTCCATAATGGCTTTTCCCCATTCTCTGTGCTAAACACCCGTGCAGAATGTTAGAACTTTCAGGCTTCACAATCTAAGACCCAATAAATAGACTTGGAATGTTACCCAATCCTTCGGGATTCTGTTTTTAACAGAGGTAGACAATAACAGTATATCGACCTTGGTTAGTTCCCTAAAGCTTACCGGTGGGGAGTGTTTCGTACACCTCATAATGAAGCCCGAAGAAGCCCTTGTGTCTGAATGTGTTGTATGGAAAACAGATGTTGTTTCGGGTGACAAGGTCGTTGAGACTAATGGGATACGATTTAAACTGCTAGACAAGGAAAATTCGAAACGGTGGGTGAATGTTTACATCTAGGTGTAACGACTTTTCCGGGGTTTCGAAGAAGCGTAGGAATTTGAACCTCAGTACAATACTTCGGCCCTCACTGCTTCATCCAACAACAGCTGTCCGTAAACACAAAAAAAAAGGTGATTATTTATTTCCAGCAAATGCAATGTTAAGTTACGTAAACTTCCATTCAGGTTTCGAGTAAGCATTAGATCTACTGGAATATTTCCATTTCCTGTTAAGTCTTTGTTATAGACTTTAACTTGTTGCTTGCAATGAAGTTAAAAATATTTAGAGTTAAATTAAGGTTTCCCGATGGAAGAAGGCGTCCATTGAGTTTTGAACCCGGAGGAGACAGGGCCTAATTTCAATGACCCTGGAATAATTGTAAATTGTAAATATGCCTGAGAAAAAAATTACTAAAATGTAAAAGTATGTTCAAATATAAAATACAAATGTATGCGTTTTCCAGATAGGTTCCATACTGTCTTGGATACCTTATTAGTATTGATATCTATTAAACAAAATCATTGTTAGCTAGTTCCAAGGAAAGGAGTGTTGCTGGACAAAACAGCAGTCGTAAAGATGGTCAAGTAACACCCTATCTTTTATAGATGCCAAAGTTCATCACCATCTTTACAGGAAACGGACACTGGACATTATCCTCAATCAGCTGCACTGAATCCACCACTTTAGACATTATTTTTTCGTCCATTTCAATGCTACCTTCGCATACAAATTCATCCTTGCAAAACTCATCATGCCAAAGATATCGATCATGTTTTCTGGATTTTTTTTCGAAAGCATGTATCACAAAATATTTGAAATAAAAGTTAAAACTTATTTTTATTTGACGACGCTATAGATAGTGTAGACTATGCTTCATATTAAATGTGATGATTTGTAAACAATAAATTGGAAGGATGAGGAGAAATTCGGTCCCGACTTAAGTTCATTTCCAAACGTCTGTCCTTCTATAAATATTTAGTAATTTACGCGACAGCGTTTTCTCATTGCTCACAGGAATGCGTGAAGGTGAGATCTTCATGCGTAAATTGTCCGTTACTTTTGTCCCGTCTTAAAAAAAATTCAAGCAAAACTGTACTTCGCCTACGAACCTACTGAACGTAGGCGTACACATGAGCAGCATAACAACTATCCCTTACATGTAACTTACGCAACATTATGGAGAACATATATATAAATGAAAATAAAATCAGGAATGGCTTAACATCCAGCAAAATCTCTAATTCATAACGTAATTCAGATTATGGCAAAATTGCATAAGTCCCCCTTCAGGCCGAGCAGTAACTTTTTGTAGAATCTTCACCCTCGCCTGGAAGCACCAGACATTGATTTTAACTTTTAACTATTCAATTTTAACCCACCCTTTTATTAGTTATGTAGAATCTGTTTGTACTAAAAACTTTACACGAATTCGGCTTATCTCAAGAAAAATGTAAGTTTCATGCCGCAAATAATATATATATACACCAACAAGAAAAATTGTTTAATGAAATTTACATGATAACTTTTACTTGGTACTCTATTTTCGCCTGATGATAGCTTTTGTACTTAAGCCGAGACATGTAACGTTATAAAGTTATATGATACTGTAACATAAAACGTTGTTACGATTTAAGGTCTTCGCCCTTTTCTTTGTATACGTTTCAAAATAAAAATGCGCGTTAGATATAGCATGTAAAGGTAAAGGTAAAGTTCACACTAGAAGAGGCCATGAAGGCCAAGAGCGGGCGTAGAAGTATAGCTCTATTCTTTTTTAACCTCGATGATGGATGGGGTGGGGGTCAACGCCACGCCCAAGCCGCTATACCCCCGGGGAAAAGAACCTGTACCCATTGTACATGAGAATGGGTGAGCCCAGGGCTGGTATGGACTAGCGCGCAATTCACCCCCTACCGGGATTCGATCCCCGGGCCGTGCAGCCTTCACCATAACGACTGAGCTACCCCGGCCCACACATATAACGTGACGTTGACATCACTGCTTTTTTTCCTCACACTCTTAATCGCTAAAATAATTGTCCGAACGATTGGCTATCTGATTACAGCACTGATTGAATATAATAAAGGTAAAGTGATCCCGTTATAGGCCCGGTGTGACCCAGAGGGTGGGTACAGGTATAGCTTTACTCTTCCATGACCGCGGCACTAGAAGGGGATGAGTGGTCAGCAGCACGCCACGGCCGCACTTTACCCCCGGGAAAGACTCGGTACCCATTTTACAGGAGGCTGGGTGAACCCCAGGCCCGGTCTGCATGGACGGAAAATCTCGTCCCCACCGGGATTCGATCCCAGACCGTCCAGCCCGTAGTCAGTCGCTATACCGACTGAGCTACCGGGCCCACACTGACTGAATAAACGTTCTTGATAAGCCTTACGGAACTGGAACTAAAATTCAGTTGTGTATCGCACATAAACCTCCGTCACTGTAACAAATGTAACACTTTTTCTTATTGCACCCGGACAGACATACAAACAGACGAGATGTGGTGAAAAGAACGTGATCGTATTTTTGGAAATGATGCTTTAAGAGACGTGTCCTGTCTCCATACAGGAGCAGTGCTGTCGCTACGTACAATGCTCATCAGACTGAGTGCTTTTCAAAGTAAAACCTAAGTTACCCTTTATGATAAAAATAAAAAGATGGTTCCAGTTAAAAAAAAGGAAGCTTTAAGATAAGGGCTTAAAGGGATAACAAATGTGTTTAGTTGTCTGAAGGAGGACTACATGCCTAGTAACTTCCTGGTGCTGACCTTTTCTTTACTTCTTGGAGGTATATTCCTTCAGTGCTTTGAACCTGTAATGGTATATCCACAAAATTCACCGTTCACATACCAGATATACATTCACCTGCCATCTTCTATCCCCACGTGAGTAGTCTAATTTTTTTATGGCTCAACTGCCCCTAGCGGGACAGGACCTCCTGGTTGTTAGGGCTTCACCATCACACTTAGCTAGACACACCACAGTCGGTAGAATTACTGGATGAGTGATCAGACCGACACAGAGACCTCTACCTGACAACACATAATACTCACAACAGACAGATATCCATGCCCCCGGCGGGATTCTAACCCACAATCCCAGCAAGGGAGCGGCCGCAGAACCACGCCTTAAACCGCGCGGCCACCGGGATCGGCTGTTAAGCCCAATATGCAGAACAAAAGAAGGTGATTTCAGATACTCTGCAAAATTATTTGAGACACATGTCTAGCAGTAGCAATTCATGGACATTCTATGCCTATTTCGAAATTACATCATCATCATCATCATCATCAGTAATCTGTAAAACGACAGGTCCAAAGACTATTCCAAAACGATTCCTCCACACTGTGCGATCTAGAGCTTCCTCCTTCAATTCACAGAATCCTCTACTGTCCTTAATGTCATCCATTAACTTCTTACGCCTTCTTCCTTGTCTTCTTGTCACTTCCATCTGTCCCTTTATATTTCCTTCAATAACTTGTTTTAGAAGGCAGTTTCTACGTAAGATGTGACCAATCCAGTTAGCCTTCCGTTTTCTAATTTCATGTAGGATATTCCTCTGCTCATTGACTCTAAGTAACACTTCTTCATTTCTCACATGAAATTACATATAAGAAATAAATTATTCCTTTATAAAACCTCTTAATATTTCGGTGAAACAATGGCACTCTTCACTTCAACCCATCTAGTGCTGAAGTTCAGAATGATTGGAACTCTACCTGCTTTCCCCCACAAACCTTTACGGCGCGCACAGAGGAAGTTCTGCTTTTTATTATACCAGTAGTAAAAACGTTTGGAGAGTGCTTATTTATGCTTCTAACATGCCTACTGTGCGGTCTGAGATACATAAGAGACCAGAGCTCAAAGACCCTGCACTGTTTGTAGCGTTGTTTCAACCGTTACTGAATCGGATAACGCCCTAAGTACAATACGGTGTAACCGAGGTTCGAAGCGCCGTCTTTCGGCTTGTGTGGTGGGTAGTAGGAATGCGGTGCCTGATTGTTATTGAAGCAATTGGACGTTACTTCATGTTCCGCCATCAATATATTGTTTTAAGTAAATGTACAAACTGACAGGAGCACTTCGACAGCAGGCAGAATCCGCCCCGTGAGTTGCAAACAACATGGCGGTTTACATTAAGATACGTTACATAGGACTATACATGCATTTACCTTTTACTTTATACAGTGGCCCATATGATTAGTTTCTATCCTAAGGAAAGAATATAAATTTTAATTGGGATGTAAGCAAGGACAGCAGTCTACTGTTGAAGTGTCTGGGCGAAAGAAAAGTGGTTCAATTTGCATACGGACGTTGTTGTGTGTTAATGGCTCGTACATAACGATAACATATTAGCAAGGTCTTTTACACGTGTATCCTTACTATTACTACAGGATGGGTGTTTACAGCATTGCACCTTCTGAGCACACCATCCATAAATATCGTATACTTCACAACAATTTTCATCTCTTTATTTTAAACTTCAGGTATTGAATTTATACTCTGATTACATTATTATTTTCAAAGTGGAATGATTGACACTTCTGTAAAAGTACTTTAATTATTCTTGTTTCAGCCTCCCTGAATATTGCCACGTAAGCGGCCGATACAATTAGGAGGATGCCTATAATAAAACTACAACAATATATTATTGTACATTTGTTGATGCTGATATTGTGTTTTATTATATTCAGTTATTATTATTATTATTATTATTATTACATTTACTATATTTCATCAGTCAGTACACACAAATATTTTCCATGCTATATGAACACTACACCTTGCATAATATCCCTAAACACAGTGAAATGCCTGCTCTCGTGCTGTACTGCAGCACTTTTGTTATGGGTTCTGAAGAAGCATTGAATCCCCTAATAAATTCTTGAAGACAATTAGAGAATGAGGGGTCCTTGCGGAACCGTACAAATACGTCCTGTGTCAGTCTGACTTCAAAGAAGCTGTAATATTGACACGAGAGCTTAAGTGTTAATTAATTTAAAGCTTTAGTAGGGAAAATTATGTTTTTTTGGGGGGGGGGGTTTATTGTTAATCTGCCATGGATGTGAAGAACAGGGTGAGGGACAACATTATTGGGATCATACCCATACCGCCTCTCTGGAGATTATTAGTAAGCTACATGAGAAAGAACTTTAAAGAAAGCTATTGCCGCGGTAATGTGTTGATAATCTTGCTTCGCAATCTAGAGGCCTGAGGTTCAGAAATCTTTCTAAAGACGGCTTACCCTCACTGAGGTTTCTCTTTGTTTTATTCTGTCCCTGCACACAACTTCCATGTTCAAACTTTAAGTTATATACATTTGTACGTTCCAGTTCATTACACACTAATTATCATACCATCGAACCTTAAATAAATTTACGAAATAAGGCGCCCTTATATAAATTAAAAACAAACACATAAATAAATACATCAATCAATTAAAACAAACTGCGGACAATTGGAGTGGAAGAGGTCGTAGACCAGTTATATAAAATGGCGTACATTGAACGGATGAGGGAAATCGCAGCTAAACTCTGCCAAGATATTCAATGACCCGATCGAGACCTGAATATGACGCCTTCCGTAATATAAGGATCATGGCTACAGTCGTTTAATCATTGCCAATCCTCAGACTTTATAACAACTTTAATTATCCTGGGATTCAAAATGGTCTCGAGCAAATATTAGTTTCTGTTTGTGCTAAACTGACGGACAGTATAGATTGCTTTTTATAACAGACGCCAATCTTTTAGAAAAAAATATTGTCGGAATTAATTTATTAACGCAACACTCTGACTGAGGGTAGGTACGGGAACAGTTCTATTTATCTTTTGTGAAAGGTTATCGCCCGATTGAGCACTGATCCACAAAGGTGAAGAATTCACACTTTTCTTCATAGGATACATTATATGTTTTTATGCGCCCTTTTGTGTATTGCGGAAGGAATCATTTTACCATCAAAGGCACAAAGAAGCTATAATTACCACGTGGTTAAACAACATGAATCAAAGAAAACTGAAGACAGCAGACGAATATTCACTTACAGGTAGCCCTGTAATAAGCCACCTTGAACGTGACGAACCGCATGAGAATGCCTGCAGGGGTGCAAAAATAACCACCTAATCTTTGCCAAACCAAGGCCGTCTGTGAGAATAACCCCGTCTTATTCCCCTTTCCACTCGCAACCAGTGCCGTACCAAGGGGATGGATTTTCCACCCCCCCCCCCCCCCCGGAAATTCCGGAGGCCCTAAAAAATCGTGCCAAACTTAACCCGACTGTGAAAATTGTTAAAAATTGCTTAATTTAGAAAGCCAACACCCCAAGATGTTCGGAAAAAAGGCAGTAAAATTCTAAAACTACCGCCGGTTCGCAATTGTTTTACATTAGCAATGACAAATAAATTGGTTGTCATCATAAATAGTCTTAACGTACCAAAAATTAAGAAAATTTTACTATATAAAATGAAATTTCTTGTACCAAATTACAGCTGCCTCCAGAACCCCTGACTAGGGGGCTACTGCCCCCAGATCCCCGTTCTCTCTGTCTTCTGTCCTCGACTGAATTTGTTAAACCCCCCTCCCCGAACAAAATTCCTGGGTACGCCACCGCTTGCAACTACGGCTAATGAGTCGGTTGCCAACAGACAGCTGCATTATATCGGCTACCTATAGGGCCTTACGAATTCAGACATGTTCAAATGCAGTGAGATGTAAAAGATGTGATAATGAAATATATACACACTTCTTTGCACATGCCGGTGAAAAAAGGAAACATCCAGCCTTTCCAAAATGAAACTATTTCGTAATTGTACTCTTCACCAAATCTTGTTCGGGTGATAAAATCGAGAAGAATGAAATGGACGGGGCTTGTAGCGCGTACAGGGGAGAGCAGAGGGGTATGCGGTGTTTTGGTGGAGAAACCTAAAGGAAAGTGACCACTTGGGAGACCCAGGCATAAATGAGCTGATAATATTAAGATGGATCTTCAAGAAGTGGGATGGGTGTGTGGATTGGATCGAGCTGGCTCAGGATAGGGACAGGTGGTGGGCAATTTTGACTGCGGTAATGAATCTTCGGTTTCCATAAAATGCGGGCAATTTCTTGACTAGCTGAAAATCGGTTAGCTTCTCAAGAAGGACTCTGCTCCATGGAGTAAGTAAGCAAGTAACTAAGTATGGAAGTAAGTATTACGTAAGTAAGTAAGTGAGATCTTTCGTAGTTTAACATTTACGCGGACTCTCAAACTTAAGAGTTGTACTGCCAGCCTACGATGATTGAGAGGTTACGTGACCTCCAACTATCGTGAACTCGTTCGGAGACGTCTGGCCCACAATAGAGCCTAGAGGGACAATACTTTTGGAATAACTTACCAATGCACTCCCGGACGATCGGTGCCCCACAGGCCGGTAATTAGTCTATTCGATAAAGTAAATTCAAGTAAAGTTCACCCACGAAGTCCCAGACGGAGAGTAGAGGTATAGCTCTACTCTTTCTTTAACCTCGGTGCTAGATGCGGGTGGGTGGTTACAGCCACGCCCCGGCGGCCTTATCCCCGAGAATGCCACTGTACCCATTGTACAGGAAGCTGTTTGAGTCCCGGGACCGGTCTGAACGAGTGCGGAAAATCTCGCCCCCAACGGGTTTCGATCCGCCGACCGTCCAGTCCGTAGCAAGTCGCTATATCAACTGCGCTATCACGGCCCACATTCGATAACAACAAATTTTCTGGCGTAATATCTAATAATATATGGATTAATTGTTTTAAAATTTACATCACCTTATCAATCATGCACCCTCAATTGTTTTCCTACACAGCCGAAATAGGGTTGTGAGAATAAGGTGTATGCACTGTCAAAATGGGTTCGTCACCTTTATAAACGCCGACTGCAGATACGACCGATGCGCAATTTTCAAACCAGCAAATTTTCTGCTAGTCAACTGATGGGTTGCTATTCAAATTACTGAAGATAACGGCATGTTGTATCCAGTTAACTTGTACAATATTAAATCACTCTGAATGATAAAATTAGCAAAATGATGGAAAGCCTAACTCATGAATTTTAAAACTGCAGGGATGGAAACGCAGACGGCACAATTCGCGTTATTGGTCAGAGAGTCTCCTTAAGGAATCAGTAGGTTGTTACACTTTCTCATCAGTTCTTTACATTACAGCCAGTTAAGCCCACCTCTAAATTACATTTGTGAGCAACATTCAGCTGATCACATGGTCAGTTTCCACGGAATGCATCACATGGGATAGACTAATATGTGTTTTGTAAAGGAACGTCAATATTCAATTTCAATTTCAAAGCAGAACATTTTTTCACAAATATATTTTTTCTTACAAAGTTTAACACTTCTAAATGTATTTCTATTTTTTTAATAAAAAACCCACTCAAAGCTTCTGACCACTTTCCTGCCGGTCTAGGATATTTAAAGTAAAATTAAAGAAGCACTGGACCATAAAGATGTACTTAAACGGGAGTCACCAGTCTTCCCTTAATTCCTGTCACTTTGGGCCAAATATTCTATTCACATTTATTCAGTTTCTTTCCTTAATGGGAAAGACCATAAAGTACAAGTAGCAAAATTAAAATATAGCGTCCTTTTGAAGCTTGGCCTTGTTCCTTCACAATCGATTTTAAATGAAGGACTGCTTTACATTTTTTCGAAGCTTTATACAGGGTTATTCAAAATGATTGTCGGGGTTTTAACAATTTGTCATACACAATACACTTGAGATAGAAGTATATGTGTTTTTTTTATTTAATAGAACAAAACTCCAAGTTTTTGTTACATACCTTACAGGTGCTCTATATGTGCACCCTTTGTGATTCTACAAACATCAACACGATAATTGATTTCGTTCCAAACTGTCTGTAGCATGTCAGCGGTGATGGTTTCAATGGCAGTTCTGATTCGTACCTTCAGTTCCGGGATACACACGCACCCTGTCTCTTGAAATTGTGCATACCACCTTCGAATGGAATTCTTAGATGGTGGTTGTTTCCCAGATTTGGTGCGGAATTGACGCTGGACAATTGTACCCCGGCAATCACTTTGAATAACCCTGTATATTTTAATATAAGATATAGACCGGAAGAAAAGATATAAATTTGTAGCAGCAAACATTCCTCAAACTAAATCTCCTCTCAGTCTCTTCGTGAATGTAATTATGCAGTAATACTTCTGTTACCAAAGTGGGTCGGGTAGCTCAGTCGGTATAGCGACTGACTACTGGCTGGACGGTCCAGGATCGAATCCCGGTGGGGACGAGATTTTCCGCCCGTCCAGACCGGCCCTGGGGTCCACCCAGCCTCCTGTAAAATGGGTACCGAGTCTTTCCCGGGGGCAAAGTGCGGCCAGGGCGTGCTGCTGACCACTCACCCCCTTCTAGTGGCGCGGTCATGGAAGAGTAGAGGTATACCTTTACCAACCCGCTGGGCCACACCGGGCCTCTAACGGGATCACTTTACCTTTTATCTTTTTTACTTCTTTTACGAAAATCCTGAACTTTGCTGCATTTTAGAAAGAATACTTTAACTAGAGTCTTGCTGCTTTGGCCCGCCTGCTGGTAACGAGGTGTGGACAATACTTGGTTTTTTTTTTCAGGGTTTATTTCTAACCAGAGTTGTGCATCCTGTTGCCGTTCACTTTTCCTAAGTGACACGTGGAGCATCTAGTACCACATAATATTAACGTATTGAATATATTAATGCTGCGCTTTAAAAACCTTCCTTGGTACTTAACTAAATCGCCCTCGCCTGAGTAATTGGCCGTGAATAAAGGTTAGGCGCCACTGTTTTAGCCGAACGCCTTTTCTAGCGTGCAGTCTATGGTTACAACCTGCGGTACGCCTACTCCTGTTCTCAGCAAGGTTATGTCTGCCTTTACAGACACGTTGATAATTGATATGCAGTTAGGAAAACGTTATGTAATAGGTCTACGTTACCTTACCTTGTCCACCACTCTCGGTCGACCAGAAAGTAATGTCAAGAAATCACTACGATATTGCGTGCTTCAGAGGACGATGATCTCCGGAAGCTAGTGGATGCAGGACTGCAACAAGTTGCTGTTACCGATCCATTACTTGTTTTGTTTATAATCAGTCGGCTACGTGCAGTCCCGTTACGTTATGCTATAAACTGGTTCATTCCACTCCTACTTACGGGAATTTACAGCTTGGGGCTGTTCAGCCCTACTTAACTCCCTCCTTTCTCTTCAGACGCGCCACCCGAAGTTTACTGTGCCTGTCGTATATCCATAAGTATAGTGTTTTCGGGCAGGATGTTATTTGATTTCGTGCAACCTAACAATCTCTCAACGTAAAAAGTAACACGAAGGGCTTCGGAATTAGATGGGGGTTTTTTTTTCCACACCCCGCTGAACGACTTCCAGTTTCTCAAGAAGGATTCTGCTTCATAACCTCAGTTATTCTTAAAATTATTAAAATCTAAATTTGTCATGTTGACGTCATCTCTATGTCATTACTGTCTCATCACGAAAATACTCCTTGACTAACAGGAGATTCTGTGTAACTTCTGACCTATTCCTTCGACGCTCATCTTGTGTTGTATGCGTCATCATGCTAGAAAAATTGTGTTATTTTCTTCCGTTTTGAGCACACGTTTGACAGTTTTATTCTAACTTCAGTAGCTGTTTAAAGAGTTAGCCACAAAAAACACAATCAAGGTAAATGTAACTAAATTCCTACTATGTTCCATTAAAAGCTCTTATAATGTTCATTCACGTTTTATTTTCTGTCACAGCGGTCCCTGTAGCTATCCTCAACAAACCCACTTTTCTGTCATCTGTAAAGTAGGTTCACTATAAATGTGCTAGATGCAGGGGACATATGTTTTACTGAAAACAGAGATTTGTCATCTGTATTTCCTTTATGATGCATTTTAGACCACCTAACTGCTTGCTAGTTACTTCATATGGACAATTTATATTTACCAGAAATGTCAATGTCCCTTCTGCATTTAACAAAGTTGCCAGTTCATTTCTTGACTTGGGAGATTTAAAGTGTCAACGCAGTTGATGTTGCCATTTACAGTGCTGTCTCAAGAAGCTTACGGGATGCATAGATCACCTGTGTATATTATTCAATAGACTTACCAGTTTCATGCCTTCTTCCTTCGGGTACTTCGTCATCACACAGGTACTTCCACTCACATCTGCATCACTGTTTCGAGAAACCCGCTGTCTGTAGAAACTATTGAGAGTGCGTTTGTTCACTGATTGGTGGTATTGCATTTTTATTCCAAAGAATATTGTACTTCAACACTTTCCAAGCAGACACAAATCGGCGCTTTCTCCATTTTTGCTCGTTTTTTTTCAACCGGCAACAGGGCAGACAATGGTTGAACACAACATTTCTCCACTTATTCAATCTCACTACAAACAACGTCGAGAGAGGGCAGGCAGAACCAGTCAAACGAGTGTAGGTTAAACGATGTAAGCACGAACACGCTCGGAACCTGCGTTGGCCTAAGTTTTGCTAGACGTGCCTTACTTCAGGTGGCTTCGTTCCGATGGCGACATAGGTTCGTGTTAGTTACAACCAACTATTTGAGGTGGGATGGAGCTGAGGCAGATTTTTTCAAGAGTATTTCCGTTTTTCCCTATCATCTAACTTCCTACTAACGCTTCATAGCCATCTAACAATACCTCTACCGAGTTAACCAGATAAGATCCAGCGCTAGCGTGTCTATGGCCATGCCACGGTAAACGCAGAAAGTTCTTCTTCCTCTTACATCCCTTCCATTCGTCCTCCATAAACACATTCGGTCTTTCATTAGCATCTTTCAGTACACTAAGAGATATACAAACTAGTGTACAGGTTCAGAAAGCCCTGTTCTTCTACTTCGTATCCACACGCGCATGAATGTGGAAGATTCGCCACCCCTGAACGAGGCCTTGAAACGCAGGGTTAAATACCATGTAGCGAATTGACGTCAGGTTGCGAGATACAATGAACTATAGGGACTTCAGGCGGTAAGCAATAATTACGTCTCTAATTCACACCGAAAACCTTTGTGGCAAACCGATTATTATTATTCCTTTAGTAACCCTCCACAATTGATGAAGGCCATCACCTCAACTCCATTAATTATATCAGCCATGACTTGCACTGATCCGTTTGGCAAAAAATGACTGGCTTAAAAATAAAGGTGACCTTGAGCGGAAGAAATTTAGTCCTCATCCACAGACGAATACTGAACAAATGGTTTGGCAGTGTACGAGTCAGAGATGAGGTGTCAACTTCTCGTTCTGACTGTTTTCGCGTTGGGACAGAGACTTCTGTATAGTCCGTTGAGTTATAAGCTAGGGCAAAGAATTTTTTAATATAAATTAAATTACCTACAAATGTAGGAGACTCTAAGCAAGGAGTATAAGTTTAGCAGACTATTACCAATTTTGGTGGGAAAAAGGAAGTATATACAACATATTATTTGGACAGCCAGAGAGAAATAGAGAATTTAAGAAACCGAGGAATAAAACGGTGGACAGTTATGAAAATGTGTACCAGATCCAGCTTGTTCATGATAGGATGTAGCAATGGGCTCTTATAAGACTTCTAGTGTTATAAGAAGCACAGAATTCCTCAACTCTCAGCTCCCCCTGAAAGACTCAGGTACCTGAAACTGGTTATGCAGAGAAGAAAGTACTTTCTCGTCCCACACTTTTCGTTGCAGCGACGATATCTAATGGCGCTCCTAAGTGTCATCCACCCTGTACCTCAAAGCACTCGTGCCGAAGCTAAGAATGCTTGATATTGTACCTGTACTTCCGCATGTGCATTTATGACACGGTGCTTAGATTAAGTACACATACAGATTTGCCTTTCCTCGCTAAATTATTTTTTTTTCTTTCCTTTTATTATATATATATATATATACATATATATGCTCACTAGTCTCATCCCGATATTTCATTATGTTTGGACGATGTATGTCTGACATTTCCAGACGCGTCGCAATTCATTACAATTGCAATTGCCTTGTAGCCAATCGAATAGACCTTCCACAGACGTAACTGTTACATGTTGGAGACTGCAAATTTCAGGACATTAAAATCACTAGTTTCAAGATGCCTAAAAGCGTGTGAAATATTGAAGTGTAAGGATAAATTTCTATTATGCTAATTGGTATGTTGAAATTCATTGGTTCGCAACATATAATTAAGTAACTTAGTACGAAGTTCATTAATTTGTGAAATTTATAAAAATCGAATAATTGATCTAATTTCTTATTCGTATACATTATTATCAAATTAAAACCAAATTTATTGAGCTGAAAGCATGTGCACTCTGTAAGAAAAAGTCGTTGTTGTGCTGGAAGTTAGAAGTGAGTCAAAGAATTAAAGTAAATCTGAATACTGTTGACAACAGCTACGAACGCAGCCTTCATTAAGGAATTTTCTAATTTTAGTAGTGGATACCCTGGATCTTTAATCCGTGCCTCGCATGGAATAGAGGTGGTCTTGTGGTGTTTGTTGCATGGCACTTGTACAGAAAAGGAGTGGAATTGTTTTGTATAGGCGACTGTGAATAAGCATTAGATTGAAGGTTTGTGTGGTGTTATTATTTGCAATGTATATTTCTGTTGTGCACTTTCTTTGACCTGCCCATCGTATAAGTCTGAATGGGCAGATAAGCAGAAGTGCTATATGAACTGTCCTGAGTTATGTTCTTTCCTCTATATTACACGGGGCGTAAGATTACGATTCTCAGAACATACATGTTATGTACAGCTCATTGCGGTCATTGTCACAATATGTAATGTATCAGAACATCAGTTACAAGCAATCTACGTGAAGTTTAGTATGTAGACTTCAAACATTTCTCGTGGTTTGCTGGCTGGTAAACTTTTCTTTCTCTTTCCCAAGGTCGACTGTAATTTAGTAATCGCTACAAAGCATGTAAAGTTTTAATAAACAGCATGTTTTGTAAAAATACACTATATTTCATTAATAATTGTAAATTGTTCCACTTACAGTTTGCATAGTTTTAGCAACAACAAAAAAAGTATAAAAATGCAGTCAGACCTATATTCTCAAGTTTATAACGTTTTAAAATTCCGTTATTTTAAGCATATTTTCCAGATTATCAGAAAATATGTTACATTTCTAATAGTATGGATTCCCAACACATTGCACCAAATTTCTCTTGCTTGATGCTTTTCTTATGAAGGGACCACAAACTCTAGGGGTTTTACAGAGGATACTAAGGAGAAATATGATACCAATTGAAAAACTGTGGTATTCAAAACATGGTGTGTAACGAAGTGTCGTAACCAGTAATGCAGTTTTGGGGCTGTTGTAGATTTTCTGTTTATTCATAAAATAAGTGATAAGAAAAGAAAGCATGTTATATACTCTGTATAACTTACCTTTGATATTAGAGGCTACATACTCAGCACTGATAAAAATGCCTGCTTTTGAATCTTACCCTAAGTCATTTCACTTTCTTTCATGTTATCACATTCCCATTCCCTACAGATGAATACTGTCATCCATCCAAATTTTCAGATATAAAATTAAAGTGCGTTGCATTTTACAGATGACCAGTGATATACTTGAGGTATGCAGGGAGCTAGATAACCTAATGATTCGAGCTTTGGAGCTGATGGAGGAACATATGCAGTGTAAATTAAAACTTCAAGAGATTATGAAGTCAAGTTGTCTGGATCTGGCAAAAGCTCGCTACATAATGGGAACTCATAACGTATCATACCTGCAGTTGCCAACTAAAGAAAGTGATGAAATTAGAGCTCTAAGAACCGTCAGTGTATCGGTTGAAACTGGGAAGAATTTGGAGCACACTGTTTTTAAACTTTGTACCTTAAATCCAGAAAATGTATCGTCAGAAAAGAAAGAAGAGGAGGGCAGTCTTAGAAAAAGAACAGGTAAAGATGAAGAGAAATGCAAAGAAAGAGATGATTTAAGTCCTAAGAAATGTGAAGGGAATGGGTTTGTGACTGCTGCTGACCCAATAAAGTGGTTTGGTTGTCTTGTACCTCAAAACTTGCGACAAGCTCAGAAGGGTTTTCATACAGCACTGGAGGTGGTGATAGAGAGTGCAAACATTCAGTCTGAACTTGAAACAACACGTAAAAAAGTTGAAAAGCTCTTAAAACTGAAGGCTGGTCTCACTACTGGTAAACCTGAATTGTGACACAGTGAATGAATGCAGTCCAAAAAATGAGCTCAGTGTACATTCTGGAGACACTGAAATGCATGTTTATATGTGTGTTAAAAATAGTAAACTGCATCAAGATTCAGACAGCATAAATGGCCGAGAGCCAGAATGGACTGTACAAGTGTGGTTGCAGTAGTATTAAAATGTAGCACAATTTATTGCTTACAAAATTTTGTCAAATATAATATTTGGAAAAAATTAAAGCATATATTGAAAAAATTGTGGGGACTATCAGAATGGATTCAGAGATGGAAGATCTGTAATTGACAACATATTTGTATTGAAAATAATAAACGAGAAAATTTGGGAGTAAAATCAGAGTTTACAATTTTTATTTATTGATTTTAAAAAGGCATATGACTATACATAGAGACATGCTATGGAAATGTATGGAAGAATTTAAAATTCCTACTAAATTAATAAATATGTGTAAAACTTGTACAAAAGCAAGAAGTGCGGTTAGAATAGAAGGAACATTGTCATCTTATTTGGAGAATAAAACAGGACTGAAACAGGGTGACCCTTTATCATGACTGTTATTTAATTTGGCATTACAAAAAGTGATACAAAGTATAAAAATGGTTCCTAGTGGTATAAAGATTGGTAAAGAACAATTGAATATGTTAGATGACATTGCATTAATTGGAAGAAATGAAATAGAAATAAGATAACTTTCCGTAGAAATGGAAAACATTGCCAGAAAGTTAGGGCTACAGATAAACCAAGAAAAGAAAATATATCATAGTGGAAAGAAAAAAGGTTTAAAATAAAATAAAATAGGACATTTGAAAATAAAAATTACATATTTGAAGGAGTTTAAAATTTCAGATATTTAGGAATTATACTTAACCCTTTAAATGCTGACTTAAATCCCATTTGCTGGCATTATTAGGAGCTCACCATATTTTCCACGTTAGCAGAGTAAGGGTTAATGAAAATAACAATTACCAAATAGACTTGTAAGAAGAAATAAAAAATGCTAATAGAACATAATTTATGCTACAAAAATTTTTTAAAAATAAAACATATCAAGGAAACTAAAATTAATACTAAAGAACACACTAACAGACAAAACGTTAACATATGCATCAGAAACTTGGGTACTAACAAAGAGAGATAGAAAGCAAATGAACATTTTTGAAAGGAAAGTGTATAGAAGAATTTTAGGCCCAGTATATGACAATGAAAAAGAAAATTGGAGTCTATTAACCAATAAAGGAATTTATGCAATTGTTAAAAAGCCTATTATAACAGAGACAATAAGGTTAAGTAGATTATGTTGGTTTGTGCATGTACAAAGAATGGAAGAAAATAAAATTCACAAAAGAGTAATATATGAATTTGGGAACAAGAAGATTTAGAGGTAGACCGAGAAATAGATGGCAAGATGAAGTGAGGGAGGTTGGAAGAATAGTTGGTGGAAAGGGTGGCAGGAAAAAGTACATAACAGAGAGGAATGGAAGAAACTCCTGAGAATGGCAAGGAATTGTCACATTCTGCATGTGTCAATGGAATGAATGTCTGAATGAAAAATTTATTGCTCAGAATTTGTCAGGCCTGACCAAAATGCAACTTTTTTTTTATCTATTTGTAACTGAATATTGTACATAGGAGCTGTATACATGTTTATTGGAAAATTGGGGCTGGTTGCAGAATGCTGCAGTAACCAGAATGTGGTTGGTGGGCAGGGGCTCAGAAGGATAAAGGGCTGTATGTGACATTGTCAATGGGTAATGCTCAGATACATCCTTGGTTTTCAATGCACTCTCATGCTGTTATTACAGATACTATTATCCCAAGCAAGTATCATACTACATATTAAAGATCAAGTCCTTACATAAACATGAGGTCAGAGAAAATAGTGCCATAAGAATAACACCACAGTTAATAACATTTATTACTTGTATTTAGTTTGTAATTTGTAGATAATCATCTTCATACCAACTGGATTGCTTGATGTGGATATCTTAGGTAAGTTGAATTGTGTGGCTTCCTTCATTCTAGTTCCAGGTTTTTTAATACTGTGGGAAATTATTGCACTGTAAAACTGAAGCATGTACATTACAAAACACTGTCAAACTCCTACTTACCTGTCATTTTTGTTCTTTGCCAGATTTTGTTGGTGGCTGGAACTTGGCACGTATAGCATTAAATGATAATTTTGCCTGTAATATGTTTTGCTGTTGCAAGTCACATATATGCTGTTCACATGGTGCAGCAGAATAAAGTGACTCATTGTTGTCCACTTTCTGCTTCAAGGCCCCATAACCACTTGTGTATACCCAAAACTGGGCATTTACCATACTGATGTTCCATTTTTAGGTGTGTTTGCAACATTGTAAAAAGTGACTTTTAGCTTTTTCATGTCTATCTCTCTGCATGGTATGACACACCTTCCACTAGACATATGTTCGTGAAATTTGATGTGAGGATTGTTTGAAAATCTGTCAAGAAATTTCAAGTTTGATGAAAATATGACAGTCACAACAAGTAATTTATGCAATGACCTATGCACATTTGGAATATCTTGCTGAATTCTTCATCGAATGAGAATGTTTTGAACAAAAGTTGTAGAGAACATCAAAACACATCTTTGTTCAATAATGTTTTCGTGAAAATTGTGCCATTTGTGAGGTAATGTGGAAAAATATGGTCACATGTCAGTTTAGACTGTACTTGTTACATTTCTTGCTTCTATGCACCCATGTTGACACACCAACCTATGTACCAGTTAATTCACCTGTTTAATGTCTCCTGGACTTTTAATGATTAGTTTTATTATTAAGACACCCATACTGAAAAAATGACATTGAAAACAATTCATAAGAAGAGAGAGAGAGTTGAATAATGTGTATTTTGAGTGTGTCAGCACTAGATGTATAGTACCAATAATTCTGACCAACAACTCTAAGATACCTATCAGCATTAAGGCTCTGAATTTGACATTCAAAGGACTGTGCATCATGATATATTCTCATAATAAAAGCCAACGAGATGCACTATTTCTCAGATTTATTTGATAAAGTACTCTACATGTTTTGGACAGGTCCACTGTCCATCATCAAGAGTATCTCAACACTGTATACATGCAATAAGTATTTGTCATGCTAGTTCAGTTGGCTGTCTGGTAATGTGGTCATCCTGACCACCCTAGCAGACAGCCAACTGAACTAGCATGACAAATACCTATTGCCTGTATACAGTGTTGAGATACTCCTGATGATGGACAGTGGACCTGTCCAATTACTTTATCAAATAAATCTGAGAAACAGTGCATCTCATTGGCTTTTATTATAAGAACATTAAGACTGTAACGAACGGACTGGAAAGGCATGTCACCAGTGAAATTTGTAGGTGAACTGGATTTACCCAGCTAGGACAGAATGATTTTTGTAATATTCATTTCTTTGTGGCAAAAACCTTTATTTGCTTCTGTGAGGTGCTGTGCCTTTGAGCATGTGGGAACTTTCAGGTTGTGGTTGTACTACATAGTAAGAATAGTGTTATCTCAGATTAATTAATCACCACTAATTGCAGGATTTGGATTTGCACTTACACTTGCACTGATACGTACAGAACACTTGCAGTGATGGTTTCTTAATGTAGTCACTTAACTACGTAAAAACTAAGAAATTGTAATTGATATTTACTTTCCCTCATGGCATAACACCGCTTCATTTGCTGGTGCCTCCTCACTCTTGAGGCTTCATGATCACACTCAGACACGTTACAATCAGTAGAATTCTTCTGGATGAGTTGCAGAGACTTCTACCTAACAACAAAACAACACTCCAAATAGACATCTGTACCCCCAGTGGGATTCGAACCCGCAATTACAGTGAGCGAGCAGCCACAGACCAATGCCTTAGACTGTGTGGCCACTAGGATTGGCTTGATGTTTATAGACTGGTATAAATTCTTAGGAATCACAAAGGCTCTGTGAAAAATTTCTGTACAGTAAAATGCCAAGAGATATTCCATGTGCATCACACATCCCACAGATGAAGGTTGTCTACCCATACTGCTGCTGTTTTCATTTTAGAATCATGTACATTACTCAGTATAATACAGAAAACTGTGCTCAAAATTGTGCAGCTTTTTTCTGAATCTAATATATGCAGTTCACTACACTGACATGAGAAAAATTTATGGCCATAATTAATTGCTGAGAAAATGAGGTGCTTGGGAAATGCTTCTGGAAACCCCCTTCATGTAGCTAATGCCTCTATCTGTGCTGTGTCCATGAAGTAAAGATGGGTAGATATCTTAACCTTTATGTGGCTGTGTAGGTAATTAACTTTTAGCACATGGTTTATGAAAAACTAATTATTTGAACAGAAAAAGATTAAATTATGAAAGAAATAGCATTTTATGGAAAATAAAAACAAAGATTATGCAGTAAAGTTTCTTTGTGCTTAAATATATATAATTAATTTTAGGGGTGTTGAGTGAATGCAGGTCTATAAAAGTTTACAGGGACATGATGAGTACAGTGCAAGTGAAAATATGTATCAAGAGACAGGAAGAACATTCTTCAAACAGATGTGTATAACTATTGTTCTGTCAGGCTTTGGTTTCAAACAGCTATCTGAACATGAAAAGGCATAGGGAGTGGAATTTTCATAAGTCATAAAATGATGTGCAGCCATTCGGGAAATACTGTTGCCATTGGGATGCATGAACTCTTATCAGCAACTAATGTCACCCTCAGCATTCAGAGTTGCAGAACATTCATATGGGTTGCTGACATGCCCACAGTTCAGAATTTGACATCTGAATTCTTTGTTTGGCTTGTAGGATAATTTCAAATGCCATTATTGACAAAGTGTTGAGACGTCTGCTGAGTAACTCATGGTCATTCATTCATTTCTATTGCACGTGCTAACTTAGGCTATACCAAGCCTGGATTGTGGTATTATAATAAAATTAAGTGTCTGTTTCCCACTGTGATCAATCATGCAGTTTAATATGCAGAGACCAGATAATACAGATCCACTTCTTTCTGGTGATTAAATTGTTTGTCCCAGGCAGATTTTTAAATTTAATTTTTTTTTTTAACTCTTCTGGATTAAAGCGTGGGTTAGCCTCAGAGCTTTAATTTAAAATGTAAGTAAATGTGGTTATTGCTAAAAAGATAAAAGGGAAGGATATGCCATATTTCATAACTATACACTTTATAGAAAATACTTCAATCATTACAAATTGCAGCAACCAATCATACAGTCTTCTCAGAAAAATAACTTTTGATTACAACTATAAACACACACTACAGTGAAGCACAGGAATTTGATCTGAACAAGAAAGTTAACCACAAATACTCCTGTTTTCCATGTAAAATTGTTCACCAAACCATTCTTGGTGTTCCTCCATGTAGCTGAAACAAGAAAAGAATTAAGTTCAATGTATGCTATATTCTAATAGCACAGTTGCAATTTTGAAAAAATCCAATTTATGATTTGATTACATAAAAAGTGATCAGATGGAGATACCTGTGACCATATATCCATCATATAACGAGACAACTCCAAGGACTATGTGACTTCAAGTTATTGTGATTTGTGGTTGGTCAGGTGACCAAAACTGTACATGACTCTTACCTGACACTTAGCTGTAAGCTGGAAAAGAGTCAAGACGGTACATACTGAGGAATAAGTACGTGTATGATACAGCAATGACTCAAGTGGCTAAGTCATCAGGTGTTGCAGTAGGGTCATCTCCTACAGATATTGTTAGGAGACTCACTACCTAAGAATTACTTGGAAAAACCTCAAACTGCAAGACCATTAACCACTGACGTGGAAACCACTATGTGAAACCCAGATACAAGGGTAGGGGGTGAGTTTGATAGACCTTGGCCCAACAGAAATTGGGAGTCGGCCAACAGCCAACTGAAGTGTGAAGTTGCTTGTAGGTTGGGAGTCTTTCATGAGTTTGGTTCACAGCAGGTTCACAACTAAATGAAGTTGAATGGTTCTTGTGAGTTTGGTGAGAAGTAGTGCTGAATGGTGACAACCCCTAGTAATTTCCAAATCATAATTCTTCATAAGATATTGTAAATAAATTTGTACATTATTTGATAATGAATTACTTTCATCCTGATAAAAAATTCAACCCAAGGCAAATGACTAACATTCAGGTGTTGTCCGAAACTGTCAGTTCCTAAGAACAACAATCACTTGATCAGTGTTAATCAGCCCTGGACCATGGTGAGCTGGGATTAAATTTCAAATCCAGTGGGGAAAACTTGCCCTTTTCAACAAGAGATCAGGCACACCTGAACTGAGACAAGGGTGTCTGGTTTGTGCACAAGAAAAGATGGCATTTCTCATTTTCCAACCATTAATAAGTAGGATATATAAGCAAAGGAGGAAGTTAAGAAAAAGGACATACCTTTAGTCACAGTTTTATTAAATAGCAGTCCCTCTAAGAATTTCTCTGGCTTTAGTTCTTTAAGTTTCATGGGTATGAAATTCAGAGTCAGACACTTCTTTGGACATGTTATCCACTGAGTTCAAGTTGTTTAGCAGGCGTCAGTGAAAAGTCACTATAGAAGTCTAGGGGTGTCTAAGATACTGTTCCATAATCAAAAAACTGTATTTTATCCAAATTCTGAGCGTTAAGTAAAGCAGCCATGCAGACTATTCAGTGTCTTTCAAATTAAATGGTGCCAACAAAGATGAATATGGGTCACAATATTAAACTGTATTTTTGTCATTTGTACAGGCTGACAGAGACCAACAGCAATGGTCCTTTGTGTGCCGTTTTCCCACTTACCCTAGAAACGTGTCTAAGTGGCGCAGAAGAACTTTTAACTTCTTTTCTGGCATGTTTGTAGCATACAGTAAATCAGGTAACTTAACTGTAAAGAAATATATAATATCATGAGGCTACAGTGTGGCCTGTTCCTTCCTCCTACTTGTCATGAAACACAGCTTAAAAAACAATTATACACCCTCTCAGGAAAATATCTTATTTACTTTTAATGTTCTAAGTGTAACATAAACTGAATATTGCATTTCCTATGCTTAGAATGCCTTGTCAACAGAATGCAATGGCAACATTTGAACAGGTGACAAGTTGTGTACATTAACTGCACTGTTTAAAGTACCAGTTGCATTTATATTCCATACTAGTGAACATCACAGTTGAGTGTTTAGCACTACTGCTTTGTACTCAGGAGGTCCCAGGCTGAAATCATGACCTGGTAACCATCTATTCTGACAGAAGATTACAGGCTTCTGAAATGTGTTGCCATGTACTTTGGGACATGTGTGTAGCACACAGCTACCAGACCATGTTGCACCACATCCAGGAAGACAGCAATGCTCATGGTAACTGAAATAATGTGAAATGCCAACTTGATGTGACAAGGTAATTTTATTGATGTATTCTTAGCTCGACATGTTTCGGGTGCATACGCCCATCATCAGGAGCATGGCACCATCTGCACCATACACACGACCTACACAGCGGCTGTCAAGACCACCACCCATCCACAAACTTGGTGCAGAAAACCATACGCTGCAACTCAACATCTAATGCTCCATGATGGGCGTATGCGCCCGAAACATGTCGAGCTAAGGATACATCAATAAAATTACCTTGTCACATCAAGCTGGCATTTCACATTACTTCATGAGGAAGATGCATGGTCAAACAACCCTCAAGTTTCCATGGTAACTGCTTTGAGAACCTAAAATCTCACATCCTGACCGGACTTATGTTAGTACTTTCACTTTTCCCACTTCTCATACTTATTAGTATAAAAATTTCTAATGCACATACCAAACAGCCTTGCCAGGTGTATGGCTCCATACATAAGTGATGGAGCTACAGGTACTTCTGAGTATAGGCTCTGAGGAACTAGCTGCCAAGCCAGTATTTGAGACAGCAATGTTGTGTGCTTTGGTGATGAGGATGCTACTGAACTGGCAACTGCAGGGGAATGAGTAGAGTTACCAGCACCAGGACAAGCTGGCAAGCTGGTTGTGGGAGTGGAGCATCGAGAACTTGTACTGGCTATACTGTAAACACAATCAGAAAATTTATTATCATGCTTTCTTTGTTTTAAACTGTTTTTTATCGCATATATGTCACAGATACCTAACACTACTGTTGGCTAATACAGTTATACACCAAACTGTATACTGCCACCAGTACTGCTTCACTTAAAGTGGAATAATTCTCAGTCTACATTTATGACTCAGGTTCAGAATAACCAGCAATAAAATGCAAAAGCAAGAAGTGGAATGTAACCACACTTAACTATAACTCCTCAGATTTGAAATAAATCAGTAAATACAGCACAATGCTGTAAAGATGCCCATGCATCTGTTGTGTTCATTCTTGTGTTTAAAAGAAAATAGGAATTTCATCAGTAATTATGTAAAAAAAAGGAAAAATTTGTGAAATTCTGTCACATGGTCTACATTTGAAACTTAGAATATGACAATAAAGACACTGACCTGGAAATGTGGGTGTTACATGGCTCCTGTTTGATACTGCTCAGGGAGATGTGATGTCCCTCTTGTTTTATGTTGTTCATGTGAGAATGACTGTTTTCGTGCCAATTGGTACCATGGTTCATGGTTCGAGCATTCAATTTGCTAACACCATTGGCATCAGATGAAATACTCTCACGTGGATCTGGCCGGTGAGAACGTAGACTTCTCTTTCTTTCACAATCTATATAGATAAGAAAGTAATATTACTCTTTTGATATCATTTTTGACCCTTCACACTCCTTTCTATTACTCTTATCCCATCTTTACAATGAAAGACTGAATATCGTAAGGTATACATGGCATAAATGTCTGTACTGCTTATGAACCAAACAAAGAGCACGTGACTAACAAGAATCAGCCTCTAGGCTACCCTAGATTCTTTGGCAAGGTTCCAGAATGTTCTATGCCTATTTATAATTTTGTATTATCAGAAGTTATGGTAAATTAACTTGGATAGAATTTCTTAATTAAAAAGCCCAAACTGCACCTCCCATTTGCATAATAGACCAGAAGTCAAGCATTTGATTATTCTCCCACAACTGAGGAAAGCCTCTCCTGGGAATCAAATCAAGGATGGTGGGTTTCAGGGCTGTCATTTCACCTTGAAGATGGAGACAGTACAGATCTCTAAAATGTCACAAACCTAGACTGCTTCTACGTGGCCATAACCAAGAGAAGCACGATTAGCATCTAACATCCAACTACTGTGAAATCTTAAACTTGTCTACAAAGTTAACATTAATCAACTGACTGTCCTAGCAGACAAGTTACACCTGTGTTTCCACATCTATACCTGTGGCATCTCCATTATCCAACCCACGCTCTTCAGACATCATGCTACCACTACAGCAATGGTTCTGTTCCTCAGTTTCCGGCTCTGTATCCCCGCCAGGCAATGACACAGCATCATCGTCCTCCTCCTTCACAACAAGGTTATTAAGTTCGTTGTCATAAACCCTGAAACCATGGAACTTCTTATTTCTTATGTTTTGTTAAAGTATTATTACACAACCCATATCCACTCTATGTTTTGACATCCTACTGGCTTGGCTTCTAAATATGATATTATTTATACCCTCTCCAAATGTAGAAATAATAGTGATGAAATTTTAAAACACACTAACTAGAAAGTGTTGCAATAAATTTTAATTTTTTATACATAGTACAGGATCATCTGACAATAATATAAATTTTGGAATTACTACTATTGTAAAACAGATTACCTATATGAATGTTTTGTAGTTTGAAAGACATGCTACATTCAAAGTCTTTCATTAAACTCCACAACAATTTGCTCAGTGCTGTCATATTGATTATGCAGAAAGACAGACTGCAATCTTTACATAAGAACACAAACTGGTTATGGTACAGTAATAGACAGTGCTCTTTGTACCCTAAAAATATATTTACCAGTAATGTACTGAAAAAATGAAAGAAAGAAACATACAAGGTACTAACAGATGTGTCACTTTTCACAAAGTTGCTGGCACAAACTAACTGTCTGTTGGTATGCACAACATGCATACCTCAACTGACACAAGAATGTATAGTAAAAGGTATGAGACTCACTCTATTTCTTGTTTGATAGTAGGCTCTGCTTGCTGAATTCTGAAATGCTCAAACTGCTCTCGCTCCTGGTTATATAGCAACAAGTCACTCAGTGTGAAGTCAAAGTAGATACGTACTCCATCAGCAACTTCCTTACAGATATTTAAGCTGGAACAATTTGTCATGTATACATAGTAAAGATGAGTATAAGTATATTAAAACAACAGAACTAGATACACATGCATGTCTGCCACTTACATTTCTACCAGATACAATTCTGCAAATAGTCTCTCCTACCATTTCAAACTACTCTGAAGTATTAAGGTTATGGTCATACTCACTCAACACAAATACGCCTTTTGTTTGGGCTTTACTGGTGACTATTAAAGAACTTCTATTAGTGACCCTTAATTACCACCTAACATACCAAAACATTAATCCACACTCTTGAATAATAATGAAATATAACAATAATCTCATGTTTTTGGTAAGTTCATGAAACAATGCTGATTCACTCAAGCATATAACAAATATCATGCCTTTTGCAATATGACTACAAACTGAACTGACTTCTGACTTTTACACTACAGACTGAATGCTCAAATATGTTCCATGTTACAAGGTCATTTTCCAGGAAGCCACATTCTGAGATGTGACATTGTGCAGCCTGGCAGAAATTTCTTCCAGAATGTTGGTACATTTCTGGGTGAAAATGACGGCGTACATTCTGCTGAAACCTCAATAAATTTATACAGGCTAAAAGGGGTAATATCCCAGAAGACAGTAATCTTCAGAGTCACTGCTGTAAGAATTTAAAATCTAAAACTTGTATTTTCTCCAATCTTCAAAATATTAAAAAGTTAAGACGGTTATTAACTGCAATGCCTTCCAACTGACAACTATACACATCACAGCCTTGCACTAAGTGAAATTCTTCTGGGGATCAGTTGTGTAGCTGAGATGCTGTATGTCTGTACCTGCGACAGGCTCTCTCCAAATCTCGCCCCTTATTATTTTGGTAGTGGTGGTAACGATACCGACGTTGTGGTTTCTCCCCTATTCCACATAACTGATTCACAGCACAGTTCTTTACATAGCCCTCAAGAATAGTTACTATATTGGGATCAGCTGGAAGCTTCAACACCTGTAATGAAATAAGAAACCTCATTAAGAGTCCTACCTCTAGACCATTTCATGCCTGGCCTTCATGAAAGGACTATTTTATATTTCACATAACCCTTATTTGAACAGTCATATTACAAAAGCAAAATCACTGTCATGTACATGAAGGTTAGGGGTTGTGGGTGACGGTATTGCACAATATGATCAGTTGTCTGCCATCTAGCTCAACCACATGGTATATATACACCAGGTAATTTTGTATTGTACACACCTTAAGATATGAGTACTAACACTTCCAGTGTCTGGGCACTATTTCACTCTTCACATTTGTGATACTATGAGGATGAGAGGTTCCCTCAACAGTTAAAAACAAATCTTGTATCTCCAGTTGTGAATGGTTGCTATTTCCAGTCAAGAATAATCGCATAAAAATCACGCATTTCAGCAAATTTTATGATTACCATTCCTTGGATCACATGCAAATGACTGACAAACATGTATATTACAAGGAAGGTGCAATATAATAAAATTCTGTATACATGTTAGGATATGCACTCAGGTCATACACCACTAATTATGCATTTCACATATCACTGTCATTAAAGAAATGTATTCATGCAGTAAACAATGACAATCTCGAATCACTTACTTTATTCTTCTTTGTGATAAACTCATAATCTTCCTCTAATAGCCTTTTGAGAGTATCACTGAGCTCTAGAGGTACCCGTTCCTCATCTACCTCACCAGAAGATTCAATTTCAGAAGATGTCATCTCCTCTCCATCATCACTATCATCTTCATCTCGCTGACTGTGACTACCTCCTGAACTTTCATCTTCAGAAGACCTATCGCCCCCACCACGGCGACGTGACTTTTTCTGCTCCAGGCTCTCACTGATTTTCTCTGACAGATTTTGGTGGCGCTTTTTGCGCTCACGTCTGTACAGGTACGTACCGCTAAAATGGTAATATAAGTTTTTCACATGTCCTTTTATCACACTTCCAAGCATCAGGACCCTCAGTGACAATAAAGATCACAGGCTCACAAAATCAAGTAAACAATCTTAACAATCAAATTATGCAACTGATCAGTCCTGAAGCTTCTAGACCAAAAGTAAACATTGTGTCACACTTTGATAATTAATCTACACAGAAGTAAATGTACATTTAAATTTTTTAACAAGTAAATTTGTAATTTTCAATCAATTTGGCAAAAGTGTATTACATAAAACATAATTTCTGTATCATTCGTAATATGACTTCAGCTCCAACGTATTCAGTCTCTGCTCTTTCTGATCCACAATCACGAATCTTAATCCACATTACAAAAAAAGTTTACTATGTCACAAACATTTTGTCATAACTCCTTGGGCTAGCTAGGTTACTATTAGCATGCATGCCAGTATTCTTCGATCCTTTGCTACAAAAAATACAAAACTCTATCATACACGGACAAGCATAAGTATTACTGGAAAACATTAATTCACAAAATTCAGTGTCCAAGGTCTCATTTGCCAGAGAAAAGAAGCGTTTTGTTTACTGACACTATCAGTTATTAAGAAATATAGGGTTGACATCAAATACATGAAATAAGAATATGAAGTATCAGTAAAATAATAATGACAAGGAAAGACCAAAGTATTCAAGAGAAAAACCTGTATCACTGCCACTTCATCCACAAATTCTACAAAGATTGCCCTCTTATCCAACATGGCCCTCCTTGGTGACAGATCAGTGACCAACCACTTAAGCCAAGGTAGCACTTAATTCATATTGTTCTTAAACATTGTAGTAATGTAGAGTCTTGCAAAACATTATATGTAGTGCTCAAACATCTCCTGTTCACTCTCACTACCTACAGAAATAAGCTTGCAAGGTGAGGTACTCAGTTGAGCCATACCTTTTATAAATTACTTATTCCCATACATCAGTGCATTATATATATATATATATATATATATATATATATAAAATAACAAATATAAATCCACAAAATTTATGTCACACCAAAAATGCCAAAACCAAATAATATTACTCACAACTGAAGCTGAGCTTTCTCAGCCAGCTCTCTCTGCAGTTGTCGATTTTCGTCAGTATCCTTCAGCACATAATCTTCACTCACACATCTGTCCCATGAGGAATTCCAACCCTTTATTATGAGAAAACTGTTAGCACATTCTACAAATGTAGCAAGTTAGTGGCACTTGAAATGAATACCAGATAAAAATGTCATTAACTATACCTGAAAATGTATAAGATATTCTACTGCCTTTCTCCCCCTTTGGTCCTTATTCACAATAACCTCCAGCACCTGTAAAAAACGAAGTTGTATTTTGACAGGTACTGTGTGTTACATGCCATTCAACCCATGAGAAACCACACAATTACAAGAATGTATATAAAAATAGTATTAACAGCAAATGCATTCACTTCAGTGTTCCTTTAATGCCAAGAAACCAGCTGTAAAATGTACTTGAACATGTGTAAATCATGCAGTCCCTACACTATCTCAAACTTTGCCAACTGGAAATGGTTTCTGCTATTTAATGAGTTTTTCATTGTATTTGCAATATCTGTGCTTATGCATGGCTAAATTTCGTTACGAATTACTTCGCCGTTTCTAAGAGTATATCACTTAACTTGTTACTGTTTGCGACTGTCTAACTTAACTTCAAATCAATACGGAAACGTCAACTGAACACTGCTGGCTGACTCCCTGGCCAGGACCTAGCAGTTTACTTTATTCCCCCGAACCCCACCCCCCGGCTAAATGAAATGACTTCCTGTTTACATTGACAAAGAGAGAAATTTACAATGACGGGATTAAATCTGCCACATGACTGAGTAAAATTCAGTACCCAATGGCGAATACTTCTTCACTATTTGGGTAACATTCTAATAATACTACCTTGTATCGTTACAGCAGGGTAGTGCGATAACAATTGACAGTCGCGACGCACGCTTGTCTGCCATTCTTTTTTTCTCGGCAGATCCCGAACAGCTTTAATTACACAGTAGAAGAACCTCCATTAACTATTTAATCTTAAACTATAATACCTTAGAATCATACAGCACTTTTGCTTTCGTCGGATCTGGTTCATAACATAGAACCTTTTCTCCTTCGGAGAATTTGAATTTCACACCTCGAGTAGACACCATCCTCCATACCAAAACAACAGTGCGAGAAATTCAGCCACCAAACCGGTGTTTAGTTCGGCGCATTAATCAATGTAAATACTATTTACACTCCACCCTAATCAAGTGTCCAACACAAACAATTTAAAATTATAAACTAATTATTTAAATAATAACCGATGTGTTAACTTTGTCTTTTTCATAATTTACAGTTATAAGTAAATTCAAATAAACATAGTCAAGTTGATGCATATCCCTATACTTGCATCTAGTATTCGTTCACAGTAATGTGAATGGCGAAATTAAACGCTACTGCCTAAACACGGTATTCTGAGTTCTGAAATTGTTTCTACACACAACGGCTGATTTAAAATTCATGACAAAGACAATGATGTGACAAAACATAATCACAATAATTAGTCCCATTTGTGCAATAAGTGAAAATTAGACTATTAATTTATACCCATACAATAATTTAAGGCATGAGTCGTTTAAGTGCATGTGTGTACAAATAATGTCATGAAGGAATGTAGTTATAACATCCATTAAAATATTTTGAAATTATTGTAAGTTTATATATGTGCCCAGGCCCATGTAAGACTAATTGCTGTTTACTGATGCCATCGTGTCTATCGTTTATTATTTCGACCATGAAACATAAACATCAACAAGGGTTTCGGAAATGAGACCTCGTGTTTTAAACAGTTATTCCACGAAGGGTGCTCTGGCATGTGACTGTATGTAGCCTGATATAAAAGTAAAGATGTTTCATAGGGACCTCCCCAGTTTATTTGGTTCCTTCCCGTTTGAACAGAAAGCCTACTGCTAACTATATAACTTACTGACTGCTTAACTGACTAACGAAATGCATGTTGCAGATTCCTTCTTTGAGAAACTAATACCATGTAGTCTCTCGGCTAGTCAGGAAATTTTATGCGTGTTATAGAAATCGAATCTTCATGCCGTGTCACAAGAGACCGTCACCTCTCAACCTGAGCCAGATGACTCCAGTCCACGTCCCCAATCCCTTTGCTTTACAATCAATGTCAATACTATGCTAGCATCTACGCCTGATTCTTCCAAATGGATATTTCCTTCAGCTTTGTTGTTAGCAAATAAAACACTATGAGACATGATACACGTATATGCATGTCTGGAATGATAAGTTGTTCCTTGGCTTTCTTTTAATCTCTATATGAACAGCGTGACGGAACGTACGCGTGATCATACTCGGAAGAGGTAGCAGAACCAACCTCACGAGGTGTATGAAAATATAACTTCCGGTCCGCATCAGTTCTGCGAGGAAAGTGATTTGTTGTGAAGAATTGTAGTTTTAGGTATAATGATGACAGTGAGAAACGGTGCACCGTTAGCGAAGAAGACGTGAGTACCTTATGTAATATGTAACATGCTGGGTGGTTTATTTCTCTTTACCTTTAAACATTAGTGTCAGTGTAACCTGACATAACCTAACCTAGCTAGCTGACTACTGGTTTAACTCACCAAAATGTTTTCTGCATAAAAGATGTACTTTTTATATGTGTTCACTCACGTAATGTGAGGTTGATCTTTCGAATTACGTTTACTCCATTTATACTGATACCGGGATATAAGCTACATTATTTTCTCGAATTGCCATTTTCTTAATTTCACTCTTGATTGACTTCTTGAAACTGACAGTGAGGATCAGTACATTATGCAAATTTGAATAAAGAGTTTTAGCGTAGGACTGACCTTCGGAATGCGGAGACATTTGCACATTAGACAGTAGTCTGTGAATATGGATTGTTACCGTGTTTGGTCGAATAATATGCCTAGGCAACGCTTAATTGTAATAAACCAGAAGTCGGGATGAGGTTATACATGCCGAAATGTGAAGACGCGTGGTTGGGTGAAAATTACGTTAGGGAAGTTATCATTATGTAAGGTTAGGGCATTAGAGTTATACTGTGGTGTGATATAACAAAATTTAACAGTTCATGTCATTCACAACCATAGGGTGTTAATGTGGCTCAACAGAGTTTACCACACTTGATTCTTTCCATGCGAGAGATTTGAAATATAAGCACTTTACACAATTACTGACTTACTGGAGATGACTGGTAGGCTAAAGAGTTATGAATCTTTGTGATAGGTCTTGTAAACATGAGGGAAATATGAAGCCAAGAAACACCTTGAAATGTATTTACAAGTAACAGAGCAAATGTAAATTGTTTTTTCCTACCCATTTGTTATAATGTAGTACTGAATTTTGGATATATTTAAGATGAAGTGTAGTGCTTATGATACATAATTGAATCAGTCATTGTATTGTAAAGATGTACCTACTTTAATACAGTGCAACCAGTTTTTCTTTTCAGGTTTATTTGCATGGTATGAATAATATAAACTTCGATTTTAAACTGGCACAGAATTTTGAATTTATTGGCTTTAGCATAGATAGTTCGTACTTATCATCACACACTTCTTATCCACTAAGTTGTTGCCAGATTATGAATTTATTTGTGCTCACTTATTCTAACATGGATGATTCTCATTTACCTAGTACAGATAATTACCATGTTATAATTGTTGCAGAATTTACAAAATCCACAAATGCAAGCATTTTGTGTTTGTTATTGTGAAATCCTAATAAGTCATAAACAAGGCTAAGCAACAGTAAGGTGTTAGACTTGTAGCAGTACCAGAAATTAAAATAAAAACAACATACTGTATACTAAGAAAGGAGATGAAAAAATCACATTTACTAGAAGCAGTGCCTTCTCTTCTCATATTAAGTAATCAATTTGTTTCTCACATATTCCATTAGTCCATGAAAGGTTAAAAAACTATTGGATATTGAATAAGTCAGTCTAATTAATTAAAAAAGACACATAGTAAAAACCAGTAGATAAGAGATTTTAATGAGCATTGTTCTAAGTTTGAATGTGATTACATTGAGTTTGAAACTTATTGCATACACATCATTGCATTCAAATACAGTATAAATACAACTATATAAGAGAAACATATAAAACTGAGAAAGTCCAGAATGTAGTTTATATTATTAAAACCCTACAGTTCAAAATTCAATAATAACAATAAATTAGTTCAAAGGGACCATGGTGTGTCATTCTTTATTTACATTGAAGTATTCATCATGGTAGTAGCAGGAATTAGTACATAGGAAACCTTTTAATGCTGATTTAAATGGTTTGGTATTATAGGGCAGGTTTTTAGTATGGGAAGGACAGTTGTTGAAGACCTTGATGCCAAAATAGTAGATTCCTTTTAGGTGTGTTGCTGAATTTGATGATGGTTGGTGAAGGTTGGATTTTCATCTTGTGTGCTTGCTGTGAATGTCCAAGTTTATTTTGTATGATCTTTATTGTAAACCACAAATAGAAATGAAAGCATATATTGTGATTGAAAAGGTAAAATTTTTAGTTTTTTAAATAAACAGAGAAGGTGTAAAGGATGCAGAACATATTGCTGAAACTTTCAGTTGTTTTTTTTTGTAACAGTTACTAAAAATTAGATGGTGAAAGAAGATGCAATTACATTTCTAAAATACCTATATTTCTGAACATTTTTTTTCTGGAGTTACAAGTTTTGCTACCATTGAAGCTGGGATGAAATGTATCCTACATTTCTTCAAATCAAAAAAACTTTTTAAGTTATAATGAAATAACAGTTAAAACTTTAAAAACCTGTTGTACGTAGCTAATCAATCACCCATTAGGCTGTAAACTTTTGGTATCATTCAGACAGTACTCTTATTTTTCATTACTATCTTAAAATGTGAATGGTAAAACTACTGTAAAAAATGGATGCAAGCCTTGTGTGGCAAGCTACAGAGTTGCTAATGGCCTTTTCTGAAGTTTTACACAAGTTGGTGTACAACAGTTTACACCACTAATGGCATGTATGTCCCAGAAAAATTTGGCAGTATGTTAAAAAGTTATTAATGAAAATTGCATGGTGAAGGAATAGTCCTAATTCTTTTCAAGGTATTGTGGAGTAATGGAGCAGAGTTCTTGAGAAGATAGTCAAGAAATTTCCCACACTTTGTGGAACCCTACTGTAGATGATGTTTACAAGAGCATTTTATTTGTCTCTCTCCTGAGCCAGATGATGCAGCCCATATCCGCCTCCAACCCTGTTTTTCATTCATTTTAATACATTCTACCCATTTATGCCTTGCTCTTCAAAGCGTTCTCTTTCCTTTGGTTTTCCCACAGAAACTTTTTCACATTTCTCTTCTCCTTCATACAAGCCACATAACCGCACTCATTTCATAGACTGTGATTGGTTACTATAGTAATGTTTGGTGAGGAATACAAATCGTGAAGTTTCTCATCATATAGTTTTCTTCAGCCTCCTGTTTCTTCCACCGTCTTATGGCCAACTATTGTTTCAGCACCCTGTTTTCGTACACCCTTAGCCTTTGTTCTTCCTTTAGTGTGAGAGACCAATTTTCACACACATATACTGACTCTGCTATTGCAGCTCCCATTTAAAACAACATTTTATATCTCTGTGTATTTTAATCTTCCTGTTTTGTGGATAGTACACAGGGAGACAAAAGATTCTGAAGTGAATGGTAACAGGAAAGCCTTGAATTTAATGTGCTGCAGTTTCTTCATACATGCTGTTTTGATTGGATAGTGTCATTCCCAAATGTTTGTTTCAGAACCATGAGGTTGTGTCTAAGATAAAAGTTACAGTTCTTGGTTTGTTTATGTTGCAGCTTAGCTTTGGCTAAAATTTCCTTCTTATGGAATTAATATTTTTATTATCTTTTTTCAGTTCTTCTTACCCTCCTCAGGGTGCTCGATGTCAGAAGTGTCTTGAATATGGACATTGGACTTACGAATGCAAGGGAAAACGCAAGTATCTCCATCGGTTATCACGCACATCCCAGCTAAAGAAGAGATTGAAACTTAAGGAAGAAGCTGCAGAGCAGTCACTACAGTAAGTGCAGTCTCTTTATGTTGACTGACCATATAATTAACTCCATGGAGCAAAGTCTCTCTTGAGAAATTTATAGTTCTTCACCTCGTCAAGAATTTCTCTACATTTTGTGGATTCTGATAGTTTATTCCCATTTCAACTGTATTCATATTTACCAGTTGTTTTGTATTAATTGGTGATTAAGTTTTCCATCAAGAGCACACATGTTATTTTATGGGATAACAATTTTGGTGTGTGGTATCTCATTATGTTTTCTAATATGAAGCAAAAAGTATTTTGCAGTAAGTCAATACAACTTTTATGAGTAAACAAATTCCTTTTTGTTTGAAATACTAGTTACATGTTTTGGCTTTTTGTTAAAGCCATCATTGGGCTAAACAATTATAAAATAAATAACTAAACTAATAACGTAATACATAAAATAAACTTTTGTAAGGTGTGCAATCACACTTCCACGTTGAACTGCTATGTGGTGTAAGGCTGCTTTGGTACTTGGTATTTTGTAATGGTTTAACCTGATAATAGCTGTATTGAAAAGCTGAAATATGTAGCTAGTACTGTAAACAAAATGGAATTTTTTTTGCTAATGAAAGTTACCTTGACTGAGTGAAAAATACTTTCGGTTTCATATTGTAATAACATTTTTATCTAATACTGACATGTTTTGAATTACCATTGAATTTATTTTCGTTGTTACACCGTGCATGTTGTTGAGTTACTCAGTCACTATACCAACTACTGCACATATATAAAATTTATAAAATTTACATGTTAAAACATTAAAACATTAAAAACGCTCTGACATGTTTTAATGTGTAAATTTTATAAATTTTATGTATGTGCAGTAGTTGGTATAGTGATTGAGTACCATTGAATTATTGTCAGGCTATGTAGACATGGGTAAGGTGGTTTTTAAATCTTTTGTGATCAATTACATTGATATTACAATCTTACTCTTGCTTGGTACCTGGTAATAATTTTAACACTCAATGAAACCCATTGGTAAACATGTCAGTTATTCAAAATGCTCTTCAAAAATTATCTTCATGAGGTCAATTGCAGATGTCTGCAATATTTAAGTGCAACTTTTTTTAAAGTCTTCATAAAGTATTGAATTAAATGTGAATTTGACCTGTTCACTATGATATTAGCTATTCAAGGAGTCAGATGTGATTGTTGCAGTATGTTACCCCTAGACTTTGTTGATATAATGTGGTGGTTGTATTCTGTATCTGAAGCAAGTTGTCTCATTGATTGGTTAGGCTTCTTGTTTGTCCCTCTGATCTTCCCAGAGTTTGTCCATATCTTTGTGTGAGTACTGCAAAATGTAACAATGTAACTGCTGGACTCATTGTTTTAAAAGTTAGCAGTAATTATTACCCGTCTTGTATAGTATGGTGTGCTGATGATGTGGAAGTCAATATTATGTTGAACTTTTCAATAAGCTTTTCCGTGCTGAGAAACTTGAGCACATTTTAAACTTGGTGGCTTATGGTATGTGGTTTGACTTGTTTGGTTTCATCTTGTTTGAAGTCATAACACACTATTCTTTGCTTTTTTGCAGTGTTACCTTGAGTTTTCTTACCCTTTTATAAACAGAATAGTGATTTTTAAATTGGTATGTGTAGCCTGAAATTAGAATGGTAAATTAATGAACTTGTGTAAGATATTGTCATTGAAATTGTTTATTCTGTGCATTTTAATCTAATTTATATTTTTAACATTCAATGAACACATGCACACACAACATTCAACACATAAAGTAGTACAGTTTTTATAAATCCTCCAACATGATTTGGTGTTGTAGCAACAAAACATATTGGAGGATTTATAAAAACTGTAGAGTTGTGTATATTGTGTGCATTTGTCTGTTTAATAGTAAAAAGTATGAATTGTCAAAGAAGTTTATTTATGTGGATGGCTCCCAAAGAATTTTAAGCCTTGTTTTCTTCTGGAACAGGTGAACATCATGAATAGAGGAATAATGGTACAAACAATTACAGTGACATGCCCACTGTTGTAAGAAAATTTTTTAAAACTAATTGAGTGATGATGTTAGCAGCAGCGACCATTAATTTAAGGTACTACGGGGATGGATTGGGGAAAATCCTAAAGAGCTTTAGTCAGGGGAGTATTTGTTCTGCCTGAGACCCGAACCAGGACACTGTTTTTGAGTGTTTTGTTTAGTGTAATATTCATTTTTCTAGGGCAAGGTGGTAGTGATGTTAGGAAACTCAAGTAACTGAAAATTTTGAACAGTGAATCTGTGGTTTGTTGCCAAAAATTTTGGTTCATTGCAATGCGTATTAACCAAATGTTCTACTTCTAACCAACTTCACCCATTTTATATACAAGATAGGTAGTGTTCCTGTCCAGATGTGTTCCCTCCGTTAAGTTGGAACTGGTTGATGGATTTTCGTAAAACATGATGCCACTGTACGCTTTCTACACTTGTACTTCTAATTCACTGCTAACAATAGTGTAGCACCAACAATATGACAATGTATACTTCTGAGGTAGAGGGGGTAGGGTTGACATGAGCATCACTTAATGTAAGATCCTGAAACATTGTGAGGTAACAGATATACTCGTAAGATGAATAAGCAACTTAGCCAGTGCTTTCTTTCTGCAGAATGAGAAACTGGATTTCACATGGAAATTTATGTTTAGCTTTGGGTTTGATGGTGATAACTCATGACCATTGGAGATAGTCATGTGAAATTTTGTACGAGTATAGATTATACGTATGTATAGAAATTAAGTAAGAACATTTTTGTTTGTAGTAATTTTGAATGTAGTGATGGCCTGTATTAAATATGTACATACAAATTCAGCATGAACATTTTTTCTTTTGTTCATCATCATATATCTGTCATGGAGTTGGGCCACTTGTTGACCCGTTCCAGTCTCATGTATCCAGAAGTCTTTTCAAAGGTCTACCATGATTTCTTCTGCCAGTTGGGGAGTAGTATTTCATTACCCTGGGTAATCTATTTCAAGGCATTCTATTTACATGTTGTATCCAGCTTCTCTTGTATTCCAGTAATTTGCCCAAAACTGGTGTTGTTTTTAAGTCCTTTGCAATTTGTGCATTTTTCTTTTGTTAGAAATTTTGAACATAGATGTGGAGAAAATTTTTTATGTTACTTACTGAGAATTTACGTGTCTGTATGTCTGCCAGTGGATATTATGCATAGGAATGGGCCACAGAGTTTCATATTCTGTGGTTATTACTAGTACTATTTCCATATGAGTCTGAAGACACCTAAGTTATTCTAGAACTTATTTTAATTTTAAATGGCATTAGAAGTTACAGTTGATAAGCTATTACGAGATCTTCATCACATACAGAGCCTGTATGTGCCCAGAATTCAGAGTTGTGCAGTATCCACAGAAAGAAAACGGTTATGGTTGTGGTCACATATATATACCCCGTTAATGCCAAGTGTGGAGCCGCGCATATAGTGCGTTAGTAGGCTGTAGGGTATAATTAATTATGTAGATTCTATGGACTAACTCATCGCGTTATATTTTCACCTCTTGTTTTAGGATTAGCTACTAACAGGATATTCCCATTTTGTGCTTAAGACCGGGATCACATGCCTGGGGGATTTATGCCCAGCCATTTGTTACGTGCTGGGTATACTATATAGAACCGTACAGTTCAGCGCGAGAGTTTGGTCCGTGTCTAAGTGGGATCTTCCCTTCGTTTGTTTTTCTTTTAGAGGGAGGTGATGTAGAACAGGAGTTTTGAATGTGAATGAACGCCGTCGGAACATTTCGTACGTCATTCTGAACTTTTCTGCTGTACGGATCGATTTTATAATAGAACAGGGGCGCACCCAGGGGGGGGGGGGGGCTGCCGGGCTG
>Ga0131853_10001372_pt1 | contig 43688 bp, 34 predicted proteins | sample TergutLab28metaG_FD_92764 | JGI IMG/M metagenome (GOLD analysis project Ga0131853, IMG submission 92764) | Labiotermes labralis P1 segment gut microbial communities from Petit-Saut dam, French Guiana - Lab288 P1 (version 2) (version 2) | ecosystem: Host-associated > Arthropoda: Insects >...
ATCATAGTCGTGACAAATGGCGCAATACAGTTCTATAAGTTGGATGTCTTTTTGCATAGAACCAATTTATTGCTTTTTTCGCCTTTTGTCTTTATTTTTTTATTTTAACTCTTGATTCGCGTAATCATTCAATTAGTATCCCTTTTTTTACGAATAAACCCCAAGTGCATTACAAAAGACATGTCACACAAAAACGAGTTGTACATATACTGTACCAAAATGACTTAATAGCCGATTCTAACGAATCGACTTTTTCAAGGAGGTAGCGACAGTGGCAGCATTTGAATTGCAAGACACCACCATCTCAACCCCAGAACCTTTGGCAGCAGCACCTTTAGGAATGGGAGTAGAACACGACCACAGAAGGATAAAAGACGAATGCATAGTAGCATACAAAGTGTACGACAGTTGCCGCAGGCAAAATTGCCTTACACCACGCGAACTAGGCCCCGTTAGAGCCGCAGCTGGCAGTATGGTATGTGAAAACCCACTCAAAGAGGGCGAAGTAGTCATGGCCCCAAAACACGCCGCGTCTGTAACCATGGACAAAATGCAAATTAAAAAAATTCAAGTGGTAGATAAACAGCCATCACCATTCCGCCCAGGCTTTTGGGACATTGACATCAAGTATGTATTTGAATATCGTCTCACTTTCCGCGATTCTGGTGGTTGTATCATTGACAAATGTGAAGCCAACAGCGTGTTTAACATGAAGGCCACTTTGTTTGGCTCAACCGGCGGTGACTTGGTGGTTGGCACTGATTTATACAAAGGCTCTGGTGGCTCGACATTTACTGCCGCACCGTTTATTTGGGTAGAAGCCAAAGCGGTTGGCTTAGACGCGAAATTACACCAACACCATGGCCGCAGCGAAGTGCATGTGACAATCGGCTTGTTTAGCATTTTGAAATTATTCCGTCTAGTACACCTCAATGTACAATCAAAAGGGTTCTGCATTCCTGAAGAATGTCAAGACCAAGGCGATATCAACCCATGCGAATACTTTGCAGACTTAGACTTCCCGATGGATATTTTCTCACCACCCCAACGCAAGGAATTTTGTGCGGGTGTGAGCGAAAATATTTCAAAAGGCAAAGGGGTTAGGGTTGTCGCTGACTAAGTAAACCTTCAATATAAAAGCCGCGAGCATTCGCGGCTTTTATTCATTTTCAACGGCGCACTTCTTCCCTAAACTGCTTAATTTCTGCCAAATAATAAGCAACATTGTTGGCATGGTCGGTAATACGCTCCATGTTTGTAATCATATTGATAAATATGACGCCCCCTCGGGGGTTATTTTTTTCATTTTTAAGCCGTTGGATATGATTTTCCATATATTGTTTTGTCAGGTCATCAATGTATCGTTTTAAATGATAAATTTTCTGCAAAGTTTCTTCTGATAACGTATCAAACAACGACACTGTCAAAGCAATGATATTCATGGTTGCATTACTTAACGTCAGCAGTTCATTCATCGCATTTTCAGAAATTTTCAAATTGCCCTTTTTCTTTGTCCGGATTTTATATTCGGTTATACTTTCGGCGTAGTCCCCTATTCTTCCCAGGTCAGAAGCAATATACATCAGCGCGCCAATTTTACGCATTTCCATGACGGATTCTATATTCTCTAGTTCCATCAGCAATGATGTGATTTGCAAATTCAAGTAGTTAATAGATGATTCCGTCTCTTGCACCGATGCAATTTTTTCTTCGTCATTGTTTACAAAATTGTCTATTGCAAGTTCAAAGTTTTCTAAAGTCATTTTGCCCATGCGGTTTAACTCGTCAAACGATTGCTCTATAATCATGCCTGGTGTTTGATTGCCCGCGGCTTTTATATAATGCAGTTCTTTAGACTCGGTCGAATGCAAACGTTTTGGCATGATTAAATACATCATTTTTGCAAGATGCCCTATAAACGGCAAAAACAATAGCGTCAAGCAAACCTTAAAAAATGTATAAAACATAGCAATTTGCCGTGCTCCATCGGCCCAAGTATTTTGAAACCATGTCAAAATGCCAGGGAAAATATAAATAAACACTCCAAAAATAGTACTTCCGGTAACAATATAAATCATGTTTGCCAGTGCAAGACGTTTGCTCTCACGCTTTCCGGCAAGGGATGCAAGCAACGCAGTCACCGTTGTGCCCACGCTAATGCCCAGAATTAAATACGCCGCCGTCGCAAATTCCAGGTCAACACCGCCCAGATAAAGAGAGACAAGGATACCAGTAGCGGCTGTTGAACTTTGTATAATGGCAGTAAAAATGAACCCAGAGAACACCGCTAAAATCGGATTTTGAAAAGCAGTGAGCATGGACTGAAACCCCGGTGTTTCAGCAAAAGCACTCAACGGCTCGCCCATGACTTGCAGCCCAAAAAATAAAAGCCCAATACCCAGCAAAATATAGCCAAAATCTTTAATAGCCTTGTGTTTTATAAACAGATACAAAATAAGCCCAATAAAAATAAACAATGGCGCGCCAGCAGTCACTCTAAACGCAAACAGATGTGCTGTAAAAGTAGTGCCAATATGTGCGCCAATAATCAGACTGATTGCTTGTGACAGGGACATGAGTCCAGCATTAATAAATCCAACGGCAATAACAGAGGTTGCCGTAGAGCTTTGGATTAAAATAGTCACAAGCGCACCCACTCCAACCCCAAAAAATCTGTTGGATGTGGCGCGTTCTACAATAGAACGCATTCGGTTGCCAGCCATGACCTCCAAACCATCAACAAGCATTTTCATACCATAAAGAAATAGCCCTAATCCGCCAAAAACTAAAAAAATATTTTGAATTAAAGATGATGTATCCAAAGAAAACCTCCTTTTGCGCTTACATTTATCATCAGAAAAACTGAGCTTAGCTGCAATTTGTCATTTACTTGCATCCATCGTGACATTTTTCTATAATCATGTCATATTATACTAAATTTGATGAGGTAAGGCTATATGAATGTCTGGCTACCACTTTATACATTTTGGGCGGGGGATATCCACCCTATGCCCGATGGGAGATTTTTCATGTATTGTTGCAACTGTCAAGGTTTTAATATCATAAAATTATTTTTTATTGGAAGTTGCATTCTACTAATTACTACATGTGGAACAGAGCAGAGCGAGAGTCGTGAAACCATGTATGAAACACCACCAACGGAACCATTCATTGAGCGAGCCGCAGAACCACCCATAACCACCCCACTAAATCTTTCCGTTCCAGGTGCAGGTTTTGATTTCGATGACCCACCTACGCCAAACTTTAGAGAGGTTTCGGTACACGACCCCTCCATTTTTCGAGTCGGAGATATGTTTTATATAATTGGTTCTCATATGTCATCTGCAAGAACGACGGATTTTATATACTGGGAACAAGTTTCGTCCTATGTAAGCCCAGATAATCCACTGATGTACAGCATCGAAGATTTCCAAGAAGCTTTCGACTGGGCGCGTACAGACACTTTTTGGGCAGGAGATGTTCAACCAATGCCCGACGGACGATTTTTCATGTATTACTGCAACTGTGAGGGCTCTATGCCTTTAGGAAATATTGGTTTAGCCATTGCCGACCACCCCGAAGGTCCCTATATGAATCAAGGTATTTTTCTCCGTTCAGGAATGCATGGCATCAGCGAGGATGGAACACCATATAACGCCAATATTCACCCAAATGCTGTTGACCCACATGCATTTTTTGATTCGAATGGTGAGTTTTGGATGGTGTACGGTTCGTTTTCAGGCGGCATTTTTATTCTACGCATGTGTCCAGAAACAGGCTTTCCCCTACCCGACCAGGGCTATGGCACCAGGCTTATGGGCAACAATCACAGCCGAATAGAGGGGCCGTACATTTTATTCAGCCCTGAAACAGAATACTATTATTTATTTGTTACTTTTGGCGGACTAGGCCGCAACGATGGATACAATATGCGCGTAGCCAGAAGCCGCCGCCCAGATGGCCCCTTTTATGATAACAGAGGCAACGCAATGATAGATGTGCATGGCGCAAGAGGTTCATTTTTTGACGACAGAGCCATTGAGCCATATGGCACAAAACTCATGGGTGGCTATTGGTTTTTACGCGAACAAGGCGAGCGAAGAATGACAACGGGCTACCTGTCTCCCGGTCATAACAGTGCATATTTTGATGCAGAAACCGGACGATATTTTTTAATTTTTCATACGCGTTTTGTGGTAGGGCATCATCATCAAGTACGCGTACATGAAATGTTTTTAACCGATTGCGGCTGGTTTGTAGTTTCTCCATTCCGTTTTGATGGTGCGCCTCAGCGCAGTTTTTCACCAGCACATGTACCCGGTTCTTGGAAACTCATTAATCATGGGCAAGACATTAACTATGAAGCAAATTTATCAGTCACAGTAAATTTGACTGCTGATGGCATAGTTTATGGTGCCAAAAATGGATATTGGTCGCTGGAGGAGGACGGCATTACATTAAATATTACCGTTGATGGTGAGGCTTTTAGAGGACGTCTGCTTCGCGGTTATGCCAGTGACCATAATCAATGGGTGATGTCGTTTACGGTAATGTCTGAAATGGGAGTTGCCCTTTGGGGGGCTGGCGTTGCACTGGGATAATCGTATCTTTTCTATTCTTTTGCATAGAAATATTACAATTGTATTGCAAAATTTCCGTGTATGTTGTATAGTTGCGTTGACATTATCTAAGGTTTTTGTCAAAAATTGTACAGAATTTATAGCGCACACCGTGCGCTACGCCGCATGGACGCGGCGGAGTGGAAGGGGGCTTTGCCCCCTTTAACGAGGGAGTTTGAGGGCGAAGCCCTCATTGAGACGGAGGAATTACATATGCAAAATCGCTTGTTACATGGTGGAGACTACAACCCCGACCAATGGTTAAATAACCCTAAAATTTTAGCTGATGATATTCAATTGATGCAAAAAGTGAAGGCAAATGCTTTTAGTGTTGGCATTTTCGCCTGGTCTGCACTCGAACCCGAAGAGGGTGTTTTTGAATTTGGCTGGCTGGACAAAATCATGGACGATATCGCAAGCTTTGGCGGCAAAGTGATTCTTGCAACACCTTCGGCGGCACGGCCAAATTGGATGGCGCAAAAATATCCCGAAGTGCTTCGTGTAAACGCACGGCGCGAAAAAATGCTATTTGGCGGGCGGCATAATCATTGCTTCTCGTCGCCCATTTACAGAGAGAAAACAGCCCTAATTAATCGCAAACTTGCGGAGCGTTATAAAAATCACAACGCGCTATTGATGTGGCATATTTCCAACGAGTTTGGCGGCGAATGCCACTGCGCACTGTGTCGTGAAAATTTTCGCCAGTGGCTTGAGATAAAGTACAAGCATATTAGCACACTCAATGATGCATACTGGACTGCATTTTGGAGCCATAAATATAATGATTTCTCACAAGTAGAACCGCCCTCGCCTATTGGCGAAGACGGTGTTCATGGGCTAACTCTGGACTGGCGTCGGTTTGTTTCTGACCAAACCATTGATTTCTATCGCAGCGAAATTGCACCGATTAAAGAAATAACACCCGATATTCCAATCACTACAAATTTTATGGGTGAAATTGCACCACCACATATATACCCCCACCCTTTTGCGGGTTTGGACTATGCAAAATTTGCGAAGGAAGTGGATGTCATTTCCTGGGATGCTTATCCGCCGTGGCATAATGACTTTGAAACGACGGAGTTTTTAGCGTCAAAACTGGCATTTTTGAATGATTATTTCCGTGCATTAAAAGGCAAGCCATTTTTAATCTTAGAATCCACCCCAAGCGCAGTGAATTGGCACCCGATTAATAAAGCAAAAAGACCTGGTATGCATTTGTTGTCCGCCATCGCGTGTTTGGCGCATGGTGCGGACGCAATTATGTATTTCCAATGGCGTAAATCACGTGGTTCTTCAGAAAAGTTTCATGGCGCAGTGGTTGACCATGATAACTCACCAAATAATCGTGTATTTAAAGATGTGCAGCAACTCGGGGAAATCCTTGAAAAGATCAGTGAAATAAAGGACAGCAAAACCCCTGCAAAAATCGCGCTTTTATATGATGTAGAAATATTCTGGGTTTTAGACGATGTGCAAGGCTTTAATAGAAACGACAAAAAATACACCGAAACGCTTTTAAAGCACTACAGAGTTTTTTGGGGGAGAAATATCCCTATTGATGTGGTGACTAAAGATAAAGATTTATCGTCGTATGATTTAGTTATAGCACCGATGGTTTATATGCTTGATGAAGCCTTTTCTTTGTCGCTTCGTTCGTATGTTGAAGGCGGTGGTACGCTGGTTTCTACCTATGTTTCAGGCATAGTGAACGAAACTGATTTAGTCTATCCTGGTGCGTTCTCCCCTACCCTTCGTGAGATTTTCGGTATCAATGTGCTAGAAACAGATACACTATATCCGACAGACAGAAACGGAATTATTTTGGAGTCGGGTAAGGAATACGCAGCGTTTGATTATTGTGCCGTCATTGAAGCAGAAAAAAGTGAAGTACTTGGTACCTATAAAGACGATTTTTATAAAGGAAGCCCGGCCTTCACATGCAACCATTTTGGTAATGGACGTGCATATTTTATTGCTGCACGCACCGACAGTGATTTCCTTGAAGACTTTTATGCCACGCTCGTCCAAAATGAAATACCTATCACCGCAAGCCGTGGAGTTTCAGTACAAATTCGGCAAAACGATATGTTCAAATACTATTTTGTAATGAACTTCACCGAAGAGGAAAAGGAAGTAACCATCCAACAAGACATGGAAGACATCATCACCCAGCAGACAATCGCTGCTGGAAAACACAGTGTAAAACCCTATGGGGTTTTCATATTAAAAACACGCTCGTAAGAGCGAAAACAGGAGGAATTTCAAAATGAAGAAGTTTTTGATTGCAACATTTCTATTGGTAGTGGCGTTGTTTGCGTTTAGTGCATGTGGTGACAATACCCCAGCGCCAAATGCACCAGCCGCAACCCAGGCACCTGCTGCGCCAGCGGCAACTGAGCCGGCCGCCGCCCCAGCCCAACCAGCAGATGGCATTGTGCTACGCGTTGCCGAATCACTGGGCGGCCCAGACGATTTTCTGATTGAAGCGGGCAGAATGTTTAATGAAATGTATCCGCATATTTCCGTTGAATTCATAAACATTGAAGTCGGCGGTGCAGTGGGTCAAATTGAAATTGACGGCCCTTTAGGCATTGGTCCAGATGTTTTTGCCGCACCACATGACCAACTTGGCGCGCTCATTGCAGGCGGTCACATTTTGCCCATTCCACCAGCGTCGGCTGACTATGTACGTGGATTGGTATTTGATTCTGCAATTACTGCGGTCACATCTGATGGTTTGCTTTTTGGCTATCCTATTGCGATGGAAACATACGCGCTTTTCTACAACAGAGATTTAATAGACACGCCTCCAAACACATTTGAAGAATTAATCGAATTCTCGCGCGAATTTAATGCGGCGAATCCAGGACAATTTGGTTTTATTATGGATATTGGCGCGTATTATGCAATCATTTTCACCACATCAGATGGAAACAGGCTGTTTGGCCCGTATGGAGTGGATCGTGTCAATTCAAACATTAACTCTCCTGCGTCTGTACAGGGCATGACATTCTTCCAAAGTTTACGTGAAATTCTTGATGTAGATGGCGGTGACCTTGAAACTGCTTTTGCTGATGCGGCGTTCACATCTGGCACTGCTGCACTGCACATCACAGGTCCATGGAATATTGCGCCATTTGAAGAATATGGTATCAACTTTGGCGTAACCACATTGCCACATTTACCAGGCCAAGCAACCCCTCCTGCATCTTTTGCTGGTGTGCGCACCATGCTGGTTTCCGCATATACCCAACATCTGGAAGAGTCGCATATGTTTGCACAATTCCTTATTTCACCAGAAGCACAACAGCTTCGCTATGAAATAACAGGTGCAATCCCATCAACCACCGTACCAACCCGCAGCCCCCACTTCGCAGGTTTCTTCCGTCAATTAGACTATGCATTCCCAATGCCATCCATTCCGGAAATGGGCGCATATTGGGCCGCAATGAACGCCGCCGCCCAAAATATTTGGAACGGAATGGACGTACAAGAGCAGCTAGACATGGCTCATTCGGCTATGGTTGGTAACTAATATATTACTAAGGATTCAACTTCTTGCAAAATGCAAGAAGTTGAATCCTTTTAATCTTTTACATCGGGGGCGACCTTATGAGATTAAAAAATGACGGCTCTTCTAAACGGGCTGTTTTGATTACTGCTTTGCTTTTTATGGGGCTTGCTCATATTGTTTTTTTTAAGCAATATATTAAGGGTGCTTTTTTCGCGCTGATTCAGATTGTAATTTTAGTTAATTTGCCTGGAATTTTGCTTACGCTGTACGGCATGATTACGCTGGGCGAACCAAATCCATTTGTTCCTGTGACGGAACGCGACCATTCCACGTTTATGCTGATTGAGGGCGTTATTATTTTAGCGGTGCTTGGCGTGTTTTTCTGTATTTATGCCCTTTCTGTGCGCAGTGCGGTTAAAACTTACAGGGACTATTGTGTTATGGGGCGGTTGACTAAAAATAGAGATAGTGTTAAAGAAATTTTTAACAGTGCCTTTCCCATTTTTGGACTGGCGCCTTCTTTGTTGCTGGTGGTATTTTTTGTGCTGGTGCCACTGGTTTTTGCGGCACTGGTTTCGTTTACTAACTATTCGTCACCTTTTCATTTGCCACCTGGCAACACGGTGGATTGGGTTGGATTTGATAACTATATCACATTGTTTAGCGGTGAAACCCTTTGGACGGGTGCGCTGGTTCGTGTGGCGGTGTGGACACTGACTTGGGCATTTTTTGCGACCACCACTTGTTATTTTGGCGGAATGCTGATGGCTGTGATTATGAAGGACTTCAAAATGAAATTTGGCTTTATCTTCCGTCTTATTTTTATTTTACCCTATGCCGTACCTGCGGTTATTTCCATGATGGTCTGGCGGAATTTGCTTCATGGGCTTGGGCCTGTTAATCGTACACTGATACATTTTGGCATCATTGAATCTGGTTTGCCGTGGCTTACTTCTGTTGTATTTGTACGATTTACGGTCATTTTGGTTAATTTGTGGGCTGGGTTCCCTTATTTTATGCTGCTGACAATGGGGTCCATGACTGCCATTAACCAAGAACTATACGAAGCGGCAAAAATAGACGGGGCAAGCAAGTTTAATTTATTTAGACGTATTACATTCCCATTAGTCACATTTCAAACGATGCCATTGATTATCATGTCTTTTACACACAATATCAATAATTTTGGCGCGATTTTCTTCCTGACTGGTGGTATGTCTGGTACGCCAGTGGTGATGGACACACCACTAACTAGCGCAACAGGTGTGGATATTTTGGTCACATGGATTTTCCGTCTGACCATGGATGTACGGCAATATCATTACGCCGCTGTGCTGGCTGTCATGATATTCCTTGTGCTTACCCCGTTTGCTATTTTCCAATTTATGCGAACCAAGTCGTTCAAGGAAGGAGAGATTTAAATGCAATCACCACGATTTATAAAAAAGTTGAATTTTTGCATTGTTGTCACCTTTCTGATATTAATTAGCTTTATTGTGCTTTATCCAATTGTTTTTGTTTTATCTGCGGCGTTTTCGCCTGGCACTACGATTATGACGCTGGGTATCGCACCATTTGCTAACGGCTTTACGACAGCGCATTTTCGTTTTTTGTTCTTTGAAAGCAACTATCCACTGTGGTTTCGCAATACGCTGATTATTGCGATTTTAACCTCGCTGGGTACGATATTTTTTGCATCCATGAGTGCATATGTATTTTCGCGGTTTCGTTTTGCATTTAAAAAGGGTTTGATGCTGTCCATGCTTGTTTTGCAAATCTTTCCTGCATTTGTAGGGATGATTGCCATTTTGATTATTCTGTGGCGTATCAATTTGCACGACGATATTTATGGCTTGGTACTCGTTTATTTAGCAGGCAACGTGCCTTTTAGTACATGGATGGTTAAGGGCTACATGGACACGATTTCCCGAAGCTTAGATGAGGCCGCCAGAATGGACGGCGCAAGTCATTTTAGGGTTTTTGTACAAATTATTCTGCCTATTGCGCGTCCCATTTTAATTTTTTTGGGTATTACATCGTTTGTTGCGCCTTGGATGGATTTTATTTTGCCTAATTTATTGCTGCGTTCTTCTGAAAACCAGACGCTGGCACTTGGGATATTTACCTTTGTTCAGGACGATACGCGGAACGAATTTACACGCTTTGCAGCGGGTGCTGTGACCGTGGCAGTGCCGTTTATTATTGCTTTTGCGGCGACTCAAAAACTACTGGTTGCGTCGCTTGGTAGCGGGGTTAAAGAGTAGTTTCTTACCAAAATAAACTTTTAAAAAGTTGACATTACAAAGCTTCTCTATTACAATCCTATGACAATAAAAAATGCCAATGCGATTTTACAAATTTTGCAAGGCACAAAAACTAACCAGAAGAAAAGGGAGGAATTTACTATGAAGAAGGGTTCTAAACTCATTTTTTCAGCAGTGCTATTATTGGCACTAACACTATCAATGGCGGCATTAGCAGGTTGCGCCGACAACACACCTGCTGCACCAGCGGCGACACAACCACCTGCTGCGCCAGCCGCAACCGAGGCTCCTGCAGCAACAGAAGCACCCGCAACCGCCGAAGAGCCAACACCGGCTGCGGAAGCACCAGTTGACACCGACGTACAAATTGCACTCATTGCCCACTCACCAGATTCTATTTTGGATGACGGCTCTTTCAACCAAGGCGCATGGGATGGTATTCAACGTTTTGTGAATGCCCACGGCGGCAACGCACAATTTTTCCAGCCTCATGAAGCCAGTGATGTAGCACGTATCGACCTTATTGCCGATGCAATAGGCGGCGGCGCAAATATTCTAGTTTTGCCAGGCTTCCACTTTGAAAACGCATTGTATGAAGCACAGGATTTATTCCCTGACACAACATTTGTACTGCTTGATGCTTCTCCAAGACGTGACGGCAATACCAGAGTTGAAGCTAATGTTGCAGCAATCCACTATGCAGAGCATGAAGCTGGTTTCTTAGCTGGTTATGCTGCTGTGATGGACGGCCATAGAAACCTTGGTTTCATGGGTGGTATTGCTGTACCTGCGGTGGTTCGTTTTGGACATGGCTTTATTCAAGGTGCAGAACATGCTGCTGAATCTTTAGGTTTAGATGCCGGCGAAGTGGTTATCAGCTATCAGTACCTTGGTGGATTCGCTCCTGACCCTGCACATGCAACCACAGCTTCTGCATGGTTTGCGGCAGGTACCGAAGTGATTTTTGCTGCGGCCGGTGGCGCTGGATTCTCTGTAAAGAGTGGCGCGGAAGGTTCTGGCGGTTTGGTCATTGGTGTTGACGTTGACCAACATGCTGCGTCTCCTACTGTTGTCACCTCTGCAATGAAGGCACTTGACGTTTCTGTTTATGACATGCTTATAGACTTTGCCGCCGGCAGCTTCCGTGGCGGTAACGAACTCATGTTTAATGCGGCAGTAAACGGCGTTGGTTTACCAATGAACAATTCTCGCTTCGACAGCTTTTCACAAGCACAGTACGATGCGATTTTTGCAGAACTTGCAAGTGGTAGAGTAAGCGTGAACGGCAGCCTTTCAATGGATGATATTGTTGTATCGCTTGTGACTGTAAATCAAATGTAGTAATCAATATTTCGCAGGCATTATAATGGTATAAGAAAGGTGGAGAGGAAATGACACAGGTACATGGTATGACTGACAATCAATTTAACAAACATTTGGCAGACACATTAATGCTTTTAGAGTTAGCAAGGAAAGAGATTCCATGTGAAGCCCCTCTACTCGACGATATTATCGAAAAACTGCGAGGGCAAATAACTAAACCTTAAACATCAAATTTTAAATAATTTAAAGTTGAGCGCGCATTGTTTTAAGCGCGCTTTTTGCTTACAAAAATAATCAAAAAAAGTACCTCAGACAATTTTATCTATCAGAGGTACTTTTTTGTTTGGTTCAAATGACTGCTACATAACGATATTGACTGCCCTTGTTGCTTCATCCCATTCTACTGTTACGCCTAAGGCCTCTGCCACAAAGCGTACTGGTACGAATGTGAGGTCATTGACTATCATTGCCGCACCCATGTCGCCTGGTAGTGGTTGGTCAATGACTAATGTGATTTCCCCGTCTAGGGTGTTAATGATTACTGTGCGGGTTTCATCGTTCCAGTTTACTTCCGCGCCTAGACTTTCGGCGATAAGGCGCAGCGGCATCATTGCGCGGTCGGTTTCTGGGTCAATGAATGGGGCTGTAGCAACTTGCCCTGCTACACCGTTGTTTGAAAATTCGGTGCTGTCCATGACTAGGCGTAGTGTTGGAGTGGTTGGGGCTGCTGGTTCGGGTAGTTGGTCAATTTGTGCTGGCAGGGTCACTGGGGTTTGATAGGGTTGGGTTTCTGCGTTATAGCCAATGACAAACATGCCTATGGTGTCGGTTGTGAATGTGATTAAACCTGCTTCTGCATCAAATTCGGCATCAAGCTCTACTAATTGCAGGTTGCCTTCTTCGTCCACAATCCATACGGTTACGGGAGATTGGCCTTCGTATGGCAGACTAATTGTTATTGTGCCGTCGAAGTTGACTATCACTTGGTTGCCAGCGGTGATGCTGACTTCGTGTACGGCGTGCGTTGTGTCAATTTGTGCAAGCAGTGCTTCGGGTAGGTTGGCATGTTCTATTTCAGCAATTTGGAATGATATACTGCCGGAACGTGCGGCTTGCCCTAGGAAATAAGTGGCTTCGGCGTCAAGTGTGATGGTGCCTTGCGGTAGTATCAGTTCTACTCCAAGGTCTGCATCTGCTAGTTGACGTATTGCCGCTCTTGGGAATGCTACGGATGTGATTTCCAGTGTGCTTAGGTCGAAGTATGCCACGCCTCTTTCTTCATCGGCTGATGCGATGATTTCCCTTACGGTTGGGGTGTTTAAGTTAAGGGTTGCGCGGTTGTTTTGTACACGTACGTTGATATCTACATAGTTGTTTACGGGTACGTTTACCTGACGTGTTGCATTGCTTTGTGATGGGTCTGTAACGGTATCTCCGCTATCTGGTGTTGATGGTGGTGGAAGTGGTGGATCTGTTGGACTTGTTGAGTCCGTTGAATCTGTGGAGTCCTCTGTTGAATCCGTGGAGTCTTCTGTTGAATCTGTGGAGTCCTCTGTTGAATCCGTGGAGTCTTCTGTTGAATCTGTGGAGTCCTCTGTTGAATCCGTGGAGTCTTCTGTTGAATCTGTGGAGTCTTCTGTTGAATCTGTGGAGTCTTCTGTTGAATCTGTGGAGTCTTCTGTTGAATCTGTGGAGTCTTCTGTTGAGTCTGTGGGATCTTCTGTTGGATCCGTTGGCCCGTCATCCAGCCCTATACGCACTCTCCACGCGGCATACTCATCAGATAAACCTTCACCAAAGTGATTAATATAGTTGTAACCCATACGGCGTTCATGTGTCAGTCCATGGAAAGATGCTGCAAGGTCAAACTGGTCTGGCGTTCCGTTTATAGATAAATTGCCACTTGCATCGCGGAACACATTGCGACGAGTTCCCGCTCTTACTCTGTTGGCAGAGGTATTGCCAGGCCCTTGTGTTGCATTTGCACTTACAAATGTGCTGTGCAAACCAAGCATTGACCCATGTGCTGCTTCAAATGCTGCCCTGCTTACGCCTTGGTGCGGGCTTAATGCATCATTGGCACCCGGTTCTGCACGGTCATAAAACAACGGCATAAAGGTGTCGATACATGTGAATCTGGGCCATAAAGGACGCGCTCCTTCTTCCGGATCAAGCCATCTGCCCAGTTGTGGGTGCATCGTTGTTCCAGGCACTATTGGGTTGTGGTGAAGCCTGAAACCGTCTATGCGGATATATTCATAGAAGAATACAGCGGCAGAAACAGCGTCAATGATTTCTTGGCTTGGGTTTGGTATGCTCATTAAAAACTCAATAATGTCTACCGATTCATCGGCACTTATTGAAGGTGGCTCAAATTCCCTTGCCCATGCAGGTTGGCCTGGTATTCCTGCTGTTGCTCCTGTTTGCAGTGTAAAGTTTTCCACTCCGGATTGATATACCATAAACGGCCATGCTGTCAGCCTTTCAACACCGTCTGCAAAAGCACTGGAACGTACCTGCGTATTTAAAATCCAACGAATACCTTTTTCCAGCGCGTTGCTTGCTTGCGCAACACCCGCTGAACCCAACGTATCTGCATACAGACCGTCTTCAATATCCATCAATAGCCACAAAATATTGTCTATCGCGTTATCGCTGATGGACAGCCCTCTATGATAGCTGCCACCGCTGATTTGATACGGCCAGCCGCCTAGCGGGTCTTGCACGCCAACGATGGTGTCAAAACCAAGTCTTCCTGCGGTATAGAAACGCTCGATACCTGTAGCCTCATACATGCGAAGCAAGAACCGTGTTTCGTTGGTTGTAATACCGCGCCCAAAGTATGAGTCGATAGCGTTGCGGCTTGCAGCAACGTCTGCAACGGCTACTTCGCTCATGCCGCCGACGTCGGGCTGGTGTGGCAGTGCGTTGGTTTGCCCAATACCTCTTGGCCAGCCGCCATTTGTCCTTTGCATATAAACAAAGTTTGTAGCAATAGCAAGAGAGTTAGGGCTTCCGTACCAAGCCTCATGGCGGTTGTTGATATTGTTGTAAAGTACATTGCCCTGCTCTACGGCTACACCTGTTGTAATAATCAGTGTATTGCTTCTGGTGTCCCAGCCTATATTGCCAATGTTTAATGCGCTGGCAATCGTTTGCAACGGTACAAACACAGCGTCTCCACCGTTTAAAGCTTGCGTTGCTACAGGCACATAAGTGGTATATGAAGTAGCACCGCTAGTCACGGTTAAAGATTCTTCTATAAAGTCAACATCCCATGTTAAATTCGGCAAAGCCAATTGCGCCGCTTCAAGCGGAACCCACAGCAAGTCGTTTAACATAAACGGAATAGCCAAACTGTGGTTAGAATCCCTAAGCTGACCGTTGACACTAATCAAATGAGAACCTTCGCTAAACACTACACGCCTAAAAGCATGTTCCCAGTTTGCCACTTCGTTTGCATTGTTAGGGAATTGGCTTGCATTTGATGTGCCTGTGCCTGTATAAAACAGCGTGACGCCATTTGGCAGCCCAATAGGATTGGCGACACGAATGCTGGCAGGAATAATTATTGTGTTGCCTGGGCTTGCAGAAACTTCTAATCCGTATGTGTGCAAACCGCTAGGTAAATCAGTGTTAGGTCTTATGCCAATGGTCGTGCTTGCACCTGCGGCCAAAGTACTTGCAGGGGGCTGAGTGATTGTAAAACCTGCACCAATTGACGCAGATACCGAAGTTTGTGCAGATCCAATGTTGGTAATGTCTACATATCTTGTCACTAAGTCTGCTGCATCGTATCTATAAAGAAGACGAGGGAAGTCAAACTCGAAACCAATAGGCTCGCTTAGCCATGGCCCGTCAAATGCACCTTCGTAAATACTGATAGCGCGAATACCCAAACGGCTGGTAGGGTCTGTTGAACCGTCTGGCCCCCAAGGGAACGGAATGTCTAAATAACCTTCACCCGCCGCAAACTCAATGGTTACTCTGGTAGGATTTGCACGGTCGCCTGTAACAGGCGCAGAAAATGTTTGTTCACCAAAGTTGACCGTAAGCGTTGTTGCTCTGCCGCCTGCATTTGTTCCTTCGGCAATCGCATCAACAACAATGCGGATAGGTGCTTGCAATGCATGTGAAGTGCCTAGCCAACGCCCTGCCCCATTCGGGTCTATAAAGTTGTTGGGCGGTGAACCGTTTTGCCTAAAACCTTGGTTTACGGCACCAGCACCCACCAGCCACTGGAAGTCTTGAACACGTGCTGTTGAAGCAACCGTTCTTACGCCAAAGGCTCCGGATGGGTCTCTGTTGACTATGGGCGTACTTGCTTGATTGGCAATGCTTGCTGTAAGCTGTGTACCATCGGTAGGCATACGGGCAAAATCGAAGAGATACGCCTGATTCCAAGTGGCGTCCATTGCTTGCGGTGTGATGTTAAAAGACACGTTAAATGTTATAGGTTGTGTACCTGTGGCGGCTATAGTCACTGTACCTGTGTGCAGTCTATCCGGAAGCCCTGCGCGGGGTGCCACATTAAACGTGATTTCATCACTGTCATCTAAGCTTGTTGGAATCGTACCTGTGATTACAAAGCTTGTTTCACCGCTTGTGAGTGTAATAGACAGATTTTCGGCAGGTGCAGTACCATTGTTTCTTAATGTCACGGCTTGTGCAGTAAAATTGTTGCGGTTGTTGTGAGTAACAGTACCAAAGTCGTGCGCACCACCTGTGATACCGCTGATACTAAGGTCGGGTGCGAGAATTTGCTGACCGCTTGTGCCGTACAATGCCCACGCAGGTATATACATACTACTGTCTGTTCTTGTACCGGCATACACGGCTACAATATGCGTACCCATTGGCACGGTTGCGATTGTATTGTTGACCGCAACATGGTCGTTTATCATGATGCTGTAGGTCAGTGTTGTCCCGTCAATGTCTGCTATTATTCTGTATTCATTCGCTTGCTCTGGTGTGTGAGAAGGATTGTTCAGCCAACTCAGCGGAGCCAGGCCATTATTATCGTTAGGCACAACGTTTGTAAACCCGTTACCGCCACCGCCGAGCGTAAGTGCATTGGCTAACGTTGGCGAAAAACCATGGGTAATATGACTGTAATTTCCATTTGAAGCGTCATTGCCTGTTCTTGTACGCAAGGCTACCGCGCTTCCATTACTTAATTCAAGGGTAAAACTTTGCCATGCGTCAACGCGGGATGATGCAGCCACGAATTTATATGCAATAAATTCTACATTTCTGTAATAGCCACCGATTGGCATTGATGCAACAAGGTTTGGAGCTGGTGCTTGGTTAGCGGAACTACCCACACGGAAAGGCGTGGTTGTACCCGGCTGGTCAAAATGTATTCTTGTACCGGTACGGCCAACAGATTGTGTTGGCACAGGAAATTCTCTGGGTGCAAAGGGCGGGTCTACAGTTAAGGTAAAGTTGCCAACAACAGGGTCGCTTGCTACTGTAAGGGTTAGTCTCATATTGTGCGTATCAACGACTGTGTTGTCAGCCACGGTTAGCTCTAAAGTAGCACTGCCGTCAGTCTCAACTGTAACATTTGCTGGGGTCGTAACACCAGCAAGTGCAGTACCCGCGGTTGTGGTCACGCTTGCAGCGTATGTCCCCGCATCAATATTTGCTGTTGTTATTGTTAAGTCAACTGTGGTGTCGCCTGTTTCTTCAAGTTCTACTGTGGCGTTGGCGACCTCAACACGGGGAGCCGTGCCACCAGCAAGCCTGATTATACGGATGGCAAAAATTCTAACATCGCCGCTGGCAAACATTTCTAAACGCGGTGTTACTGCGCCAGCTGAGAAGGTATGTGTGAGTGTTGTGTAATTGGCAGCACTTCCATTAGCACTTGCCAAAGCTGGAAAAGCAGAAACGATAACATTACCGGTGTTTTCGTGTTCAACAAAAGATATTGTCCTCGGGTCTGCATTACCAGATTTGAAGTCAATTTCTATTCTAAACGAATCCGTTAGTGTGGGCAGTGTTGCTGTGGTAAAGAAATGCCTGGCGTTATTGGGCAAACCTCCCCCCAATGTAAAGCCAACTCCGCCAACTGTGTGATTTTGAAAGTTACCACCATTACGTAAAATTGAAAAATCAAAACCTGCGGCAACAGCATCGGCATGTCTAGTCACTATTGCATTGGGATTCGCATTTAAATAGTATGCCGTACCAGTTATTCCTGCAGGTGGGTCGGGCATAGTAAATACTGCCGAATACCACATAACCTCACCTGGAGCTAATGCCAAAGGTGTAATTTCAGCAGACACAAACGCTTCAAAAACAACAACAGTCTCTGCGGCATCATCATATCCTGCTGCGCCAGCAAGCATAACATCAAAAGTAGCCATACCCTCTGGCATATCTTCTGCATGTATCGTCATCGCTTCTTCTGCCGTTACATATTCTGCAAACAATCTGACATCGTTCATGTAAACCGACAACAAACCATCTGCACTGGCAGTCACTTCAAACTCAAAAGCCTCACCAGCCACATAACTATCTGCCGCGTCAATCACAAGCTCTGTTTCAACAAGCACCATTTCAAAAACCACAAACGTTTCAAAAACAGGCGCAATCACAAAAGGTATCAGCACAATGTCAAAACTCGCTTTTTCAACAGGCATTTCCTCAACGCGTACAGTCACTTCCTGCCCGCTAAATACATTTTCATCGACCAAAACCTGTTCAGCCAAAGAAACTTGCAGCAATCCGTCCATTTTGACGGTCACAACAAACTCAAAAGCCTCGCCCGCAATAAAGCCATCTGCCGCATCAATGGCAAATACAGCGGCATCATTCAAGGCATAACCACCAGAAATATTACCACCTGGGCTAAGCACTACATCCTGAGAAGGCTCTTCAACTTCTGTAGGTTCTTCTTCATAGGATGGATAATCCTCACTCGATGGATAGCCTTCATTCAAAGGATAGTCCTCATAGGATGGGTATTCTTCAACAGACGGGTCATCATCAGAATATGTTCCATCCTCCGAAGGTATTTCTTCATTTGTAGCCACATCACTGCCAGCGTCATCACCTGTGGGCAAATCACCCACATCAATAACAACATAATCAGTAGTATAATCACCTTCTGCAATAATAGACATGGGTGATAAACTACCAATTACCATAACGGCTGCAATCACTATCGCAAGCCATCGCCGATACAAAACATAATTTTTCATGTCGCCCTCCTTTTAATTTCCTGCAAACAAACATTTGGTTAATCGGTTTCCAAAACGATTGTAAAAAATTTCAGACCTCCCTCCTTTATATATGTACAAAAATTAGCATAAATCTAAGATGTAATATAGGCAAATCACAAAATCTTAGACCATGCCAAAGACTTCATATTGAAAATTTATCATACAATAACAATATCGTCAATAAAATTATTTTATTTTTGTAACATTTCACAAAACTATAAAAACACATTCAACTTCTTGCAAAATGCAAGAAGTTGAATGTGTCAAAGCTACAAAAAGTAAAGCCGCTGGGAAATCTGTAAAATCCCAACGGCTTTATACATAGTGCAAAGACACCAAACTAAAAATTAACCTGCACAAACACCCCAAGCTCAACAGTTAAAGTAATCGCATCCCTGCCATCGCGTAAAATGCGCATTTCTACAATATCACCAATTTCTGAATTGCTTATGGCTTCCACCAGTTGACTAAAATTAAACACAGGCAAACCATTAAATCCAGTAATAATATCCGATGGCAAAAGCCCTGCATTGTATGCCGACTGCCCTTCTATGACAGACTGTACATATACACCAAGCACTGGTATGCCCCATCTATCCGCAATTTCATAGTTTACATTGCCGCCAGTGATTCCAAGCCCTGGGCGACGATAGTTTATAAGCCTATTTAATATAGGTATGGCAGCATTTGATGAAATACTATACCCCATGCCTTCTACGGGTGTCATGCCAAAAATCATATTAGATGCCTGATTGATATTAATGCCAACCACTTCGCCACGGGTGTTTATCAGCGGACCACCGCTGTTGCCATAATTAATGGCGGCGTCCGTTTGAAGCATCAGCATCGGGGTTTCGCGGCCATGCAAAGTGACTTCTGTCTCAGGTGCACTAATAACGCCACGGGTGACCGAATTCCCCTCGCCCATCGCATTGCCAATGGCAAGTACCGTATCCCCTACCCTCATTTGGGATGAGTCACCAAATGTTGCAATAACAATAGAGTCAATACCCGCATCAAAAAGCTGGGCTTTGTCAACAGAAATCACATTTAAATCCAGCGATTGCTCACTGCCTACGGGCGTTGCGTCAAGTGGTTCGCTTCCAGAAATACTAACGGTAACACTTTGGCTTCCACGTACAACATAGTGATTGGTTACAATAAAAATGCGTTCTTCATTTTCGGCAAATATAATACCCGAGCCCTGGTTTGGCCGCCCCCCAAGAAAACTGTCATCGAAGTAAGCCGAAATGCTCACGACGGAAGGCTCTAAAATTTCAATGATATCTGCAATAGAACCCGCATCTGGGTTGCCTGTTGTGGTTTCAAATACGTACTGAGTCGTAGTGATTGTTGGAATTTCAAATGTACCGATATAGCTATTTGCAGTTTCACGCAAAGGCTCTAGTTCGCCAGATGCGAAAAACCTGACACCAAAACCCAAACCGAAGCCTAAACTTCCTGTACCCAGCGTGCATATTAATAAAAACACCGCAACTTTATGCCAAATACCAAAGAAACTATCACTTCTACTGGGCGAAACATTCTTTACAGTTTCCCTATAAAAACTTCCTGTTTGCATTGCTGGCGATGCAAAAGCCGTTGGGGTATGTGCCGTATATAATGGCGGCGAGGCGTGTGCAACTAATTCCTTTGTTATCGGAATATCCTCTTCCTCGTCAAAGCAGCCATCCGGCTCGTCTACATACATAAAGTCATCAGGCAGCGGCGGTAAATCTAACCAAGGCGAAGTTTCAGGGGGCTTCGCGTCTGGTTTTTCTAAGTCACGTTCTATTTCCGCTTGAATTTTATCTATATTTGACAAACCAAATGGGTCTATGTGTCGATAGTTATTATCATCGTTTAAATCATGCATAACTGACACCTCCTGACATTTTCCTAAGAGTATATCATTACCTTGTTAAAAACTTGTGAACAAAATGTAAATTATCCACTGTACAACCGTTTAACAGCATACAAAATACTTCCAATAAACAAAGTTCCCGTATATACTGTACCCCTAAGAAGGGACGTGTACACAATGAAAGAAAAAACCAACCGATTAATCGCGCAAAACAAAAAAGCATATCACGACTATTTTATAGAAGAAACATTCCAAGCAGGCATTTCTCTGGCAGGCACCGAAGTCAAATCCATGCGCGCTGGGCGATGCAACTTAAAGGAAAGCTACATTAGAATAGAAGGGAATTCTGCATTCATAGAAGGAATGCATGTGAGTCCATATTCCCAGGGCAATATTTTCAATCAAGACCCTGTGCGCAAGCGGCGCTTACTGCTCCACCGCAAAGAAATTAACAAACTCCGCGCCGCCATTAGCCGTGAGGGGTATACCGTTGTACCTGTGAAAGTATATTTTTCTCGTTCATATGTAAAAATTGACATTGCGCTTGCCAAAGGCAAAAAATTATACGACAAACGCGATGCCATTGCCAAAAAAACGCAAGAGCGAGACGCGCAAAGACAGTTTGCGCAACGGATATAGATTGGGTTATAATATGCAAACACATTCCATTACCAGCGCTAACACTAAGTACCATTGCAAACGAAGGAGATATATATTATGCTAGGCACAGACATCGGAATTGACTTGGGAACGGCAACCGTTCTTGTATATGTAAAAGGGCAAGGCGCAGTATTAAAAGAACCATCTGTTGTGGCCATTGATAAAAACGCCGATAAGATATTAGCGGTAGGCGACGAAGCGCGAAGCATGTTGGGCAGAACCCCTGGCAATATCATTGCCATCCGCCCTATGCGCGAGGGAGTAATTTCCGATTATCATATCACTGAAAAAATGTTAAAATACTTTATCAACAAAGCAGTCGGGCGACCCCTTCGCAAGCCGCGCATTGCCATATGCGTACCTTCTAATGTGACTGGGGTAGAACGCCGTGCAGTAGAAGACGCAGCGCATCAAGCAGGCGCACGCCAAGTATTTGTAATAGAAGAACCAATTGCTGCCGCTATCGGCGCAGGTATTGACATTGCCCGTGCTTGTGGTAGTATGATAGTTGATATCGGCGGCGGCACAACCGACGTTGCGGTTATTTCCCTGGGCGGCATGGTGGTAAGCACTTCTATCAAAGTGGCTGGGGACAACTTCGATGAAGCAATCATTCGCTACATGCGTAAAAAACATAATATATTAATCGGTGAACGCACGGCGGAAGAGCTAAAAATCAATGTGGGCACAGCCTATCCGCGCACAACATCTGCTGACATTGATGTCAGAGGGCGCGACTTAGTAACGGGCTTACCCAAAACCATAAACGTCACATCGGAAGAAATGCAAGAAGCTTTGCATGAATCAGTGACCGCAGTGGTTGAGGCAGTGCATACGGTACTGGAAAAAACACCGCCAGAGCTGGCAAGCGATATCAGCGACCGTGGCATTGTCATGACAGGCGGCGGAAGTTTGCTTTACGGCTTGGACAAACTGATTCGCGAACGTACGGGGATAAATACAATCATTGCCGAAGATGCTGTATCATGTGTGGCAATCGGCACTGGAAAATATATCGAACAAGTAAGCATGGGCAAAATAAATCCATTAGATGGCCGTCTCAGCCGTTAAAGGGACGGCAACTCACATACTGGGGGGTATTTATTATGGTAAGAGGTTTATATACATCAGCACTAGGCATGATTACCCATATGCAACGCATGGACGTAACCACCCACAACATGGCGCATGTAAACACGACAGGCCATAAGCGTGACCACGTAGTATCTCATGCTTTTTCAGATGAAATGATGGTGCGCTTAAATGACCCGGGAGTGCGTATGTTCCGTGATAGTCTCCAACATAATATTGGAAACATCAACCCTGGTGTGTTTGTGGATGACATCGTTACCGTATGGGAACAAGGCACTCTCCAAATGACCGACAATGATTTAGACTTAGCGCTAAGTGGGCAAGGTTTCTTCACAGTGATGTTAGACGATGAAGAATTGTTTACGCGTAGTGGTTCGCTGACATTGTTTAACGGTTTGCTAATGACATCCGACGGCGGTAGAGTACAAGGCTTAAACGGAGATATCAACCTTCCAAACGGAAATATAGTGATTGACGAAGACGGACGCATTTTTGTAGAAAGTGAATACATAGACACATTGCGTCTGACCTCTTTTACTGACTTACACAGCTTGCGTAAAATGCAAGATAACTTATTCAGAACCACAGAACAATCTGAAGAAATCCCATTTGTCGGCAGCGTGCAACAAGGTTTCCTTGAAGGTTCTAATGTAAATATCGTGCGTGAAATGGTAAATATGATTAACAATTCACGCGCATACGAAACAAACGCAAGAATGATTACAAAAATCGACCAAACATTACAACATGCAGTCAATAGTATTGGAACACGCAGCTAAGGGTAATATATGTTTGTGATTTTTAAATCGGAAAGGAATTGATGTATATATGATGCGTTCACTTTGGACATCTGCTTCTGGCATGTCAGCACAAATGACTAAAATTGATACGGTTACAAACAATATGGCAAACGTAAACACCACCGCATTCAAACGCGAACGTGTAGAATTTAAATCGCTTATGTACGAAACAATACAACGCGCAGACCTAGATCCAGTAAATATGACTGGCCGCCCGGTTAACCTACAAGTAGGCCACGGTGTACGTGCCGCCTCAACAAGTCGAATGTTTACCCAGGGTTCTTTACAACGTACAGATAGGCCAATGGACTTTGCCATTGAAGGCCAAGGATTTTTTGAAATTCGCAGACAGTTTGACGACTATCTTTTTACCCGCGACGGCACATTCCATCTTATGCCGCTTGATGATGGCACATTGATGCTTACCACTGCCCAAGGGTTTCCTGTAATCAGTGTAGATGGCGACGAAATTATAATCCCGGAAGGTTTTACAGCAAATGATGTTACGGTCAGTGACATGGGTGTAATATTTGCATTAAACGCTGACGGCGAACTTGAAGATTTGGGTGCGCAAATTCGTATTGTGCAGTTCCCCAACGCAAATGGTATGGAAGCTGTTGGCGGCAACTTATTCATGCAAACGGTAGCATCTGGCGAACCTTTAATGGAAGCTGACGATGAAACAAGCAGAATAAGCCGTTTGGTTCAGGGCTATTTGGAAATGTCTAACGTGCAAATTGCGGAAGAAATGATTGGTATAATCAATGCCCAACGTGCATTTGACACCAATTCGCGCGGTATCACCACCAGCGATGAAATGCTTCAACAGGCGATTAACCTGAGGAGATAATAGGGGGTAGCGCATATGGATGTTTCAGGTATCACTTCAACTGCCGACGCACGTGCGTCTATGATAGGCTCACAAGTACAAGATGCAAACATTGAGCGATTCCAATCAGTGTTGGAACGCGCAATGTCCAGCGACGATGAAGATAGAATTGCCAACCGCGCACAAATTCGCGAAGCGGCAGAAATGTTTGAAGCACATTTCCTACAGATGATGTTTCGTGAAATGCGCCGTACCAATTTCAATGAAGACGGTTTCTTCTCCAGAAACAACGCTGAAAATATTTGGACAGAAATGCTGGATGAAGTGAAGGCCGATATGGCGTCTCAAACCAATGGTGGCATGGGCATAGCTGATATGATTTATAACCAGATGACTATGCGGTATAGGGATGTTGTTTCAGAGGAATAGAAAATCATAAAATTAAAATAAGCCGCGAATTTTCGCGGCTCTTATTTTTTATAGCACTGAATATCAAATAACAAATCCGACAATTAATAATAGAAAAGCCAGTAACACAACACCTAATGGAATAGATAAAGTTATTATTGATATAAAAAACTTTTCCTTTTTTCTGAAAATGATAGCCAGAACCAAACTAATGATTGCAACTACAGGCGTAGCGAAAAATAAAAATGCACCGATAGCCAGCACTATTTGCTGAAGATAAGCCACATTTGGAGCCGCCGCAGACATTATCGTTGCTACGCCAAACATAAAAAACATTGGTGCAGTAGGAATGATTAATACCATCCAAAGGATACATCCTATTTTGCTAATATTTCTTAATTTTTTATCTTTTTCGCTTAGCTGTTGATTCTCGCAGCTGGTTTTTTTCTGAAAAATAGTTACACAAATAATGATTAGAGCAAATACGACTAAAATCACGAATATAACCATCGGAAGGTTAAACGCAATCTCCACCAGAACACCTCATCTTTGTAATGTTGTTTTAAGAAAATGTCCCACCAATATCTTTACGGTAAAATAGTCCGTCACATTGTATTTTGTCAATTTCCGCATACACTTCTTTTCTGGCTTGGGAGAAATCTTTGGCCTTTTTTACGATGATTAGAACTCTGCCACCGCTTGTTGCATAGTTGCCGTCTTTGAATGCTGTTCCGCAGTGGAATACTAGCGTGTCAGGGTTTAAACTGTCTAGCCCTTTGATGATATGCCCAGTCTCTGGCGATTCGGGGTAGCCTTTGGCGGCTAAAATTACCCCTACAGCTACATCTTCTGACCATTTCAACACTGGTGTGCCGCCGTCCAACATCGTTTGAATTACTTCAAACAAGTCACTTTCCAGCCTTGGTAACAAAACTTCTGCTTCGGGGTCGCCAAAACGGGCATTAAACTCTATCGTTTTGGGGCCATTTGCAGTGGCTATTAGTCCGCCATATAAAAATCCTGTAAACGGGTAGCCTTCATCCACCATAGCTTTTGCGGCTTTTTGCAAAACTTGTTCAAACGCTGTTTTTATCATTTCGTCATCAATAAGCGGTACAGGAGAATATGCACCCATACCGCCTGTGTTTGGGCCTTGGTCGTTGTCATATGCACGTTTATGGTCGCGTGACAGTTCCATTGGCAACACTTTTTTGCCCATTACAAATGTCATAAACGAAAATTCCTCCCCTTCCAGAAATTCTTCTACGACAACTTTACGGCTGGCTTCGCCAAATTTTGCATCTTTCATCATTTCTTTTAGTGTTGCTTTTGCTTCATTTAATGTGCTTACAATAGCTACACCTTTGCCAGCGGCTAGACCGTCAGCTTTTATCACTGTAGGCATTGGGGCAGTTTCTACATATTTGCAAGCCTCTTCATAATTGGTAAATACTTCGTATGCCGCTGTGGATATATTATATTTTTTCATTAGATTTTTTGAAAAAGATTTGCTTCCTTCAATTTGCGCGGCGGCGGATGTTGGCCCCCAAATTTGCAAATTATTTTTTTTGAAGTAATCTACTATGCCGCTTACCAGCGGCAATTCCGCACCCACCACTGTTAGTGCGATGTTTTCCTCTTTTGCAAATTTAACTAGACCTTCAAGGTCGGTTTCCTTTATATTCACCAGAGTAGCAATGTCTTCCATACCTTTATTGCCTGGGGCAACATATACTTTTTCTACCTGCGATGATTGGGCAAATTTCCACGCTAATGCGTGTTCGCGTCCACCTTTGCCAATGACTAACACTTTATTCATCTTTGCACCTCTTTCTGACATATTCTAAATCTGTATCTTAAAGCTTGTCAATTGACTTTTGTTTAATGTAACGTTACACTTCATGCAAAACAATGAATATGAGGAGGTATTTATTATGGCAATCGCACAAGTCAATTTCTTTTCAAGAAGCCTGCATCGTCAGGTCACCATAAACGCAATCATTCCTGTAGGAAAATTCCACATGCCAGGGATGCCCGAAAGGGAAAAGACACCTTTCAAAACATTATATCTGCTTCACGGTATTTTTGGAAACTACACAGACTGGCTAACACGTACACGCATTGCCCAGTGGGCAGAAACGCGCAATTTGGCGGTGATTATGCCATCGGGCGAAAACAGCTTCTATGTTGACCACGAAAAAAGCGGTGCTTTGTATGGCGATTATTTTGGGCGCGAATTAGTGGAAGTCACACGAGAGTTGTTCCCACTGTCAAACAAGCGTGAAGATACGTTTATTGCAGGTTTATCAATGGGTGGATACGGTGCGGTGCGAACAGGCTTGAAATATCATGAGACATTTAGCGCAATAGCTGGACTGTCTTCTGGGTTTGTACTAGAAAGCAGCGTCAACGCTACTTATGAATCCGCTTCAATTGTAAGGAATCGTGGCTATTTTGAGTCAGTTTTTGGAGATTTAGACAAATTACTTGGCTCTGACAAAGACCCAAAAGCACTGATTCAGTTGCTAAAAACAAGCGATGCAAAAATACCCCAAATATACCTAAGCTGTGGCACAGAAGATTTTTTACTTGAACATAACCGTGATTATCATCAATTCCTGGTGGAAAATGAAGTGCCGCACGAGTATATTGAAGGCCCTGGCGCGCATACTTGGGAATATTGGGATGAATATATTTTAAAAGTGCTTGACTGGTTGCCGCTGGAGACACTGCCACCGCAGCCAAAAGCATTTGGTTCTAAATAAGACCCAACAACCGCATGACATAAATAAAAATAGTAATACTCACAAGGGACATTAGTGTTGAAAGTACAACAATTGTCCCTGATACATACTCGTTTCCGCCCATTTGTATAACCATTGCATGGCCAGAAATCGCCGTAGGCGTTCCACCCAGCACCATCAATGCCGCCAAATCATATCCTCTAAACCCAAAAAGGAATCCAATAATAGCAAACACAACTGGCAGTACAGCAACCTTTATAATGCTTGAGACCACGGCAAAGGAAAAATTTTTGTCAAACCCTCTAAAGTTCATATTTGCACCCAAGCACAGTAATGCCAAAGGTGTAGCCATACCAGAAACAAGCCCAACCGAAGTTTCAACAGCAACAGGCAAATTAATATCCAGCAGGACAAATGCAATACCCATAAAAATGCTGACAACCAGTGGGTTTTTAATAATTGCAAATAACAATGTTTTAAATTTGATTTTTTCAGATGAATTTGACGTCACTGACAGCAATATAATAGAAAAAATATTGTAAAGCGGCGTAACAAATGTAATAAAAATAGCAATTCTTGCCATACCCGCATCCCCTGCTAAACTCACCAACAGCGGCAACCCAACAAATGCGATATTCCCCCGAAAAGCCCCCTGAACAAATGCCCCAAGCACAGCTTTATCCTTGATAAATATTAGAGAAATACCCCAAATCAATAAAAATGAAGCAAGTGTTACACCCACAGAAAAAATAATGAGCGGCACATCCATTAATGCAGAAATATCTGATGAAGATATGCTACGAAACAGAGAAATTGGCAGTGCGACATAAAATACAAGTCTATTTGCCACTGACAAAAAGGCTTCGTTGAAAAAACTAAATTTTTTTAGGCTATACCCTAAAAATAAAATAACAAACAAAGGCATGACGATGTTGACGCTGAAAATAAAATGTGATAGCACAGTATTCTCCTAACGTATCATGGCAGATGTTCTGCCGCCAACCGATTACGAAAATGCTTCGCATTTTCGTATCAATTTATAAATTGCGAAATATTTTGGTAATTGTAATCATATTTTCTATATCATCAAAAGTTGGGTCACTTATTTCTGCCCTATTTGACATACCGCAAATGCGTCGTTTTTCATCCCCAAGAAAAATAAAACGTACATGAGGACATTGACATTGTACCTTGGGGAATCTATTGCAAAACCAGTCAAACAACGGTTTATTATCTTTGATATCGTCGCCCATTTTAGAAATATTTTTTTCGTCGTTGAAGTATATAAACATATCCAGTGAATCGGGCTTTGCAAAAAAGCCTAAAACGTTTTTACCGTTTAGTGCATATTCAGCTTTCCAGCCATGGTCGGAATTTATCCCTCTTAATGGCTTAACTTTGTATTTCATTTTGTCGGTTATTATTGAATGGATTGCCACGTCTAGTTTGTTTGCGTGTGCTTCATTTAGTGTAGATTTTATGGCTTCTATATCGGGGATGTTTCTGTGATAGCCTTTATAGTCCAAGCGTAGGTAATTCATGTACTTGTATTTGCTTTCTGGTGCAGAACATAGTACATATAGCCCTAAAAATATCTTAGAGGTATTTTCGCAAGAAATATAATATGCGTCATTTTTTTCATTCACAACTATGCCCAAGTTTTCAAGCACTTTTAACCTTTGTTCACTGCCTTTGCGAATATGTGGGCGTTTTAGCTTGCGAAGCACATCATCGTATCTTGATTTTGTTAAAATAAGGGCATATGTTTCTTTGCAAATTTTATCTGCGGCCTGAGAAATTTCATAAAAATAATTTGGATAGAATTCAATAGCCTGTTGAAATGCGTTGCGCAGTTTTGATTCCTTTGCGTCGGTTTTGTGTGGATGTGAAACATCTTCTTCAATAAGTCTATTTTTTATGTATTCATCGTACGCTAGTGTGGGTACGATATATTTTGTAGGGTTTTTATACATATCATGATATAAATTTTTAATAAAATCATAAAATTGTTTTTCGCCTTCGATGATGTCTGCTTCGTTGAAATCACTGCTGTTTATACTGACGGCTTCAAATGGTGCCAGCATTGAAATAGAATGCCATATAGACATTTGCGCGAAACTGTCATGCCCTTCATGATTCTTTACTCTGGCTATGCTCATGTAAATGCCCCCAATCTTTTGACATATTTTAAGTCTATATCTTAGAAGTTGTCAAATTGCTTTTGTAGGTGTATAGTGGTATGGAGGAAATATTGGAGGTGCTAATTATGGAACATCAAACTTTAGTTGGTGTAGTAATGGGCAGTACATCCGACTGGGGCACCATGCGTCATGCTTGTTTGATTTTAAAAGAGTTGCAAATTCCATTTGAAAGGAAGGTTGTTTCGGCGCACCGCACGCCCGACTTTATGTTTACATACGCGGAAACAGCCCATGAGAGGGGTTTAAAAGTAATTATTGCCGGTGCCGGCGGCGCGGCGCATTTGCCTGGAATGATTGCGGCAAAGACCTGCCTGCCCGTTGTTGGTGTGCCTGTTCAGAGTAAAACGCTGAATGGGCTTGATTCATTGTTGTCTATTGTGCAAATGCCCGGTGGAATTCCTGTGGCCACGGTTGCCATTGGGGTTGCGGGGGCTACTAATGCTGGACTGCTGGCGGCGCAGATGATTGGGGCGTCGGATTTTGATGTGTACCAGCGTTTGCAGAAACGCAGGGATAAATTAAATGAAATGGTGTTAGCGATTGATGTTGAAAGTGAGTTAATCATATGACAATTCTTCCGTACAAAACCATTGGAATCATCGGCGGCGGGCAGCTTGGGCGCATGATGGCACTTGAGGCAAAGGCGATGGGCTATTATGTAGCAGTACTTGACCCCACGCCAAATTGCCCATGCGCGCAGGTGAGCGATATTGAAATCACTGCCAATTACAATGACATGAATGCGATAAAAAAATTGGCAAGTGTAAGCAATGTAATCACATATGAATTTGAAAACATCGACTATGACGCACTCACTTGGCTGCAAAAAAATGCCTATCTCCCTCAAGGCAGTGATGTGCTGAAAGTGACGCAAAATCGCTTTAGCGAAAAATCTGCAATAAAAAATATGGGGATTCCTGTGCCAGCATTTCATTTGATTGAAAATGCAGAACAGCTAGAAAAACTAGTATTCTATCCCAGCGTATTAAAAACCACGACAGGCGGATATGACGGCAAAGGGCAAGTTGTACTCAAATCTGCGGCAGATTTGCCAAAAGCAAAAGAGGTAGCCGCTGAACAAGAATGCATTTTAGAAAAATGGGTGCCGTTTTCAAAAGAAGTTTCAGTCATCGTGGCACGAAGCACGACTGGAGAAACTTCTGTTTTTCCTGTCTCTGAAAATATCCATGTGAATAATATTTTACATTTAAGCATTGTTCCAGCGCGTATTTCTAAGGAAGTAGAAGCAAAGGCAATTGCTTGCGCAAAAAAAATCTCGGAAAAATTAAATGCGGTTGGACTTTTGGCTGTTGAAATGTTTGTGGTGGATGATGAAATTTATGTCAACGAGCTTGCGCCACGCCCGCATAATTCTGGACATTATACGATAGATGCTTGTATTACCAGCCAATTTGAACAGCATGTACGTGCGGTCTGCGGCTTGCCGCTGGGGGATACGACATTGCATACACCTTGTGTGATGGTCAATATCTTGGGCGACCATATGGATAAAGAAAAATTGTATCATTTAGAAAGTTACTTGCCGCTATTGAAAAACGGAAAAATTCATTTATACGGCAAGGCAGAAGCAAAAGATGCACGTAAAATGGGACATATTAATTTGTTGGGTGATATTGAAGAAAATCTTAAAGCCATAAAAAAATCTAAAATATGGAGCGTGTAAACCATGCAAAACCAACCTACCCCGCAAGAAATTGAATCAAAGAAACTCTACACCGAAATGGGCATGTCCGATGCCGAGTACCAAATGGCAAAAGGCATACTGGGACGCCAGCCGAACTACACAGAAGTCGGGCTTTTCTCCGTCATGTGGTCGGAACATTGTTCCTACAAAAACTCAAAAGTGCTGCTTCGTGGTTTTCCCACAAAAGGTGAACGCATACTGGTAGGCCCTGGCGAGGGCGCGGGAATCGTCGATATTGGCGACAATCAAGCCGTGGTTTTCAAAATAGAAAGCCACAACCATCCATCTGCGGTAGAGCCTTTCGATGGGGCAGCTACAGGTGTTGGCGGTATTGTACGCGATGTGTTTTCCATGGGGGCGCGTCCTATTGCTTCGCTTAACTCATTGCGCTTTGGCGAGTTGGACAAGCCCAACGTTAAGCACCTATTTAAAGAAGTCGTCAAAGGCATTGCATTTTACGGTAACGGTGTAGGCGTTCCCACAGTAGGTGGTGAAATTTACTTCGACCCATGCTATGAGGGCAACCCACTGGTCAACGCAATGGTCGTTGGCGTGTTAAACCACGAAGATATCAAAAAAGGACAGGCACACGGCGAAGGAAATATAGTCATGTATGTTGGCGCGGACACCGACCGTTCAGGCGTACACGGCGCGTCTTTTGCCAGCAAGGAGTTTGACGGCAACGAAAAAGAAGCCGGCACAAATGTGCCCAAAGGTGACCCATTTTTAGAAAAACGCTTAATCGAAGCCTGCTTAGAAGTCATGAAACATCCCGCATTGGTAGGCATTCAAGACATGGGCGCGGCAGGGCTTATTTCATCTTCATGCGAAATGGCAAGCAAAGCGGGCATGGGCATGGAAATGAACCTTGATTTAATCCCGCAAAGTGCAAAAGATATGATTCCATATGAAATGATGCTGAGCGAAACCCAAGAGCGTATGCTACTTGTGGTACAAAAAGGAAAAGAAGAAGAAATCCGCGATATTTTCACAAAATACGATATCAACGCTGTTGACGTTGGCACTGTTACTGCTGACAAAAATATGCGTATTTTTCACAAAGGTGAGCTTGTGGCGGATGTACCTGCCGACGCACTTGCGTTGCAAGCCCCTGAATATCATAAACCGCAAAAAGAAGCGGAATATTTTGCAAAATTCCAAAAAATTGACACAAAAGTGAATGTCACCGATGCAAACCAAACGTTGTTAGATTTATTAGGACAAACAACCATTGCCAGCAAAAAATATGCATATGAACAATTTGACCATCATGCACGTGGCAATACGCTAGTTCCTCCTGGTTCGGATGCAGGTGTTGTACAAATTGAAGGTACAAACAAAGCCGTGGCGATGACAACAGACTGCAACGGGCGTTATGTTTACCTCAACCCCTATGTCGGTGGGCAAATTGCAGTGGCAGAATCTGCCCGAAACATTATTGCATCTGGTGGATTGCCACTGGCTGTCACCGACAACCTAAACTTCGGCAGCCCAGAAAACCCAGAAATATTTTGGCAAATGGCAGAGGCTTGCAAAGGCATAAGCAACGCCTGTGTCGCGCTAGACACCCCAGTCATTGGCGGCAATGTTTCTATGTACAACGAGCGCAGTGGCACTGCCATCTACCCTACTCCCATTATTGGAATGGTTGGGTTAATAGAAGACCTGTCCCATGTAACCACCCAGCATTTCAAAAACGCTGGCGACCTCATTTATCTGATTGGCGAAACCCACGCTGAATTCGGCGGCAGCGAATTACAAAAAATGCAAAACGACAATCAAATAGAAGGCCGCCCACCAGCCATAAATGTGGAAACCGAAAAAGCTAACGGGCAAATGGTTTTGCAACTCATTAAATCTGGCTTAATAAAATCCGCGCACGATGTAGCCGAAGGCGGCATGGCGGTTGCACTGGCAGAATCACTGTTTACAGAAGGAAACCTAGGCGCGAAAGTTGATGTTGCACTGGCTGACCCTGCATTGCTGTTTTCAGAAAGCCAGTCACGCTATATTGTCAGTATTTTACCCGAACATTGCGAACCATTCGAACTTGCGCTTGAAAAGACTGACGTATTAGTCGAGTACCTTGGTCTGGTAAACGATTCAGGTCAATTAGAAATCACATGTGATATCACTTGCATGTTACCAGATACAAAACGCATAGACGCGATAAACCTACCAGTAAAATCCATGCGAGAACGCTTTGAAGGAGCCATTCCATGTTTGCTGAAGTCAGAGGAATAAACGAAGAATGCGGCATTTTTGGCGTATGGGGTGCAGAAACCTCTGCATCTCATCTGGTTTACTACGGGCTGCACGCATTGCAGCATCGTGGCCAACAAGGTGCAGGAATGGTTGCAAAAAATGAAAATGAGTTCAAATCCCATCGTGGACTCGGGCTTGTTACCGAAGTATTTAGCAAGGAAAAGCTGGACTGCTTAGTAGGCACATCCGCATTAGGCCATGTGCGGTATGCTTCTGGCGGAAATACGATTGACTATGTGCAGCCCTTTTTATTTGAATTTGAAAATTCCAGCCTTGCAATTTGCCATAACGGCAACCTGGTCAATAATTTAAGCCTCAGAAAAAACCTTGAAGCCAGCGGCAGTATTTTGCGCACAAAGTCTGACTCCGAGGTTTTGGCGCATTTGCTCAAACGCCAAAAAGGCGACAATTTAATCGAAAATCTAAAAACTGCACTGGGTCAATTAAAAGGTGCATTCACTTTCATTTTGCTAACAGAAAATGAAATGATAGCCGCGGTTGACCCCAACGGTTTACGTCCACTGTCCATCGGTCGCCTAGGCAAAGCGTTTGTTGTTTCAAGCGAAACATGCGCGTTTGAAGCTGTTGGCGCAAGTTTTCAACAAGATATTCACCCCGGTGAAATCGTTATTTTCAATGACCAGGGCATGAGAGTTGAAACATATACAGAAGAAATATCACCGGCCATTTGCAGTTTCGAGTTTATTTATATCGCGCGCCCAGACTCAGATATTGCAGGGGTAAACGTCCATACCGCACGTAAAGAAATGGGTAAGACATTGGCAGAAGAAGCACCTATCGAAGCAGACGTGGTGATTGCCATACCAGAATCGGGGGTATCTTCTGCCATTGGCTATGCCGAAGCCACGCGCATACCTTACGAAATTGGTATCACCAAAAACAGATATATCGCGCGTACATTCATCCAGCCATCGCAGGCATTGCGTGAAATGGGTGTAAAAATGAAGCTTTCTGCTGTGCGCGGCGTAGTGGCGGGTAAGCGCGTGGTGGTGATTGACGACTCCATTGTCAGAGGTACCACCACCAAACGCGTGATACAACGCTTACGCGAAGCGGGCGCACTAGAGGTGCATGTGCGTGTCAGCTCGCCTGTGATTAAATTCCCTTGTTTTTATGGCATAGACATGCAAACAACAGAAGAATTAATTGGTTATGAAAACAGTGTGGAAGATATCTGCCAAATCATTGGTGCGGATTCTTTGGCGTTTTTAAGCGTAGACGGGTTAATAAACGCAATAAACCTCCCCTACCCCAACGAAAAATATAAGGGATTATGCGTAGCGTATTTTAACGGGGATTATCCTACTGAATTGGGTGATTTTAGTGTCTGAGGCGTATAAAAATGCGGGTGTTAATATTGAAGCAGGATATGAGGCTGTTTCGCGCATGAAAGCACATGTTGCAAAAACAGCGCGGAAAGGCTTAATGAGCAGCATTGGTGGCTTCGGCGGTTTATTTGATTTAAGTGCGTTAAACATGAAAGAACCCGTGTTGGTTTCTGGTACAGATGGTGTTGGTACAAAGCTGAAATTAGCCTTTCAAATGGGTGTTCACGATACCATTGGCATAGATGCCGTGGCTATGTGCGTAAACGATATTATTACCCAAGGCGCAGAGCCGTTGTTTTTTTTGGACTATATCGCCACTGGGCAGTTAGACCCCATGCAAATTGAAGCGATTGTAAAGGGCGTTAGCGAAGGCTGTGTTCAGGCTGGTTGCGCGTTAATTGGTGGCGAAACCGCAGAAATGCCTAGCATGTATCATGATGGTGAATATGATATTGCAGGGTTTACTGTGGGTGCGGTTGAAAAATCACAGTTGATAACAGGGGCAGATATTGTCGAAGGAGATGTACTTGTTGGTATTGCATCTTCGGGTGTGCATAGCAATGGATTTTCATTAATCCGTAAGACAATTGAAGGATTAGACCTTAGTAAATCATACTTTGATGCCCAACCACTTGGGCAAACGTTATTGACACCCACAAAAATCTATGTAAAACCGATACTTCATGCGATGCAGCATGTGAAAATAAAAGGGTTGTCACATATTACCGGCGGCGGTTTTATCGAAAATATTCCGCGTATGCTACCCAACGGTTTAGCCGCGGTGGTTAAAAAAGGGACATGGGAAGTACCTGCCATTTTTGAATGGCTGGAACGCATTGGCAACATAGACCCAAGCGACATGTTTAATGTGTTTAATATGGGCATTGGCATGGTGCTGGCCGTTGCGCCAGCAGATGCTGCAAAGTTAATAGACATACTTGAATCCCAAAACGAAAAAGCATATGTCATCGGTGAAGTTGGCAAAGGTGATGGGCTGATATGGGGATAAACATAGCTGTTTTTGCCTCTGGCGGCGGTTCAGATTTGCAGGCAATTATTGATGCATGTGAGTCTGGTCGGCTTGATGCCCATGTAGCGGTTGTTATCAGTAATAATAGCGGCGCGAAGGCGTTGCAGCGGGCAAAGGCACACAACATACCCGCATTTCATTTCAGCCAAAAAATCATTACAGACCAAAATCAGCTTGACAAAACCATGTTGGATACCTTAATTGATAATGAAGTGGATATCATTTTTCTGGCAGGTTATCTCAAAAAGCTGGGCGCAAATATTTTAAAAGCTTTCGAAAACCGCGTATACAACATCCACCCTTCCCTGCTTCCTAAATATGGCGGCAAAGGTATGTATGGCATCAATGTACACACTGCCGTCATTAACGCTGGCGAAAAAGAGACAGGCATAACCATCCATCGCGTCATAGAAGAATATGACAAAGGCGAGATAATTGCACAAAGAAAAGTACCAGTACGCGAAAATGATACTCCAGAAACCCTGGCCGCTAGAGTACTTACACAAGAGCATTTATTTATTGTAGAGATACTTGAAAAAATAATTGAGGAGATGTCCAAATGAAAAAATGTGCCCTCATCAGCGTAAGCGATAAAACAGGTATTTTAGAATTAGCCGCCGCATTAAAACAAGCCGACTACGAAATCATTTCTACAGGCGGTACAGCCACTTTGCTTGCGGAAAACAATATACCCGTCACATCCATTGAACAAATCACAAACTTTCCCGAATGTATGGATGGGCGGTTAAAAACGCTACACCCTTCCATTTTTGGCGGATTACTTGCCGTGCTTGACAACCCAGCGCATCTGCAAACCATGAAAGACCATCACATTCCAGCCATCGACCTGCTGATAGTCAATCTCTATCCATTCAGAAAAACAGTAGAAAATCCAGCCCACACACTGTCACAAGCCATAGAAAACATAGACATTGGCGGACCGTCGATGATTCGCGCCGCCGCAAAAAATCATAAATATGTATCCATCATAACCGATCCAGCTCAGTATCCAGCGTTACTAGAAAATATAAAAAATAACATGATAGACGAAAATTATCGCTTTAACCTAGCATTAGCGGCATTCAGCTACACTGCCGCATATGACGCGTACATTGCAGAATATCTCCGCAACATATCCGCACCAGACGCGTTTCCACAAGCATTGACCATCACATTAGACAAGCACGAAACCCCCATGCGTTACGGCGAAAATCCACATCAACAAGCCGCATACTATGCATGGCCGCAAAGCCCATATAGCGGCATTGAAAAAGCCGAACTGCTACACGGCAAACCGCTGTCATTCAATAATATAGCCGATGCCCACGCCGCACTCCAAGTGGCAAAAGAATTCCCAAATGAACCCGTATGCGTGGCAGTAAAACACGCTACACCATGCGGTGTAGCCGTCGGCAAAAACGCGTTTGACGCATACACACTAGCCCATGATTGCGACCCGCAATCCATCTTTGGCGGCATCATATGTACAAACAGTGAAATTGACGAAGTTGCCGCAAAAAAAATGCATGAAACCTTTCTGGAAGTCATCATTGCCCCATCATTCACCGCAGAAGCCCTGCAAGTATTAACAAAAAAGAAAAACCTTCGTCTGCTTGCCCAGCCTAATATTAATAAAAAAGCGTCGGGCTTAGAATGCAAAAGCGTTGGCGGCGGCATACTATTCCAACAACCCGACGACATCAACATCGCAGACGAAACCCACAAAACCGTCACAGAAACCACCTCAAGGCAAACCGCCGATTTAATCTTTGCAATGAAGGTAGTTAAACACGTAAAATCTAACGCGATAGTCGTCGCAAAAAATGGTTGCACCTTGGGGCTTGGCGGCGGCGAAGTCAGCCGCATATGGGCAGCAGAAGCCGCGCTTGTCAGGGCAGGAAAAAACGCCAAAGGCGCGGTACTCGCCTCTGACGCTTTATTCCCATTCCCCGATGTGGTTGAACTATGCGCCGCCGCAGGCATCACAGAAATTATTCAACCAGGCGGCTCTAAAAATGACCAGCTATCCATTGATGCTGCCAATAAACATGGTATTGCCATGGTATTTACAGATGTGAGGCATTTTAAGCATTAGTAATATTGAGTGTGGACATATCATCTTGATAATGTTAAAGTGAGTTTAAATATTTGAGGGGGAAACTTCATGAAAGATAAAAATAAAAAAACATTGATTATAATCATGCCAATAGCTGTTATGGTTGTAAATATCCTAACTTTTATAACAGGTAGCGCAATCTTTGCAGTGATTGGTATTCTTGCGGCGGGAATAAGTATTTTTTACGCAACTATGCTGATTAAAAAGCTGGCGCTGATAGAGCAATCGGTTTATCAATTAGCAAATGGCAAATTGAACGAAATTATACCCCATGACGCAGGTGGATTTTCTACAATTTGCGCATCCATTAAAAAATTACAATCCGCTGTAAACGATACCGTAAGTGATATAAAACAATTAAGCTACAAGTCTGTGCGCGGACATCTTGCAGTACGTGGAGAATTAAAACATGAAGGAGATTTTAATGATGCAATAATCGCAGTCAATGAGATTATTGCATCTATGCAGATATGTTACGACAGTATGCGCCATCCCATGCAAGTGTTGGACAAAGATGCAAAGTGTGTACACATTAATCCGACAATCATAAGTTATGGATACAACCATAGCGATATTGGCAAGACTATTGCTCAAATGTATTCCCAAGAACTGCATGACAAATATATCGAATGTTTCAAAGAAATTGAGACTACCAGACTGCCTTACCTAATGAGTAGCGAAACCCCTACAAGTCAAGGTATAGTTGTTGAAGAGAACTATATATGGCCAATTTTTTCTGGCAACGAAATTGTGGCTTATGGCAATATAACCTTAGATATAACCGATAATGTACGCTACTATGAAATGACAAATAAAATTATCAAGTATCAAAACAAAGAAGCTCAGGCTGTCATCAATGCCCTTGAGAATAGACGCAAGGGTGGATTGCGTTTTGACTATACGCCAACTGATTATGACGATGATACCCGTTCATCTTATGACAACTTTGTCCAAATCAGAGACATGGTTGCGTTTTCTGTTGGCGCAACCAAATCTTATATAGATGATATTATTGTAGCATTGAACAAGATGGCGAGTAATGATTTTGATTTTGAAATGACAAAAGATTACTTAGGTGATTTTGCGCCAATTAAAGAGTCTATCCACACCATGGTTTCTGCTACAGGAAAGCTTGTGCGGAGTATACGAAAAGCAAGTATGCTAGTAGAGGCATCCTCTAATGAAATTGCAAGAGAGGAAGCCGCAATGGCAGATAGCTTTAAAGACCAAGTAGAGTCAATAAAAAATGTAAACCGTATATTACATGAGCTTGCTGAAAAGACGCGGAAAAACTCCAATCATGCCCATGAGGTATCACAGTTATCTATTGAAGTACAGCAAACAGCAGAAGAAGGCAACGTAAGTATGCAAAACCTCGGCAATGCCATGGAAGCCATAAAGCAATCCAGCACAGAAATATCAAAGGTTGCAAAATTGCTGCAAGATATCGCTTTCCAAATTTCACTACTTTCTCTTAATGCTTCCATAGAGGCCAGTCGTGCAGGTGCTGCTGGCGCAGGTTTTGCTGTAGTGGCATCAGAAGTGCGTTCCCTTGCTGAAAAAAGCACACGCTCTGCCAAAGAAGCTACCGAAATGGTAAATGTTTCAATAGCAAATATTGAAAAAGGATACTCACTAACAAGCCAAGCAACTCAGGTGTTGAACAAGATTGTAAATATTAGCATGAGCGAATCAAAAGGGTTGAAAGAAATTGTAGATGAGTCAGATGCGCAAGTGCAAGATATGGATGAGATATCCGACAGTATGGACAAAATATCTGAAATGATTTATTCAGATGTGGGTGCTGTTACCCAGAATGCATTGGCATGTGAAAGTCTAGCTGACTTGGCCATACAGTTAGGAGAAAGAATATCGCAATTTAAGATTGATGGTGTATCATTAAGGTCTCATACCGTACACATGGAAGAAGTGGCTTCAAAACGTGGGTTAAACATCCTTAAAAATGTATCTGGTACCAAAAAAACTTTTGACACGGGTGAAATCGTTATTCGTGAAGGAGCTACTGACGCAAAAAGCATGTATTTTGTGCTGAGCGGAAATGTGGATGTATATAAGTCCTACGGCAAATCAAACGAGCAGCTACTAGGAACATTGGGAGCAGGTCAACTTTTCGGAGAAGTATCGTTATTCCTAAATGAACCAAGGACAGCCACTGTTGTTGCGCAGGGGAAAACTACGCTGATGGAGGTCAAAAAGGGGGACATGTACAGCCTTATGGACAATAATCCAGATGTTGCTTACGCTATAACAGAAACATTATGTTATCGGCTTAAAAACACATTAGCTATCCTCGCGACTTAAATAAATGCAATATAAAGAACTCAACCAAAAATAAGGGGGTCACATTATGAAATGGAATAATTCATATGCAACAGGAAATGTATTGGTAGATAGTGAACACAAGGAAATTTTTGTACTGGTTCAAAAAGTATTGGATGCTACTTTTACCAGCCGAAAAGAAAAGATTGATACCGCCATTAATTTTTTAGTCAATTATACTTTAAAACATTTTGGACATGAAGAAAGAATGATGCAAGAGTCAGCATACCCTCAAATGTCACAACACAAGACACAGCACAAAAACTTTGCCGAAAGCGTAACAGCTATGAAGCAAAAGATCGAAAAACTTGGTGATACACTCCAAGTGAGCAATGAAATCAATTCAACTGTTGTGGATTGGCTGGTTGAGCATGTGATGGGGAGTGATATGCATCTTGCGGCGCATTATAAAGAATGGCAGAAAAATGGTCGTTAAGGACACAAAAAATTAAAGGAAGTCAATTAACTCTGGGTCATGCAAAAGCGCATGATCCTTTTTATTTAGGAAATATTGCATAATATGATAAGCGGAAATTTATTAACTTTTGTTTTTTATGTACATCGGTTACATTGTTTACAGATTTCAACTACGGAAGGTGATGCGATGGATGCAGGAACATTAACCAACGAGGGACTTATCGAACTTCATTTAGATGGTGTGACTCAATCGGAAATTTTGGCACAGATGATTAGTCTCTTATTTAAGCAAAACAGAATAGCGTCGGAATCTGAATTTTCTAAAGGTGTTCTTGAAAGAGAGTCGGAATGCACTACCGGTTTTGGAAATGGCTTTGCGATTCCCCATTGCAAAAGCGACACTGTAAAACAAGCGAGTATTGTAGTCGCCAAATGCAGAAATGACATTGAATGGGATGCTTTGGACGGCGAACCTGTAAAATATGTCATCATGCTTGCCATCCCAAAAAGTCAAGGTGGAACCACCCATCTGGAGATACTTGGTATGTTATCAAGAAAACTGATGGATGACGATTTTAGGGATGCCTTCATTGCCGCAACACAAAAGCATCAGATTTTAGACTTATTGGCAGAGTCTGGTGAGTGAAGTTATAAATAGGAGGACAGAGATGAAAATTATTGCAATCACAGCATGTCCAGCGGGTGTCGCCCACACCAATATGGCAGCCGCCGCACTGGAAAAAGCGGCGAAAGCACTAGGACATCAAATAAAAGTAGAAAAGCAGGGCGCACTAGGCATTGAAAATGCATTAAAGCCTCAAGAAATAGCAGAAGCAGATGTTTTAATTTTGGCAGTGGACACAGCCATTGCTAAGGCTGAACGATTTAAAGATATTAAAACGCTAAAAGTTCCCGTATCCGAAGCGGTAAAAAATCCACAGGGTTTGATTGAAAAAGCTTTACAGTTATAAAAATCAGGAGGGCTGATAATGAAACAGATAATCAATGAGGCAAAAATACATTTGATGACCGGTGTGTCATATATGCTGCCTTTTGTTGTAGCAGGTGGAATCATTTTAACACTTGGTCTGTTGCTTGGCGGCGGCGACCAAGAGACAGGGTTTGCACGCGGCGCCATTACACTTGGTGTCATGGTTTTCTCAATGATGGTGCCTATTATGGCAGGTTACATGGCCTATTCAATTGCTGACCGACCTGGTATCGCACCTGGTGTGGTTGGCGGTTTAGTGGCTAATCATATCGGTGCAGGTTTCTTAGGTGGTATAGTGGCTGGCTTTATCGCTGGTTACTTTGTTAACGCACTTAAAAAGATACCGATGCACCCATATATTGCGGCATTAAAACCAATAATCATTATACCTGTGATTGGTGCGGGTTTTGTGGGTTTGGTCATGTTTATCATCGGTCAGCCGATAGCTTTTGCAGCTACAGGATTGGAAGGCTGGCTTACTTCTATAAGCGGTGTAAATTTAGCTTTGCTTGGGCTAATCATTGGGGCAATGATGGCCTTTGACATGGGTGGCCCTGTAAACAAAGTGGCTTTTGCATTCTGTGTTGGCATGTTGGACCAGGGTGTCTATGCACCCATGGCCGCCTGCTGGATTGGAATAATGACACCGCCCATTGGGCTTGCGTTAGCCACAAGAATCACACCTAAGAAATTTACACAGGGTGAACGTCAAAGCGCAGTGCCGGCAACAGTGATGGGGCTAACAGGTATCACTGAGGGCGCAATACCCTTTGCGGTAAGAACACCGCTTCAAGTCATTTCTGCAATAGTCGTAGGCTCTGCTGTAGGCGGCGGGCTGGCTTTGCTGCTGGGGGCGGCCGCGCCTATACCAAGCGGTGGAATATTTGTTGTTCCATTCTTCCACAGACCGCTTATGTTTATTATTGCTTTCATTGTTGGTATTGTGGTTACGGCTGGAATGACGATTTTGTTAAGAAAAGAAGTTACGGACGACGACGAAGCATAAATGACTGAAACAGGCCTATTGCATAATCTGGCAAATCCAGTTTCGCAATAGGCCTATTTTCTAATTGGAGGCTGTCATGACATTTCATATTATATCACATACCCATTGGGACAGAGAGTGGCATCAAACATATCAAGAGTATCGTGTAAAGCTGGTTGGATTTATAGAGCATCTGTTAAATCTTTTGGAAACATCGCCGGATTACACAAGTTTTATGCTGGACGGTCAAACAGTAGTGATTGAGGATTATTTAGAAATCAAACCCGAAAATCGCAGTCGCATTGCAAAGCTTGTACAAGACCATCGGCTAATCATTGGCCCATGGTATATCCAACCCGACGAATTTATCCCCAGTGGAGAGTCACTTGTGCGTAATCTTTTAATTGGGATGAAAATCGGACGTGAATTTGGCGAGTCTATGCACATTGGTTATTTGCCAGACTCTTTTGGGCAAGCAGCTCAAATTCCTCAAATTTTGCATGGTTTTGGCATTAAAGATGCCTTGTTTTGGCGCGGGATAACGAAGGAAGATACAGAAAAAACGGAGTTTTGGTGGCTTGGCCCAGATGGCTCAAAGGTACTGGCTGTACATCTTCCATTGGGTTATGGCAATGGACGTATGCTGTCGGCAAGCTTGCAGGAAAATATCAATATTATTGATGAGAATTATGCTGCATTCAGTGCAATGTCTACCACGGGCAATATGCTTCTTATGTCTGGGTTCGACCAGCGAAACGCCAATGAAGCGTTGCCAGAAGTTGTGACAAGCCTCAATGAATATTTTCAAAAGCAAGGGAATAAGTTTGAAAAAAGCTAGAGGCAGGACGTTGGCTAGAGCAAAACATTTTGTGGCACAGAAATGAAGCCCCGCTAAAAGTGACAATTTTAGGAATCAGAGAAGAAGACTAAGCAGGAACGG
>Ga0131853_10001373_pt1 | contig 43661 bp, 31 predicted proteins | sample TergutLab28metaG_FD_92764 | JGI IMG/M metagenome (GOLD analysis project Ga0131853, IMG submission 92764) | Labiotermes labralis P1 segment gut microbial communities from Petit-Saut dam, French Guiana - Lab288 P1 (version 2) (version 2) | ecosystem: Host-associated > Arthropoda: Insects >...
CACTTATACGTGCTGGAAGGGACCCGACCAGTGGCACTGAATCTACGAACATGGACGAGTCTAATGGTACAAACCCGAAGCCATTACGCCCAATACTTTTTTTTTAACAAGCTTATGAAAATCAGCTTGGTACTAGTACCAACGCCGGATTGGTGGCGTGAGAGGCCCGTTGGTACTAGTACCAACGCCGGTCGGAAAGTGTTAAGTATGCTAACCAAAATTACATCTACTTTACAAGTTTCAATGAAGATATCCAAATCCAGGCAAAAGGTTTGCCAACAAAACATCCACATGGACAAACAGTACCACCATTATGTGATAATTTTATACACTCTGTGCAATAAATGCATATTCTGATGAGGTAGGGCATAAAACCAAAAGAGTTTAATGATAATTAGATACAAGTAAACTGTCTGCTTGAAATTTCAGAAAGTAGTCTTTCACAGATTAAAAAAAAATAAATAAATAAATAAATAAATGAAACTAAAAATGAAAACAGTGGGTGGATGACAAAAGGATGGCCAGGTTATTATTGATGGTTCAAATGAGAGATGGGAACCATTTCAAAGCGATGTTTCAGATTTGGAAATGTAATGCAGTCCACCCCACCCATCAACATGTATTACAAGATGGCAGAAGAAAGGGACTATCACTTCAAGATTCAATTTATTAATTTGTATGAAGGAAACGTGGACTACCTACTTTCTGTACACAGGTTCCATAACGGCATGGAGTAACTGACACAGAGCACGTGCCACAGGTGGCTGTTCAAATACACAATGTTCCGGTAACCGCTTCGTCAGTTGTCTGGCATGATTCCAGTCTCCAACCTTCAGCAATGCTTCACACAGACCAAACTTCTGATTTGCTGCATACTGTAGCATAAGGAAGCAACATACCATTAAAGACCACCAGTTTGTCAACATCTGTTCTGAAGTAGAAATAAAAAAATTTTCAAAAAAGGTAACAATGACTTTTCATTCTCAGAGTTCCCACACCCAACAAAAATTCAAGAACCTTCACCCTAGGAATCATACACCTGAATTATTACAGCATTTATCTGGACAGACAACTAAGTCCTGACACAACCCCAAACTGATGGAAGGGCTACATTACTAAAAATATGGAATGACTGACAGTGACAACAACAGTGAAAAAGCAAGCACCCATGCCATGTGCATGAATCCTACTTATGATTACACAACCTGCTCATCCTAAGGCACCAGCCACATTGTGTGCATGGCACATTAGTGCTATCTCAGTTGGCACTGCCACTAAGCAGAGCGGATGACATGCCATTTAATTTCAAATTTCTGTATAACATCATATTGGTTGGGACAGCTGTTCCCAGCTGCTGTCAGTAACTTGCAAGAAATCCCACTGGCACTTTGTCACTGCCATGCCAGCAGCAATCAGTGTGCACCAGTAATCATACAATTCTCTCTGTACTGAAACACCTAAGAGCTGCTGTAGAGCCAGACAGTACTTAAAGCCAGCACAACACAGTGGCTGGTGATTTTATTTCACTGACAGTTGTATGACAACCACTGCATGCCACTCTTCTCAGTGAGGAAGGACCCTCAGGCTGGCACCCACTAGCATGTGACAGTGATAGAAAGGCATACTGTAAATATGTGACTCTCAAGTACTGCAGAATGGGTGACAGTGATAGAAAGGCATACTGTAAATATGTGACTCTCAAGTACTGCAAAATGGTTCATGTACCTTTTCCTGAACATTCTCCTTCTCTTCCACTGGCTCCTCTTTATCTTTTTCCTTTGTAGATATAATGCTCAATTTCCTCACATATTCCTTGGCTTCCTTCATGTCTTTCTCCCACTCTTTATGAATGATTTTGTCATCAGGAGTCAACTTCATTAAAATAAAGAAAAATAAACAATTTAAAAAAGTTTGCATTGAATAATCGGTGTTTGTTTTGACTCTTTATTCTGTACCAACATCAAACACAACCAATTGGCTGTGCTCAATAGCACAATCTTCTCTACTGAAAGAAATGTACAAAGGACTATCAAAAAGTCCTGCAAATAATACTGAATATTTATTGAAGATCCACTATCCACTGTGAGCTGCTGCACATGTTACTGCAGGGATATATTTATGCTTTATGTTATAGTCTGCAATAAATTATTTCATGTATGTGCTAAATCTGTGCCAACTTTGCAAAAAATTAACAAACTTCTGCTGATGACAACATACAAGACAGCTGCCCATGAACACTCAACAACACACCAATAATCACTTGTATAAATCATAGGATTCATGCTTTGACAATTAATGAGCTCCCTGACACAGATAGCACATAATAGTTATATAATACATAATCCATCCCCACTGATTATATGGGTATGTGTAGAAGCGTCAACAAAGTTTGTTTCATAATTACAGTTGATGACAAAGAGCAGCAGCACATTACTGTGTCTCATCACTGTTCCCAGTCAAAGAAATTCTAAGCTTCCCACCCAACACCATGAATACCAATAAAGTTCATACTGATACGTAATGGTGTGGAGATGGAAGTCCTCCCAATAATAACTGGTTCAGGAATCTGGGATATAGCAGGTTAAAATCTCTGTTGGTACACCTATCCTTAGGTATTTGCGGTTTCCAGTCCCTCCAGGCAAATTCCAGGATGAACCCCAAATTCAACCACAACCAATTCTGTATAAAGGTAGACCAACTAGATGACATCTAGTTGGTCTACCTTTATTCAAATATCAAGATGATGCACGGTCCAATATGCATAAGATTCACAACCAATTCCTTTCAGATTTTTCATAGTTCCTTATTCAAAAACATCCTACAACTTCAGTACGTTCTACTGGCAACATCAGTAATCAACCATAACTAAATGAACCATACTGTCAGCATTGTCCAATTATGAAGACCCAGTCTGCCATAAGTACCTTCCCAAAGGTCAATTTTTCAACCAGCATTCAATAAAGCATATCTACCCCAGCTGATTCACTGACAAAGAAATGCTAACACAAGATGGCATTTGGGTCCATAATGATAATGTTCATGCCCACACTACCGTGTCTGTAGATGACACATAACAAACCTATGCTGCAACATCTTCCTACTAACCCCTACCAAACTGATTATGGCACCTTTCATTTTGTCCTATTTCCTGACCAAAAGGGGGACTTAAAGGATGACATCACAACAAGAAATAAGTGGATGGAAACATAAAAGGCTTCAGAACAATTCCAAAACAGTTCCAGACAAGCTTTCCAAAAGTAAAAAGATCAGCGAAATCTGGCTGTCAGTAACTCCAACTACTATAAAGAGGATGAATTTTGTTCCTACTTGCCACCAAGTCTCATTTTAAGTAAAGTGCAAAACAGAAGCCTGTCAATTTCATTACAAGCTCATTAACATAACTAAAAGGAACAATGTGACATTTTGTTCTTTACAGTTGTATCTTAACGAGAATCTTTCTGAGTACGACATTCTTCATGCAAACTTATCCTTCCTCACTAGTTGTACCTTACAGAGTTTGTTTTTCTTTTAAAATAATAACCATCACACTAGGTGCATTACAGTTCTAAATTTTTGTTTTGATAATCCGCACTACGTTCAGTGTATCAGAACTTATTTGATAAAATTCAAGAGGAAAAACTGAATTCACTTGCAGATTTGTATGCCAATTACTGGTGCCAGTCGAAATCTCGGTTAGTGCCGAGTACCAGTATGAGGGGAGATGTGTTCTTCCTACTCAGCAAACAATTCATGCACCTTGTGAAAAGTAAATGATACTAAGAGCTTCCCTAACCTTGTCCAAAATATCTTCACGATACTCACCCAAGAATAGATATCATCAAGAGCAATAATATTATGCTGCAGCATAAGAGCTGTAACGAGGTACAGGGATTTGGGCGTAGTTTCCTCTGCATTGTTCTGGTAGAAACAGTATTTGAAACCCAGTACTTCACATAAAATCTTTGGATCACACATATAAGAATGTAGCAGTGGAATAAAAAATTGGTGATTATCAGGATGGCATTCAAATGATTCCAAAATAATATCTAGAACTCGATTAGGGTCCAAGTTAAAACAACCTAGAAAACAAAAAATAGTAATGTAAATTTAAAAAAAATTGTTAACCACCAGCAAAATACGCTTATCAGGTAAGTGTACATACCTATTGTTGTATATCACACATTCTTGCATATACTGTGTATATCATAAACAACATGATAAAAGTATAGTTCTTCGATGCTTCTCCCTTGAAAATGTAACTGCCCTGATAATGTTTCGATAACGCTGGTTAAGTAAAAGAAAATATGTTCCATGATAATGGTTTAGCTAGATGCAAAACATGTTGATGACTATACGAGTATGATATAAAATAACACGTATCTACATTTACCTGATAAATGGTGGTTAATGAACAATATTTTACAAATAGACAGAATATGCAGCACTATTAAAAAAACATATTAAATTTGGTACATTACATAGCTATTACAAGAAAAACTCACGGATTATGACTACATAAAATACTTGACATAAGGTTATTCTTAACATGCTACTCCCTATCACACCAGATTAATTTTTTCTTGTTTTTATAACTGAGATTTCACAAATGTCAGATCAAGTTCAACACAGCTTCCATCCTTTGAGATAAATTGACTTGAACATGTGTAGCACATCACTGGGTCCAATTCCAATTCATCAGACTTAGTTTAACATTTGAATAGAAATGGTTAAATATAATTAACAAAAGTTTTGTGATCTATATAATTACAAGGAAGAATATGGGACACACTTAATTTTTTGGAGGAACCTGCTGTCCTTATCTGCAGGAGTAGCAGGAACTTCTTAGTCACTGCTAACACTAGTCTATCATAGCTCAGTACGGCACAAACTTCACTGCCATGGCAATATAAAATCCCAAACAAAAATCATACAGGTTGCAACTGGATAAAACTTATGAATGAAAAAGAAACAAGGTTAACCACAGACTACCACATTATAGTCAGACAATAGACGATATTACATTTCTCCCATAACATTTTATTTTAGAACTGTTGCAAATATTTCACTCTTATAAAATAAAGATGAATGGAAATGTTAATACGGTAAACTGTTTTTAGCACATTGTGAAATACCCACTGGTACAAGCACTTTGCCAGTGATGAAACTTACCGGGAGCTAACAATGGGTCAGTCACTAAGATGAGCTGCTATTAAGGTACAAATACCTTTCTCATAACCATTGTAAATAAGGTCAACTAAAAAATACACATATCTGAACTAGAAATAAACTTTCCTGCATGCAAATGTGCACACAAAAGACCAAAGCCCGCGCAAATCCTTTTCCAGCAAAAACACGATAACTTGTTTACGCAAATGTTACAATATGAGCAATCTGATTCTTCCGTATGATTATTAAATACAAAAGCAAAACATCACCTGCTTCTAGAAGCCAACTTACCTATCAAGGATTTAATTATTTCCAAAATATTAGAAGGAGTAACACTGCCTGACACTTCTTGGTTTAACTCTGTAATAAGCTTGGCATAACCTTCACTCTCCTCCCTGAAGAGGTTGAATTTGCGTTGTTTGTAACTGAAATGAACAGTCAAATCAATTATGATGTAGCCTCAAGCATATTATCTCATTTGTTACCCTGCAAGGATGCATATGACAAATATAAAAAAATTATATTGAGAGGTGAATCTTGTGAAGATTATTTTTCTTCAAACACCACAGTTTTGATAGTTGGCACTATCAGATAGTCTAAATTAGCAACAGAGATTATCAACAGTGTTACATAAGATTTCACACTTCCTCCAGGATGTAGTTTAGGCCTTCAATTTTCCGGGATGTTACACAGCATAGGTTGGCAGCTGGTTACCACTTTCTAACGGATCAATGTTTCCATCTCCAACGCTCAAGCAGTCTGAGAAAAATCCCCAAAGAGCGATAGCCATAACCTATGCAGCTGATATTAAGGTTACACCTAACTCTGAGTCACAGCTGAAAACTCTAGTTACACTCAAGTTTAACAGAGAATCTGAAGTCCAGGACAGTGGGCTCTCCCTGAACAGACATTTATTTAACTGAAGTTTCTGGCTTAAATGCCTTAACTCTAAACCAAAACAGGGGTGAACATAATTACTATAATTCTGAATTCAATGACACAAGTTACACTATTATTACAGTCACTTAAAGAAGACTACTGTATGGTATATCGGTAATTAACCAATCACTGGCAAGCTAGTTATGCCACAGTCCACTGTAATTACTTCTTCCCGAATAACGTAAGTAGTAGCAAAGCAGTAACAATGATAGAAATGATGACAATGATAACAACAACAATAATTCTGTAACACAACTGCAACTGCAAGTAAAAAAATTCTAACTCAAGTAGTTCAATTCTTTGATCACCTACATGTAAGCACAGCATGCAAACACATCGGCTAAATGGCACTTCAGTGTTGAGTTATAAAATGACATTCTCTAAATATGGTACAACACAAGACACACACTGTTTGTATAAAAAAGCATTGAGGAGCATCTGTGTACCCACTGTTGTAGTGGAAAAGCAATATGTCCGAGCATTAAATATTATAAGTGTGCGTCTGTACACTTGGCTTAGTTATCTGGCATGCATATCACACATTTTCAGCATTGCATTATATTGCCATCTGTGGCCTGTCTGGCTGTACCACAATTTCCACATTATCTCATTAAAGGCAAGGTTTTCAGAAAAAAATGTAATGAACATAAAATGTGGATTTTACCTCCTCTATAATTTTGGTCAAGAACATTTCTCGTTCTGAAAAGAATTCAGTGAGGTATCATAAATTTGCATACATCTTCATGTACAGTACCCATTATTCTTGCCAGATTTTAATCAAACTTGAACTTTCTTGACATATTCTCAAAAAATTCTAGAATTTCAAGCTCTATAATAATTTATCTGGTGGAAGCCAAGTTGTTCCATGTGTACAGACATACAGGGCAAAGCTACGGTCACTTTTGGCAATTCTGCAAACACGCCTAACAAGACTTGAAAGGGATGAAGCATATAAAATGAAGTTGGCATTACAAGCTATGCCTGAAATTCCTTGTTTCAGAATCCAATACCTGATTTCCTCCACTCTCAGATTATTTAAATGGTTTAAATCATTCAGCAATAATGGGTTACGAAATAACAACATTAAAGATTTCAGGTTCCTGCTGCGGTGTAAACCAGGTCCTCACTCTTCTGGGTTGTTGTGCCGCATTATGTTGGTTAGCTATTTTCCAGTGTTTTGGAACAGTCTATCAGTTGAATCTTCAAAATGATGATCATTCCCTTCAGAGCTTATAAAACCTCACTGACAACCTGTCAACTAATCTGATCCTTACCAAGGGTTTGAATTTGTGTTTGCTGCTAATAAACCTTGGGTCTTATTTACTTAATAACATATTCTTTTACCATACTTCAGTCCATGGAGTAGCAGTACATGTAACTTATTGCTATTAATTTATACATTTAATATTACTGTAATAAAGATAGTCAAACACCCAAATAAAATGAGTGCAAATTGTTAAAAAGACAATTCTGCTTTGCAGTCTAATCACAATAATTTTCAAAATACTTACTAGAGCTTTGTCTTCACTTTGATAAACTTTGTGTAAAAATTTCTGTTTTTTAATGTACCAACATCTTGAAGCGTATCTATCTCCAAACGTTCTTTCAGCAGTTTGTCTGAGAGAAACTGAAATAACAGAAATAGCATGATTACATATCTGTGGAAAAATTTATGACTACTGATCCCTAATTTGTAAAATTGTGTTAATGATGTATTCTAAATTGTAACTATTTGTACTGTATATCTGTATGCTGCGCTTATTAGTATTCTATATTGTTTTAAATAAGGATGCATGTTCTATTCTTTTTAATTTAATGTATTATTATTTACACTATAATCTCTTTTTTAATTTGTCCATTATCATTTTGTAATGATTTACAGGATGTAGTAGTAGTAGTAGTAGTAATAAAGCTCGAGTGCATTAAAAAACCGTAATAAACAATCAGCCCAATGTTGCTGGCCATCTGAAATGGCAGCGACCAGATTATATGACAGTTCCTAGAGCAGTGCAATGTGGGACTTATGGGGTTCTGCTAACCTTCTCAGTTTCTTTCACAATGAAGCAAAATCTTTGTCTGTCATCACCACTGTTTTCTGCACATGATGTTTCAGCATCAATTACACTGATGACATCCAATATTATAGATGGCATATCATTGTGCAGATTCTGAAACATAAAACAAACATATACTATTACAGCAAAATGGAAGTTAAATTAAAAGACAAAGTTACAACAGAAATTAAACAACAATACTTAAATATGGGATTAAAAATCTGTAATGATGGGCATAGCAATAAGAGGTTGTTCGAGTGAATGTGGAATAAGACAAGTAACGCATGCAGAAATACATGCATAGTAGACTGTAAGAGGGGAAGGAAAGAAAGACTGATAACAAAAATTGGAATAAAGGAAGAGCATTAACAGAATACATCCAAGGCTTATCCCTCTAATGGCAGGACAGCCCCAGTGCAGAACAGCAATGCTGTCATTCAATGCAGTCAAACCCTGATAAAGTGTCCCAAAACACAACAACACCCTAGTTTAGCACCTATGAAAGTTTGTAAGCAGGTATTTCCTGTTATATGGTACTTGGATTTCTTGCATCCTTTGACATACTGCCACAACTTCAGTGAACAACGAGCGGCGCCATTTGGGGGTTGACTGTATATTACTTCTGTTGTCTTTTGGCAACATAATACACTCAGTGTCATTACACTTTCATCTACAGTCTTCACAAAAGGACTATGTTAATCTTTCAATTTTCTCCTTCAGAGCCATTTGTTCTGAAGGCAGCAAATTATGGACATCAAATTCTTATAAGAAATATAGAAGCAGATCTATGGTAAGAATAAAGTGTTGTGTAGTTGACACACTGATTTTTTGTTGTTGTGGTTTTCTTTCTAGCATTCTTACATATACTGTATGTTAGTCATAAGCTAAATTTACTCATGTTTAGTTCTCGCCTCTGTTAAGACCAGGCATGGGAGCAATACAATTTCCTTCCATTTCTTTTTGTTTATAACTGGGGTCGTTAAGTATATGGCATGACCAGTGTGTGCAGCAAGACATGAAACAACAGTTGCTCTGTTCTGCAGCAGCAGTCTGCTGCGTAGCTCGAATGGTGTCTGAGCTGCAGAGTCCTAAGCTGGAAGTCAGTCAGTGTGAACGGTAATGAAGAGTCCACTGACGAGAATTGTCACTTATACATTTTAGTTGTAAATGCTGTAACTCCATACTCTTACACAATAAAACTCCAATATATTCTACCTGGGGATTATTGAGAGTGTGTGCTGCCTGCCCGACTCCCCGTCTTAACCAGAGTTACAAGCTCCGTCCTCCCTGGGAACAACGTCTAAAATACGTTCCTCATCGGGTCCGCAACGGATACAACAAAAGATTACCTTTGACAGCTCATTTACTTAAATATGTAACAGGAGAGTAGGTCAAATTTATTTTCCTACAACTTCATACTGTCAATCTCTGTCTAAACATTGGAATGAAACCTCTCTTAATACTGGACTGAATACAATGGAAAACATCCAATCACATCAATTTATTTGGGTTTATAACAAATTAGATTTAAGCTTATTATGTTTGAATTAGAAATGGTCAGACACCTTCAAATATCAGGATGACATCTGAGTTCAGTAACATTCCACAGAGAAGCTGAAAGAATGGTAAAAATCAGTTCTGCTGAAGAAATAACAGGACATAAAATACTTACCACAATTTCACCTAGTGTGGTAGCAGTTGTCTCTCGTCTCAATGGCCCTTTGATACCATGCCATATTAATTCATAAATTAATCTTGTAAGGCCTGTAAGTAAACACAAATTAATTCCCCATTCAGAAGCCATGGTGTTTTTAAATGATACCAAAATGTGACATACTACTTGCAAAAGCTCCCTCCCTACCTCACTTAACTTTCATCCTACCAGGGTGGGTATTTACATTTTAGTGCATGTTTCTAAAAAAATATACGGGCATTATTTGAAGGGAAAAGATAAGATTATAAAACAATCAGCATTTTGTACAAAATAAAACAAATTATGCAGCATGTCTTAAAAATGCAGTAAATTTACCTGTTGCCTAAATATATAAAACATATTTCTATAGGTGTACAAATGCAGGTTAATACAAAGTTACACAAGACCAAAAAAACTGCACTAGGCAAGTATATACATTTTTCAACCCTCATTAGTCATGAAGTTCATTCATGACAGACACATGTCAATGGAACAAAGCAAATCACGAACATCACATTTTACACAAGTAGAAATTACTTTTCTAGTATTCTGCTAAATATTCTCCAAACCAAAAATATGCTATTTAAAAGTTGTAAAACTTAAAGTAATATGTTTTTTAATTAACACCTGAACTTACATTAACCAGTTTTCACATGATGGACAATTTTCATTAACCTTCATGAAATTAACTTAAGCATTATGTCAAGTACAGATGATACAGCTGGATAAAGACCAGAATTGAACTTACCAACAACTTTCAGTGTAAACATCAACACCAAATGTAAATGAAACCAATGTACTAGCTACAGAGAAAGAACATGTAGAAGGAAAAAAGTGATCTCCCACAAAGAATTCATTGTGCATTCTGTGCAAACAATGCATGAATATTATGGAAATTCTCTAAATGTTTACAGAAACAATTGAATTGTCAAATAAAGGGCAACAAAATTCCACTTTCAGACACACATACCCACAGAATATGAAGTTGGATATGTCCATGCACAATGCATTGCATGAGGTCACATATTAGACCCATCTCCACTGATAACCAGCTCATAATACAAAAATAAAAATAGCATACAAAATACATACCAGAATGTCTGTCAGTCTTCGTTAAAATTGGGCTGACATTCTCATCACTCTTGACAAACTGCTTGCATGCCTTCAGACTGAAAAAGAGAAATGTTTTAAGTACAGTACTGTAAAGGTAAAGGTAAAGCAGCCCCGTTACAGGCCTGGAGTGGCTCAGAGGATTCCAGGAAGTTAAGGTTCCCAGATTTCATGACAATGGCACAGGATGGTTGTAAGGTTGACAGTCTTACGCACAGGCCGCCTTTACCCCCGGGAAAGGCTCCTGGTACTCATTTCTGTTAGGGGACGAGTCGACCCCAGGGCCACAGTGCGATCAGAAGGATTTTATGTCAATGAAAAATTCCAATGAAACCAGATGGGATCGAACCAGCGACGTTCCAACTTGTAACACAGCGCATTAACCAAGTACAGTACTGTATTGGAAGAGAATACAATAAAAAATTGAGAAAGAAGAGAATGTCATCAATAAGCAAATGCAACCTTCGAATGGCACTGAAATGAGATCTTTTGTGTATACATGGTATTTGTCTTCATTATGAACATACGTGATGCAAGCACTAAATGAGGTTGCTCAAGAAGTAATTCTTCCGACCGCTAATTGAAAAGTGACCATTTTGAATCTCCATTCAGACACCAAACAATATGACTGAGAATTCCGTAATTTTCCTTACACCCTACATGCAAAGGTCAGGATAATACCTCCAGATACTTCCTTCCCCAACCTTCCTGATTCCCATCCACTAATCGCTCTACATACAATGTTATACAACTTGAGCAACAGAATAATTAAGGAAAACATTAATAAAATAAAACAAATGAAACGCATCATAACTTCAGCATATATTAGCTGTATACAAGGGAGGACAATGGCATGATGTTAGCAAGACTGGAAGTTTGATTACAAGTTACTGGAACTATACAAAGTAACATACTTACTTACTTACTCCATGGTGCAGAGTCCTTCTTGAGAAGCTAACTGGTTTGCAGCTAGTCAAGAAATTCCCCGCATTTCACGGAACCTGAAGGTTCATTACTTCACTCACAAGCGTCCGCCACCTCTCTCCTGGGCCAGCCCAATCCAGTCCATATACCCACAACCCACCTCCTGGAGATCCATCCTAATATTATCCACCCATATATGCCTAGGTCTCCCCAGTGGTCTCTTTCCCTCCGGTTTCCCCACCAAGACCCTATACACCCCCCTCTCCTCACCCATACATGCCACATGCCCAGCCCACCTCATTCTTCTCGATTTCATCACCCGCACAATATTGGGTGAGGAGTACAAATCATTTAGCTCCTCGTTATGCAATCTCCTCCATTCCCCCGTTACCTCGTACACACAGGTTTCATAAATATAAAAGACATAACCAAATCTGTAAAAGACTTGAAAGATTTATGAACAGTGCAATTAGGCTCTTAAATGAAGTGGCAATTAACAAGGCACATACCAACCAAAATTCAAAATGGCTTCACGGAACAGTTTAGGTCCATCACACCAAATAAATATGAAATCATTCAAGATGCTTAAGCTCTACTGCAAGGGGAATACAAATGCAGTGTAACTCAGTGGTTTCATAATTTCCTTCTAAATCATACCTATAAACCCTACCACTGGAAAGTCTAGAAAAGAGAAAAACAGCCACTATATACAAAATAGAATCAACTGTACTTATTCACAATGAAAACACATTTCAAAAGTAACCATGTCATCACTGAACTGCTGATGCTACGTGGGAGAGGAATTAGCTCTATAAATAAATGGAACAAAAGACAGCAAATGAAAAGAGTCACAAATTCTTACTTGTAAGTTAGAAGTTGGCCAATGTCAGAAAAGGAATGGCAACTATAATAATCAGGTCAAGTCTGTAATCCATATCAACTGCAAAGTACATTTAGGGCTGAAAATTATAATTATATTGGATATGGTGAAAAGGAATTGGTGGCAGATAGTCTTGTCCTGTTTCAAGACAACAAAAACAATACACAGGAACTTGGGCAATCCACATCTATTCACCCACAAAGTAACCTTAAGCATCAGTAACTCACAGATGGTGTCAGTGTTAAAATGGCAGGTCTCTGCTTTCTATCAACAGAGGATGGTGTTCAAAAGGGTGAATAGAAAAAGGGCCCAAAAATTTAACACAGTGGGTACCTAATATTTTGAACATATGAAAAACTCACTTTTTGGAGCTAAGGGTCAGGGAAAGTATAGAAAATCCACATTAGCTCCAACTAGTCTTCAACAAAAGAATCAGAGCCTTGCCCCAGATCACCTGTTCTCATGGTACACTTGAGGTATTTCTTTCCCCTATATTTCTTGTGGCACAATTTACAGTAAGAATATACCTGTTTTTAAACATTACCATATACTGCATATACACACAAAATTACTGCAAAATTCAATGATGAAGTTTTGACACAAATATCAACTATGAAACCATAAGTAAATGCAGATGTTTCAGAACTTCATTATATGTGTGTGTGTGCTTCATTTCAACTACTGACACACAATATGTCATTGGAGATCATGCCAACATTCAGCAATGGAACCACTCATAGGATACAGAGAAAACACATAGCACTGCATGCATACTTCATTGCAGGGGCATGCCAGCAGTCCATAGGTTACTTATCACTTCCACTGAATGTAGTGACTACACACATTGTGTGCTTATGTTATTCAATTTTAAAACAGTATGCACGAACCAAATGGCACTTGTATCATCCAGTAGGGAAGTCACCCTGTAACAGTTCAGGCCAGAAATCCTTTTTACTGAGTGGTATGGCAACAGCGTATGTTGGTACTTGGGCTCCTTGGCCCGTGAAGATGGGGCCGATAGGCTGTCCCGAAACCTCAATAAACTACCAACATAAGTTGCTCAACATCCCAGACAAGCGAGGGTCTCAAATACACCACGAAGGAAGCCTGAAATCTCGCAAGACTTCGGGCCCTTCACAGTACAACGAACTGCCTATTATGAAATAAGACTAACAAAATATTTATTCACTGTCATTTACAGTGTACCATGAACGACGTACAGTCCAAATACAACCGCAAATCCTAGCATGTATTTCTCATTGCAATATATGATACATAGTCAATCGGGGTACCTCACGCTACGTAAGCATACAAACTTCTTGTGCCACAGCTAAACATAACCATAGGACTGAAAACATTACTACACATAAATACAAAAAAAGTACTGAAAAGGTCAAAAACAAATATTATAAGACTTACAATTCAGTCTTTCCTTGGCGTTCCCAACTTTTCCACACATCTGGACCGACAATACTAACAGCCATGTTCTCCAAACAACCATCTATAAGTTTGGCCAACTGTTGAAATAACAAACACAAACTATGCCCAAAATGATTTTCGACCAATAACAAACGTTTACGCACAGCAGATACTGTAAAAATGCAACGTAATACCAAATCCTATTTAACTGGTGCAGTAGTCTTTCATTACTATCACTTTCAGCATGTACGAGGCGCTATCAACCAGAAATATTTTATGGGCAGGTTGCCAACCTTACTCGAAATCCTCGTGGTAGAATCCAGGCGCCACTCGTGCACTTTAATACAGTGCAGAGCTACATGTCCCTGCGTATTAAAACACAAAATTTATTAGTCTGTATGTATCTTTATCTGTTTAGATTTTAAGCAATACACTCCCTTTTTATCGTGTGCGGATACACCACGTTGAAATTTCTGGTACGACTGCCGAACCTGCAACAGTACCACTTTTTGAAACGTTTCTTTTATTAAAAGTTAAAGCTACATTCCCAACGAGGCACCAGATTACACGCAATATATGAGCAACTGGAACTGAATACAAACTTTGCTGTCAGATACATGATTACAATCAATTATTAATCATACAAATCCACCTCTTGCATACTAGGCAACGGAGATTCACTCAATGCTTATTTAATTGCCTTCTGTTACATACCAAACCTCAACAACACAAAATATCTCTCATTCAGACCTCACCGATATACGTGCACACATTCACTACCACAGATCATATAGTATACTACCACGAAAAATATAGTTGGCGCCCATGATTGACTTCGATTATCAGTACGAAAATGGTCGATGTTTCACGGCAAGGAAAAATGTGGTTTCGTGACACGTAAACAAACAACTGAAATCCATTTAAACAACTGGATGTAACTTTTCGATACGTAGTTGGCTAACTTGCCTGATTGAATGGAACGGTGTTTGCCGGAATGTCCAGGGGGTTGGGGGAGGGGGAGTACGACCACGTGGGTGAAAGAATGCTGTGTGAATTAAGTTTACACAGACAATTCATTGTTTTAATGTGTCATTAGTATTCAGTCGGGTGCGCTTCTACTACGTATGCATGTACTTAATTGCCATAGTAACCTGTGTGAAAGTCATATAATGTCTGAGAATAAACGTAACAAAAAGGCACAAAGAAAGCAGACGAAAGCTAAGAATATATTACTAAGGGATACTGGAGTCCGGTGTTCAGACGAACCTACGAAAGTACGTATGTGATTAAAGTGTGATAGTAATGTGGTTCAGCGCAAGTGTATTTTAAGTTTAGCTGTTTCTTTCCAGTATGTTATGGTGGCAAATGCCGGATTGGTTACTGGTTTCCAGCAAGAACAGTTACTGGAAATCACTTTGCCGTATGGAGGAGTTGATGGTATCGTAATGCTACCCGGAAAATCATACTGCTTTATAATTTTTACGGATATACTTAGTGCGTCTAAAGCATATGCTGCAATACATGGGAAAATAAAAATAACACCAGATGCCTCAGGTCCTTTATACCTTGCTTATACAGAGAAAGGTATGACATTTATCTTTCAAATGCATATAATTCAAGAATATGTTTCACACTGTCACAGTGTGATGTGTTTAATGAGTCTTGTTCTCCTGTCAGAGGTTTTGGATTGTTTAATTCTGTTTTTCAAGTAAAATTCTGGACTACAATTCATTATTCACTATTCATACTACCATTCAATGCTATATAATCTGAGCTACTGACAGCATTTTAAATCAACCTTGAATGAAACATGTTATGATAAATTTCATCATCAAATCTTGGCAGTTCATAAAAATTGTGCATAATAAGGATCTGTATTCTCTTATGTAGTAAATTAACATATACATTTGTCACATTTTTTCTGATATTGCTTTAAATGATAGTTTGCCATTTTAGTTCCAGAACTGTCTCACTCATGGATGCATGATCAGAGGCCTCCTGGTTTAATTTTGCTAGAAGAGTTTGTCACAGAAGATGAAGAAAAACTGCTGTTGAACTGTGTTAAATGGAAGACAACAGACTGTCATTTGGGTAGAGAAAGATCAGTGTTTGTTCTAGGCATAAATTAAAGGAGATTGTAGAGAAAGGGGGTGTATAAGGGTGTAGAATGCATTTATCTGGTTTTGTCTTCTCCAAAGCCCACCAAGCATCTTATTCAGTGAGTACTAGAGGCATAAAGCAGCTGGTCATGGAGGAGGGGGGGGGGCTTAAGCCCTCCCCTGCATTTAATACTGAGGTTAAAGATGTGTGGAGTTTTATCTCCAAACCCCCATATGCCCTTATGGTATGCATAGGGACAAGTTTATGTTTTCTTTTAGTATATACACTAGTTTGGCGTATATTGTAACCGCTGTAGTTGAAATGACATCTTTACGTGACTGAAGAACCAGTGTATATTATGACCAGATAGGTTAGCTAAAGCAGTAATGTGTTTAAATTATATTCATAGGTATATAACTTCAGTTTTCATTTGGGCAGTGGCTGTTCACCTCAGATATTCAAAAGTATTTTCTTAGTCAATTCTAGAATTTACTGGAATATTTTAAAATAGTTCATTATCACTTAGCTGAATCCTTTAAGTTCACTGTGCCCAGTTATTCTTTATGGAGCTTACAGATTTCTTATCTTCTTTTCTTCCTTTAATTATCCCATTTTTTAAAATAAGAGTATGTTTTAATTCTAGGTCAGTCTCTTAAGCACCGAAGAGTAAAACATTATGGTTACGAATTTCAGTATGACACAAACAGTGTTAATAAGGATTGTCCATTGACTGAAAGCATACCACATGAATGTAACTTTCTACTGGATCGACTAAAAGAAAGAAATGTGTGTGTTCTGTCATCATTTCCAAACCAAATGACAGTGAATAATTATCAACCGGGACAAGGTAAGGAACTATGCCCTTTAAGAATTTAAAGTTGATCAGCATAACTATTTAAAGAGTATGTGTGTATATCTTCTTTGCTCCCTCAGTTTTGCTGTCTGTGAGAACAACTGTCTTTACTATGTGGTCATTGAAATAAACTGTTTTTTATAGTATTTTGTTTGCCACAGCTCCTAACAAAATGAGAGCAGAGCAAGAATGCAAACAAAACTATATATAGTGGATGACATGAATATAATATGATTCCTAGGTTCAACATTAGATTATTTTACTCCACAATTATGTTGGAAATTGTCTCTTGTTTAACACATATTTAATATACATGACTTGCCCAGCTCTTGTCTTCAGTGACTGGTGCACATATTTAACTTTCAAAGGATTTTGGATTCTATTCCAAATGTTGGCACTAATCCCAAACAGTGAGACAATAAAAATATCCATGATTGTAGTGTAAACCAGTCATCTAATGGAAGGACTAGAACTAACCCCTGAAATGTACCCATGTTTTCAGGTTTTTATGATGGCGGTTTTTAATATTGTTGTCTTCTGGGTTTTGACACCATATAGTCTTGTAGCCAAATGCCAGCCATTTGGACAAATATGCTACCTCCATTGTTGGAGTTGTAAGAATGAGTTCATGTTTGATACAGACATACATAATCTGCTGTCTGAAACTTCTTTTGCTTTTGTGTAAAGTGGTACTATCTTGTTTAAACTGAATTGACTCTTTCTGTAATTAATTATCCAAAAAACCTGTGTATTTGGAGTGAAGTAGGGAACAGGTGGACAGGGCTTACTTAACAGGTGCTTAAACATTATTGCAGATGTGCCTGAAATGATTTGTGGCACATTAAAGTCCCCATATTGCTTTTGCTTCATATGAAACCAAGATTGAATGAGTTGTATACAAGGGCTTATCAAAAGATATTAAGATTGAATGTGTGAGAACTAAGATATTGTATTGATTGCAGTAGCAGGTGATGATACTTTTTGATCAGTTCTCATATCACTCTCATGTTTAATTATGAGAATAGTAACTTGACCTGACAACACGCTGTCCATGCTGCGGAGAATGCCCTTACGTTTCATTTCGACGTGTAACTGAAACTAGTGTGGCATACTTTCATCACAGACTGATCACTGCACTATTGCTTCCAGGTATTCCACCCCATGTGGACACACACAGTGCTTTTGAAGATCCAATCTTATCATTATCACTTGGTTCCTCAGTAGTAATGGAATTTAGGCACCAGGATGGCCATGCAATTCCTGTTCTTTTACCTCGCCGATCTTTGTTAATCATGTCAGAAGAGGCAAGGTAGAAGCATACTGTAACAACAAAATCAAGTTTTCTCTGCAGAGCATACTGCATGTATACATGCATGCTCAGCAATAATTTTCTGACAGCTAAACCTAAGGATCTACCACCAGTTACCACAAACTCCTACAGGTCTATCTGACTGTGCTTATTTCAGTCCAGTTCACATCCATCCTATTCTGAGGTCTTCACTGTTCCGGGATGTTATGCAGCATAGATTGATAGTTACTGACATTTTGAAACAACCTATTGGTCCCATACGCAAGGATCAAGCAGTGGGCTTCGTGGCTGTTGAAGATGAGACCTATAGGCTGTCTTGAAACGTCGGTAACAAAGTAGTAATCTGTGCAGTGTAACATCCCAGAAGAGTGAAGATCTCATTTACTCTGTGGTGGAAGCCTGAAATCACCCATCCTGCTTTCTTCTGATCAGTTTTAACCTGCATTGTACTAATTATGAGCCTAATCCATGTGCACACAACCAAACCCAAAAAAATGATATGATGTCCTTTTCCAGTTTTTCCCATCCCCTTGACTGTGTTTTGAAATACGGTCCCAAGGCTATGTAGGTTGCTTTTTAAATTACAACTACCCCTTTGTGTATAAACATGCTGCCACTTGAGGCATATGCATCCTGAAGAACCTGATTAATTCTGTTAAAAAAATGTTTATATTAAAAAATTTTAGTATGTTTACCTTCAGGGTACTCACACTCTGCCTTTATATTTATACATGCATTATAATATTGCTGCCATGCCCAGAAACAACTTGAAATTAATTTCAGTACTGTTACATTGCCATGAATGTTTGTGTGATGTTTGAAATAAAACCTTTAAATTTTGGGAAAATTAAAGTGTCACATGTGGTACTTGATGGGGTGAGTTGGTCAATTTTACACTGCAACCACTTAATTCTCCCCTATCAGAAGGGAGGTTTCTGCATTGACTGTGGTCTCAATCCCAGTTTTGGTGTGGTGTTGCAGGTAAAAATTCCATACCTCTGGAATCAAACCCTAGTTATCCAGTTGTTCAGGTTGCAAGAGTTATTGTCTTGCAGGTTAATGTTTATTACCATTGTTCTTTCATACTTTGATTTGTCCACTGTCCAAGATATTTTTGCCATAATGTTTTATTCTATATACCATTGTTCTGCCATTTAAGCTATGCTAATAATACTATATGAATCAAAAAGCTATGGATTTGATGATGCTCAATGTTTTATTATCTTTCTGGGATGTGCTGCCCTGTAGTCTGATAGAAATTTATAAGCTTTCTGGAGGAATAATGTGTTGTCTCCATCTTTAGGGTAGAAGAGTAAACTCTATCCTGAAGATGGAGGCAGTATATTCCTCTAAAATACTGGTTAATTTCCACCATACTGCATGGTGTCATGTCTTAGAATGAGGTATTGTCATGAGAACCTCAGGTCTTGCAGATTTAATGATAATTCATCTGGTAATCTGTGCATGTGCTCCATTACGTGTACTAATTGGCCTGTTTATTTTCAGATATGCCTGGAGCCATGGCATCACTCCACGTAAAATGGATGTTGTACCAACACTGAGTGGCGATCTTACAATTCAGCAACGCAGAGAGAGAACTTCCTTCACATTTCGCCTTGTTAGAAAAGGAGAGTGTAATTGTGTGTACTATGATCAGTGCGATTCGTATAAGAAGAAATACGGACATTCAAAAGGTCATATTAAAGATGATGCACTAGCAGCAAAATTAGAATCACTTCATGTACATGAGGTATGAACCAAATGGACATTAAAATGTTAGTGAAGCAAACAGTGGTTCATAGTGCAATATATTTGCAGCAAAAATGTCAATTTGGAGACTGTACAAATAATCTCATGAGATTGTTCACGCATTGGTACTTGAATGGTTTCCAACATTTCTCATATGTTCCTGAGAAGAGTATGAAAATGCATCTCACTTCTGTCAGGTGATGTATGTGGTTGGCCGTAGGATGGTGCTGTTTCATACAAGACAGACTTTTATCATGGTAACAGCTGTTAATAACAAAGTCTGTAACATGCCTTGTACATTATATTACATGGCATGTTTTGATAGTGTGTTTTAAAAACAAAAGGTTTCCTTGAAGATCCATGTCTTCTGGAACATTATGCTGTGTCATTTGGTAAATGGGAACTACTGACCCAGAAGCTATAAATCTTCAAAAACACCACTGTTAGAATCTCAAATTTGCAAAAGGTTTGATCTTCAGCAATTATTATTATTAAATAAAGGGGATCAAATATTAAGTTTCCACATAATTGCAGGTATATGAAGAGATTGCCAGTCACTTCAGTGATACTCGTCATAAACCTTGGCCTAATGTGCTGTCATTTGTGCAGTCCTTACCATTCGGCTCAATCTTGGTTGATGTAGGATGTGGTAATTGCAAGTACTTTGGGAACAACAAGGGTCTGTTTGAGGTAAGCTTATCAGATAATGTATGAGTAAAATCCATCCTCTTCGTGCCCCTCATTATAATCACCATTATGTTTAAGTAACAAGTTTAGTTGATCCACTAAGAGGTATTACAAAACAGAATCTTTCCATCATTCAGAGGTATTTCTAAATGCATTATTTCTCTAGGTTGAAATTTATCCTCTTTTTTATATACATATATTTTTGTGAGAGCCTTTTCCTTTCATTTTCTTCTGTACCTTTATATGAAATATATTATTGATGACATTTATGCTTATAATAGTATGTCGTCATTAAACAAATTTTATCAGATAAAATTTGTCACTTGCCATTCCTGAATTCTGTTGTTGTTGTTCTTGTTTTTTTGTGGTTTTTGCTAATGCTATTCCTTTATTTCTTTGTATTTATGTACAGTATTTCACAATGTGACAAAGATAACATCAAAATTCATGTTCTGTATTTAGATTGGCTGTGACCATAGTGTGGGCCTTGCACAAGTCTGTTACAGTCGTGGATTTGAAGTATTCAATTGTAACTGCTTGTCAGTACCATTGAAGTCTGAAATTGCTGATGGATGTCTCAGTATTGCAGTCATTCATCATCTCGCCACTGAGGTAAATTTGGCATAAATGATGGTCTTCTTCTCTTTATGCATTAGGCAATTTCATGCCAGTACTGACCTCAGAAACCTGTTCATACCATCTCATAGGTACTTTTCTTAGTCTTTATCCTGCAGGTTTATGATTTCATACCTTATTCATCCACATGTCTTCAAGGTTTTTTCATTTCTTGCTCTATGTAGTAACCATATAAATTTAAGTTCCTCACATATCAGTATTTCTGTTTTTGTCTAGTCATATGAACACAGATGAATGTCTTAAAAATCCCTGTTTCTGGTGCTTCTGTTCTCTCCACCTCTTGCCATTATCTTCTACAATTACACATACAGTTGAACTCAGTTGTAAAATCATTGCAGGGACCAAATAAATTGTGCCCTTATGAACGAGTGTTGCTCTAAGCGAAGCATATGGTAACAGTGAAGGAAAAATATTTCAAGACAAAATACAGGTCTGTAGATGTTACTGAAGTGTTTATGCTGTGACATATTTTAACTTTTGCATAAACCGCTTAAGCAGAGCCTTATCAACGTCACTTTGTTCAGGCTTTTGAAATGGCTTTATTAGTGATCTGTTCCATTCAAACACATTAATAATTTCGGCTCTGTTTTTCCAGATCTTTTGGATCATAGAATTTATGAGACAAACTCCTGACACACATCAGCTTTCTTTTTTCAATTTTCTGTTTGTTGTATCACTTTTACTTTTTCTTTGATGCTCAGAACCTGCCTTTTGTTCATGACTGGAGGCATGTTGCCAATTTAAGTCTCCTGTTACCTGCAGGAGTAGAAAAATACAGGGCAGCTTTATGCAGAAAGTGAATTACCATTACTGTTGTCATTTTCCAGGCTTGGAATTCATATAGCTACTTGAAAGAATAGGGGGCTTACCTTCTCAAAGATGATGAGATGGTTCAGTTCTCAAAATAGCCTACTTGTTTGAAAATTATATTAGAACCAATGACTGGCAATGTTATTATAGCCAAGGTAGATACTGTTATGTATGTCGTACTAAGAAAGGCAGAAAAATATGTGCCGTATGGAGAATTAGTTGGTACCACAATGTATAACATTCTAGACGAGGTGCTGCACAAACTGAGCTCATTATAGCCGAGTTAAACTGCATATGTACCCCTGGACATTATGTGAAATTCAGACCCTATGGGAAAAAATGGGTTAGGGGAACCAAATACACAGTAAATATGATAGAGAATACAAAAAATATTTATGTCAGTGTTTACTGGACTAATGTCAATGTTCCTGGTTGAAATTTGTCACAATACTAATAGTGAGCTAAATATCAGTCATGAAACCACAACTATGGTAGTATGGATTTATGATTCTTATACAACAGACTGAACACATACAACTTACATGAAGATGAATACATGACAGAAGAAAGCATTATCCATAACATCTTTTACAATACTTTCCCAATCCAACCACACAAACCACGTAACCCAAAACCCATCAATGAGCCACACAGAGAAATAGCCACCACAACACATACTCCCACACACAGATGGGTCACATTCACCTACATAGGAAAAGAAACAACCTTCATCACAAATCTGTTTAGAAAAACCAATTTAAAGATTGCATTTCGAACCAACAACACTATCCAGAACTTACTAAAACACAAACAACAGACACCAGATATATACACCCAGACAGGAATGTACAAACTGAAATGCCCCGATTGCAACAAAGCGTATGTGGGTCAAACTGGCAGAAGCTTCCAAATAAGGTTTAATGAACACAAAAAAGCATTCAAGACAAATAGCCACACCTCAAACTATGCCAAACATCTCAATGAACATATACACCCATTCGGATCCGTCCAGAACACAATGCAGATACTACAACAACATAACAAAGGACCACACCTCAACACATTAGAATGTTTTTACATTTATGCAGAATACCTGAACAACAACCACTTAAATGATGAACATACCATATTCCCCAACATAATCTTCAACACTCTTTTGAAAACCCCACCAGCCATAAATACCCCCCCTCCTACCCACACCCCAGAGCTTCCACACCAAAAACCCAACACAAGACCCATCCCAAAACGAATAACAACAGACACGCAGAAATACATAAGCTGCCACACTAAAAACCGATGCCATATCCCCCAACAAAATCTTTGACTTTTTAAATATAACTCCACCAGTCACAACTAGCCCCTCCCACTCCCACCCACATTACAGAACTACCACACTAAGAACCTAATGCAAATAACAAAAAGCCACACCTCAATACAATAAAATGTTTTCACTCTTATACAAAATACCATAACAACCACCACTAAAACGACAAACACACCATATTCCCCAACATAATCTTTGACTCTCCCCTGTAGGAACCCCACCAGCCGAACACCCCCCTCCTACCCTCACTCCAGAGCTACCACACCAAGATGCCAACACAAGACCCAACCATAGCAAGTCACATAACAGTACATAAGCTGCTACTTTGAAAGTCAATACACACACAACGCTACATTTATAGATAACGGACATTTATAACAGCATACAATTTCACTATAGCCAAGAAGACAGTACAACATCATTATAATGGAAAACCGTTACAAATAGTGACCTTCGGCAACAGAGAATATCTACTTAGCTCAAAATCTAGTGAACGACCACAAGGAATACGAGTCCACACACAATAAACTCAACAATACGATACCAACCGGATTATAAAACGGACACAACTGAAGGAGAACTGCACGCACACACACCAGAAACAAGTACCCCAGAGAACAAAAGGATAACCACGTCCAATGTAAGTACTAATCACCCACTACTTTAAAACAAAGATACACGCCATATTAGTTTATCCTCCCTACATTCTTTCTCATTTGTTAAAATGTTTTTTCTCTCCTGTAGATACACCAAACGTGTCAAGCTTCGTGCACACACACACACACACACACACACATTATGGATACCTGAGGCCAAAAAACCCCCACCGAGAAAAACAACACCGAAGAGAACCCAGAAGACGTCAAACATACTAACCCACTAACCACGGCCCCCAAACAACCGCAACAAGACCCCCCCCCCCTCAATACCTACCCATAAACTTACATCCTACCAGTCATTGACCATTAGACTTCCCACTAAATAAACTGATTTTAAAGCGTAACAATGATGAGATTTCAGCATCACCTCGCAATATAGGCATATATATGATACTCTTTGAGCAAAATTGTAATAACCTGAAGATGGCCACTATTGACCGAAACATGTTATTTTTTGCTATTAAATACCATCATAAATCCATACTACCATAGTTGTGGTTTTGTGACTGATATTTACCTCACCATTAGTCTTTTCTACATACAACAGGGATGACACACCTCAGAATTTGTCACAATAATTAATTGGCAGAGTGCACGGTGGAGGGGAAGATGGCTAGATGAAAAACGAAGTGACGTCTGAATGATTGGCCTTCTTCTGCATGCCCCTATACACCTCCATGAAAGCCTCTGTCTTGTTTTCAATTATCAGGCCATGTTGTCAAGGTTAAAGATTTTCTGTGGTGTAATCCTTGATTATCTTATTGAAATGGTCTGATTACATAATACCAACCATAGAATCAGCAGATGCTGATTCTTCTGTTCTCTTCATTTTGTGCTGGCTTATCTGCAACTTTCCTTAACTGGCATGAAGATGCCCTGTCGCCCCCAGACTCTGCATAATGCACTGCTGACTGACAGTCCTTTGTGTGTGTCTTCTTTCAGTCATACACATAAGGCCTTTTCCTTCTCATTGTGGAAGGGGTCATGATAACTTACAAAAGAAATATTTGCATGTGATGGACCAATGGCCTTGTTATATAATTCCTCATTTGGTCCTCCCATTGGATGTGTATTGAAAATATTTCTGATATTCTCAAAGGAATTTTACTGTCATGTATGTGTGTAACATGTGTCCATATCATTGTATCAACAATTCAACTACATTTCTTTTATTAATACTTGGCTTGTGTTTTGGTTTCATATTTTCTTTCTTCTTTTTCATTTTTAGTATTTTATAGACAATTTATGTGTACTTCATGTAATTTGCTTTGGCCTGGTCATTCTGCCTGTATGTGACACATTACACACTCTTGAACTATTCTTTCATTGTCATTTTGCAATTATCATCATTTCCTTTGGGATTTCATTGCAGTTTTGTACAGAATTTTGTATTCATTTTAGGAACGGAGATTAAGAGCAGTGGAAGAAATGGTGAGAATTCTACGGCCAGGTGGAAAGGCTCTTATCTATGTGTGGGCTAAAGATCAAGTAAGGCACAACACAATGTCTAGCTACCTGAAACAGGATAGGAAAAACAGAACTAAAGAGTGTAACAGTTCAATAAACAGTGTGCCACAGTATAACAACATCAGTACATCTGCAGGCACTAGCATTAATGAGGTTTCAAGTCAATTCCCATCACTCCCAATACATACAAATAGAACACAATTCCAGCATCAGGATATTTTAGTACCATGGAAACTGAAGGCAGCAGCAAGTACTGAACCTGATCAAAAGAGAGAAGAGTCACGTCTTGTAAAAGGTTCTCATGAAGTGCCTACATTTTACAGATATTACCATGTGTTTGATGAAGGGGAACTGGAACATTTGTGTAGTTCTGTGAAAGGTGCTGAAGTTGTCCAGAGTTATTATGACCAAGGAAACTGGTGTGTTACTCTTCAGAGAGTATAAATGTTATCAAGATATGCCAGAGATGTATCATGATCAAGACTAAAGAAATCAACATAAATCTACAGCCATTCAAAATCCACAAAGTCTTAGAAAACAGTCTCCCCTTACATTCATAATATGAGATATATTTCATATTCAAGTTCGGATGTTAAAATCACATAAAATGGGTAGTAGACTCACTTCACTTTGCTTTCTGCAACCTATGTGTCAGAATAAATTTGGTTATGAAATAAATTTACACAAACTAAACGTATTCTTGCTTCTGGTCTCATTATTAACTTACCCTCAGCCTGTTCCTGGAGCTGGTCATGCTTATTATTTACTTTGGATTCTGTTAGCATTGAAAAATGTCAATCATCATGTTCAAGATTATTTCAGAATATTACTTTAAATATGGTGGGGACTGTAAATTCAAAAGATAGAAGTAACAGGAGGCCAGATGAAGTCACATAAAATTTTGCAACTTAAACTATACACCTAATGTTATAGCAGTTAAAGCAGTAATGTAAGCAGGATATGTAGTATGTGTGGAGAAACATGAAATTCATACAAAATTTTGGTAGAAAAACCTGAGTAAATAGACCATTTGGAAGACCTAGGCTCAGGATGGGACCCAGTGTTAAGATTCTGAAATATTCAAGTTCTATAAAGACAACATTTCTTGAACAATTGATCCAAGAAGAGGAGTATCACAAATATGTGATTTATTTATATAAATGCTTAGTTATATGCTGGTTATTATCCTTCCTTCCTTTGTTCCCATGATGTAAGGATAGAGCATGAACGTCAAAATTTGTTTCTTGTAAGTATATAAAACCAGGTACCCGAGTTGAGGAACAAAAATGTGAAGATCATAATACTGTTAATTTCACACAGCTTTTGATATAATGCAACATTTATGATATGTTGAGTGGAACAGTGGCAAATCCTGATCCAGTAATCAGGTGTAGGAGAACAGTACAATGCCACATAGTATACTTTTCTGCTCGACCTGTCCTCTGAATCAAGATTTGCCACTGGTATACAAGAATATTAGACACCTGTCAATAAGATATGGGGATATAATCAACACAGTTCAATGACAGGCACATACATATTGAGTCCAAATGGGAAGTGTGCAGTATTCTGTTGAGAAATATAAGACAGAAGCACTGATAGTGTTTGGAGTAAAGGAACTGTTACTCAGATTTGGTATATTGATTTTCAAACAAAATTAAAATACCTTCAGGTTTTTATCCACCAGTGTTGTGTTAATAATACAAAATTCAAACATGTGAATATCAAACATCTTTTTAATGAGGGCTTGCAAGGATAAAAAATGTAGCGTTCATACACATCTTTAATGGTGAAATTACTACATGGTGATTAATATTAATAGAATTTTATCCTCACCCTATGCTGTGGCCACAGAAGGACATCCCATAGACAGTTGGGATGATGGTGTTTTTGTTTCCTCCTTTGTGCCTGTTGCTGTGAAGGTTATCACACTGTTATCATCATGATTGGTTTCAACAGAATAGCTAGATGCCTTGAGTGAACTTCCTCTTATGTGCGAAGTTATTTAATATCACAGAGAGTTGTTTTCTATGATGTGCATAAAAGTGGCCAACAGCCATTTCAAAACATAGTATAACTAAGTGATCACACTGAAGAATGTTGTGAAAAATTATCATAACAACAAATAGAGTCTGATATTCTTAAATGGAAGTGGTCAAATTATGAACATTTCCATAACATTGCATTCGTAACATTTACTGTGAAATAAAACCAGCATTTTTATTCTTAATTTTAAAGAGATGTAACTCTTCTTTTGTAATTAAAATACTGTATATGGATCAAGATCACATGAACATACATATAGCCACACATGTCTTTGGAAGTCAGCCCACATTAATAATGAAACAGTGAGACTTGTCAGAAGGCATGTTGTCCCCATTCTGCATGGTTGACGTAAGATCAATTATAATGATCAGTAATGAAACTTACAATTCCATCAAAAACAAATATTCTGTTATGCTGAAGTTGTGCCTTGCATATCATATAGGTAAACAACATGATACTTCACTTCTACAACCACAAATATCACGTTAAATAAACACACAATATCAATAGGTGATGTGACACATGTCATCTTTTTTTTTTCTTTCTTTCTTTTTCATACAGATTGTTCAAAGAAGTTCAGCAAATTCTGCAGGTCATATTTATCTAATACTTCTAGGAGCTGGGGAATTTTCCCCTTTACATTAATTCCTTTGAATTTATGTCTGTCAATGTACAAATCTGTTATCATGCCTGAAACACAGAGAAGAAGTTAATTAATTCTTATAGACATATGGGAGATATGGAACTAATGCACTTACTTCCCATTTAATTCTTTTCCTTTTAAAAGCATCCCTCATTTACAGTTTCATTTTCTGTATTTTCTTAATTAAGACTGGAGAATAGAGAAAATTTTATTCAGCATTCAACAGAAAACAAACTATATAGACCTACAAAACACAGCAGAAAAAATACTAATATGTAGTCTCATATACTGATAGGGATTTGTAAAGAGTAAAGGAGGTAAAGCTGTCCTGTTACATGCCAAGCAGTCACAAAGGAAAGGTAGAGGTATAGCTCTAACCATGTTCGAGCCTGGTGCCGGATGGGGGTAGGTGGTTAGGGCAATGACCCAGCTACTTTACCATGGGGAAATAGACCTGGTACCCATAGTACAGGAGGCTGGGTGGGCCTCAGGGCCAGTCTGGATGAGTCTGGAAAATCTCGCCCCCACCAATGCAGCCTGTAGTGAGTTGCTACACTGACTACGCTATCCTGACCAGTTCATGAACATGTTTTCCAAGAACACTTTAGCACAGAGTTTCTGATTTGCAGTACAGTAATACATAGGTATATTTTTTCTATCTTCTGTTGTTTTAGTTCATCAGAATATGACTCAAGTTTTTAAATTTTAAGACATAGCCAGTTCTGTCATGAATGGTCTACTCCCATTCATAAATGAGAGCAACAGAGCTAAAAACTTAACCTTCATTCTTCTGGGTTAGGATGCTGCATCATATCCCAGAAAAAAAAATCCAAACCACAACACTGAGAAAACCACAAAAGCTTGCAGAGGTAAAAATTATTCACAAACAATAACATAATGCTGAATTACTTGTACCTTGTGTGCCTAGGCAGACTGTATTGCCTATTGTCAAAGCAATTGATAATGATAAACTTAAAAGAAAAATTTACCATATAGGCGATCTAGGTGTGCAGGCTGTCTCCTGTACTGGGCCAGCAGCTCCTTTTCATTTTTCAGAATGTGCCTGTATTCAGGCAAAAGACATTCCAGTGATTCTGCATCATGAGTTTCTAGTTCTCGAAGTGCCTCCAAAAGTGCCACTTGTTTTGAGAGTGCTAGCTGGGCTTCCAGTTTTGGATGTAGAAGTTGTAAAGTGTGTACCACACTCGCATCACTCACATCTGTTAGTGAAATTAATATTCCAGATTATATTTCCATGTCATTATATTCACATATGCAAACTCTGACACTGAAAACTTCCAACCGTATCCTACGAAGAGGGACTGTTAATATTTTTAAAACTTCATTTAATACAGTCCACTTTGATCCATATTATATAATCAGATTCATCATCGTCATAATCACAGTAGAGTTTGAAAACTGGTAAGGGTTTTATACACCTAAACATTTGTAAATTTCCCATATTTCCTGTGCATCCATCATAACTCAGCAAGTATTGATAACTCACATTGTTTATTTACTTCACAAACAGAGAATTTAAAAATTCTACACCACTGCAGTATGTGATGTATGTATTACAACCAAGCACTTGCAAACTGCCGTAAGAAAACATAATGCATGCAGTTTCTCTCCTTCCTAAATCTAGCAGCATAACTTGCTGATTAAAATAATGCCAGAAATTTAATACTTACTGCAAGAAATTTCGAGCTTTATTTTCTTCTTTGTGGCTTCTTTAGTTAAAACATCTTTTAGAATTGAGATGGTAGAAATATTATCTGACTTGAATTCTGCTTCTCCCTTCCTAGAAACAAATCACAAATTTATAACCAGCATTATTTGGTGGTTTATGAACTATGTGAATGCTCATGTACTAAATAATGTAAAATTTAAAACCAGTAATTTATGATAATAATGAAACAGTTGAGATATTTCGTGGACCAAAAGCTAATTAAATCACAATACACTGTCAGCCCATGTTTCTGTTTCTTGTGTTATATGCATTGGACTAAACAGACATTCATGAGACTTTAGTAAATTAACCTTCTTTCCTAAAATGCACCTTACTTGATTTATCTATAAATGTTACTATATTTACCCGAATATAAGATGAAATATTTTCCTAATTCATGAACTAAAACATGGTGGTGTCACTTTTTAATCGCACACAACATTATACACATCCTGTGTAGGTATTTTCCTGAAAACTTAAGATTTTGAACAGGAGTCATCTTACATGTAGGGTCAGCAAATATGGTAGTTCAAGGAGTAATTCAACTAAGTCTGTGATCAGAGGCTTTTGTGACAAATTGGCAGCTATTCACTTCATCATTAAATTCCTTGTTGTTATAGAACACAAAAGTTTATCTCCACTTATAGAAAAATTTACCATCTGATGTTCTCAGCGAGTTCAGTTCACATCTTCACAAACTTATCCAAGATCAGTTTTAATACTGTACAGCTTTCCCACATGTAACTATGTCTCGAAAGTTATGTTTTTAAAACTGTTAAGGTTGAAGACAGTGTTCTAGTAACATGCTTGTCCACTTGTCAAGAGCAAGTTAACAGAGTCTGGTGACAGTGCATGTTAAGCTCCAGACTCGTATGCCACAGTGTAGTTTGGAATTATGTCTTATGTGATGTGGCACTGTGTTGCTAGGTTAGTCTCTCCAAACTTTCTGAAGGAATGTAGTCCCTTCATCATCAAGGGTTGAGGTTTATTGCTGAAAATGATGCTGTGCTTAAAAAAACCGTACATCTTTTACCAAATAAAAATTTTATTCAATGAAATTTTAAGCTGCATTTGTAGAGTACCAGGTGCTGTAAAATACAGTACTTACCAGTAGGAGCAATGCAACATGGTTTCAAGGAAAGTGGAAACAAAAGTAAATGTGACCTTATCACCCGTTGGTGCCTTCTCAGGTATCTCAGGGAGACAGAAAGAGACCCATGTATGTATCTCGCCAAGGCTGAATGCTCCCTTCAGTGTAAGTATATTATATGGCCTGTACAACAGATAATGAATGTCACTATAGGCATTACAGTCATAAGTTCAATAAAATTTGTGATGTAGCCAAATTCATTAACTGTGCTCTTATTCAACAAGTATAACATTACAACATTCATGCTACTGTTATGCTGCTGGAAATAATAGTGAAGAAAACTGAAATTCCTCAGTCATGATGCTGAGTAATCTGGCCAATATTTTAATTTTTGTAACACACTAATCAGATGAATATTGCTACTGATAACCTGGTTGGTCATCGTAATTTACCTACCACTATGATGAATACCATTTAATAACCTTAAAACACTTCTTTATTCACCACATAAACTTCATATCTTCATACATGGAATCCCTCCTTTAAGATGCCATACAGTGGGGACATGTCACATTTTGAAAGTATCCATTTTTACATATAGGCTGGAGTCTGGATATTGTAGTTATGTCTTTTTATGGTATTTCTCAATCCCTCTTAGTAGACAATAGACAAATAACTTACATCAGATGCTGACTTTCATGTCTGTTTTAATGCTGATATTCATCCAACAAACTAGGCACAGTGTAGCAAGAATAAATACTCTTTGTAGATTTGTAGGTGGGAAGTATTCAGTTTCTCATGGTAAGGAATATGTATTTCTGCATTATTAATAATTTCTTCATTATAGAGCCAACTGTACCATATCTACTGTTAATTTCAGTTTTGATATATATGGAATGGAGCACTTAAAATCACTACATTCTACTAGTTTAAGCATGGTAAAGTTAAAGGTAAAGCAGTCCCATTACAGGCCTGGACAGGCCCAGAGGGTTCTTAGGAAGTTAAGGTTCCGAGATTTCGTGACAACGGCACAGGATGGTGGTAGGTTGTCAGCCTTACGCACCGGCTGCCTTTACCGCCAGGAAATACTCCTGGTACTCATTTCTGTTAGAGGCTGAGTCGATCCCAGGGCCATGGTGTGATCGGAAGGATTTTATGTCAATGAAAAATCCATTGACATCAGCTGGGATTGAACCAGCGCCCTTTTAAGCATGGTAGAGTGTTAAAGTATTTGGAACACAAGACTGCAGTTGGACTGCAACTTACCGCTGTGGATCAAACGAATGACAACGCATATGCAGTGAGAGAGGTTTTATCATGTACTGTCGCACTTGACAGCACTTGGGTTGAATCAGTGGTGTTACATAAGTGCGCAGAGTTCCATGCTGTCCCTCAATTGTCCGTAGCCTCAGTTCAAGTCTGGTTGTATTCATCTGGCAGCGATATGTTGCCAGCAGATAGTTGCCACTCTGTATATAAAGCAGTCATACAAGACAATTGTTGAAGTCTTCTAGCTTACATAAGACTATATCTTGTCCTAAACATGGCTATGGTGGCAAACCAGCTGAACTACAACATGGTGCTATCAAACAAAAATGGCAGTACAGATTTTGAAATAGATGATGCTCACAAACCATAACAAGACAGGCAATGTATATGTAATGCAACATAGAGGCGCGTTCTTGTAATCATTGTTACAGTGAAGAAGCAATGAGTATTATACAACCTTAGTATGTGTATTTGTAGCCTCAGTTATCCAGCATGCAGTGCACATGCACCATACTGTCATCTGCGGCATGGCCCATTCTACACTATTTTTCCACATCATCTCATAAATGGTACAATTTTCAAATAAAAGTTACTGAACACAAAATGTGTGTTTTGATTTTCTCTACAACTTTTGGCTAAAACATTTCTCTTTCTAAGAAGAAATGAGCAAGGCATAATCAAAAGTGTGTATTGGTCATCATGTAAAGTACACTATATTCTAGTCCAATTTTAATGACACTAGAATTTTCTTGACAAATTTTTGAAAAATCATAAAATTTCACGAAAATCCATCCAGTGGGAGCTGAGTTGTTCCATGCAGATGGACAGACATGACGAAGCTAATAGTTGCTTTTCACAGATTTGTGAACATGCCTAAAAAGGCATCATATTTGAGCTCTTTGTAAGAATTTAAAAATTGTATTGGTTGCCACATAACTGGAAATATTAAAAATCATACCATATTATTATTTTTTTTCTCATCAACTTCTTGATTATGCCATCTTCATTATGATACGAAAGAAGTAGATGTCACTCAAATCTCTGACTAAGGTATCTCATTGAAAGCAGTCTCACTCGTTTATTTGGTTTTGAATGTGTATTAATCATTCTGCTTACCCCTGGTTCACATGTACTGTAGCTTACAACTGCTGAATTCCTCTCAACATCTAACAAGTCTATAGGAACGTCACTCTGAATAAGTACATTGTCAATAGCTGTCTGCACTTCCAGGGTTAGTGAGTATGCAGCATCTTCTCTGCACAGAGTCATCTGTCAGCAATAATTCAATTCTATATTACACAAAAAAAAAATCCCAGAAGATTTGAACACCTCATCTCTAACATTTTACAATACTGAAAAAAATATTACCACATATCATGAAAATGCTATCACAATCAAATGTCTCCAGTACCAAAAAATAAAAGCATTCCAATACCATGTTCTCTGTCAATACAGTGCTCCAACACTGCTGAACGTTTCCTCTGCTTAGCCATAATTAACAGTCATTTTTAAATTACCTCTCAACATTAAAAAGTAATGGACTGGAAATATAGCTGCATTTTTTCTTAACCAGCAGTACCAGATTGAGGTGTGTGGTTAGTTAACCCAGCCTCTACTCCTGTGTAAAGGGCCCCTGGCATCCAATGGGCAGGAAGCTGGAGTGGGCTTCAGAACTGGTTTGGACATACTGGCAGAGAATAATCTTTCCCTTTTCCAGGAATCAAAATTCAACACCCCGGTCATTCATCACATACCCTACTTACTGTACCAACTGTGCTGCCTGGCTCGCCAAATTATATCTTACCTTATCATTAATTGAAATGAATGGAATTGCTGATAACCCATCTGCTTTGTCCTGGGTTGCTGCTTGGTACTTCTCTCTTTCTCTGTTCACTCTTTGTTCTATCTCATCAATTTCAAATCTGTAATTAATGTAACTTGTTATGAATAACCAGTAAAGAACTTAGTCTGTAATTTATCATTAAATAATGTACCAGGATATCCATTCCAACCTGTGTCCCCATTCCAGCATTCTATAATATTCCACTTACCACAGAGTATCAACACACATACATTTGTGGAATCACTTATAACATACTACTATACACATTTCACATGTCAGGTTACTAGCTATCATCAGCTGGCTTCTCAATGTAGTAGTCCAGGTTTGATCCCAGGGTAGGCCATGTGGGATTTTTGATGGAAGAAGTGACATGCAGATGGGTTTTTCTCCAAGTACTTTGGTTCTACCTTGACAATCATCATTCCACAAATGCTCCCTTTTTGTAACCTTTATATTGTACATCCTGTTATATATAAATTGTCATATTAAAAAAAAAAACATTTTCATACTGACGTACTTTGAATGACAATGGCACCAAATATATCCCCCAAAGAAAAAATCATCAAAACAAAGAGTCCATGCAATCTCCATATTACTTACCATTTTCCCATAGTTTGCCTTACTAAAGTTATGTATGCTCAAAGATCACTGATTCTGGGACTGTCATTGAATGGGGCAAATGTTATTCCTAACTCACATGTTTATTATAAAGAAATTAATTAACAAATAACATGACATGTTGCCACTCTCATGTTCTTATGAGACAAGATCAGTTACATCTGGAAGATTACACTATGATGGGTTTTTCACATCATGAGGAGAATACATATGCAACATAGGTTTATTAGTTGCTCAGTTTGCCAGGGAAAATAAATATGAAGAATGTGACATTTTAGGTTCTCATGACAATGACAATGAAAATTCCTGTGTTCTGGGATGATACCCTGTTATGTGGGAGACAGACACCAATGTTTTGGAGGAACCACTTATTCCCTAAAGATGGTGGTGGCAGGTTCCTCTATACTGATAATACTTATCTGCCAAACTACATGGCATCACATCCCAGAAGGCAATAATCTTTCAATGTAAAAAAATCTCTCTCTCTCTCTCTCTCACACACACATGAAAGATAAAGTGAGGTGTACCTTAAGTTTTCAAGCCTTTCAGAAATATCAGACAGTGGTGTACCTGTGCTGTCTACAGAGCTCACTCCTGTTCTACATGAAACCATGCCAAACACAAAACCTGAAGAAGTCAAAACAAAACAGACCAAAATAAAATCCTTATTGGAGTCAAAAATAAAATGCAGGGTGGGCAAAAAGTCACTGTACACAAAGCAATGTGCAGACATAATCACAATTAATTTCAATCACTGACATACTTCTTTGTTACATGTCCGGTGGATCCGTATGTGTCTCCATGTCTTTTGTGACAAGTTTTGGAGCATTTGTGGAGTAATGGTGCAAAAGACCACCAACCGCTCCTTGACACATTAACTGCTTTTGTCAGCTATACCAACAATACCAATTCCCTGCCAATGGCTACCATATCTGCATTATCTTCAATACTGTAGCCAAACTGCCATTGCACAGTGTAGTGTGTGTTGTGCTGTGTAAACTTAAACTGGTTTTTAATGCATATTGTGTGGATGTGCGATGACTTCTTGCCCACCCTTATAAAGAAATGTAAATTATATAAGAAACCAAATATATTTGTTACTGACTTCATTCACACATGCCAATTCTTGATTTTCTAGTACTTGTACTCTCCATCAGGTGTTGACCTGAATAAGTGTGAAGGGCAGGAGGTGTCACCTTCTGAATAAAAGTCACAAGGTTCCACACACACACACACACATGCATACATACATACATTAGGGATGGAGAGATAAGTATTAGAGACAAATCATTTTATATTCATTAACCCAATGAGTCCTTCTTTAAGTACCATACTTAAGGCTATGGAATCCTATTTATGTGTCCAGAAGATTAAAACTATCCCAAGTATGCTGAGTAAGATTCATGAGGTAGATTTTTGGCCTTTTGTTATGTTCATGAGTGTGAATCACTACTAATACAAACTGGCTTAAACAGCATGCTGCTTCACACTTAACAATTATGAGCTGTTATCAAAAAACAACTTCTAGGAAGAACATACTGATGTCTACTTCTTTTCAGTACTTCCATCTACATTCAGAAGCAGGCAGGATTTATAAATTCATAATTATAAACTTGGTTATTTCTTCTGTACATAATATCCACTGACATACACTCACTCTATATAAAAGTTGTTACAACTTTAAAACTTCTCTCTTGTAATTTTTTTTAATGAAAAATAATTGTTTCATTGTGTTCACAATCTACCTCACATCTAATTTCTTCTGCTACAACAGTTTATTGTTTATACATCAATTTCTGTACAGAACAAAGTTTTTTTTTTAACACTCTACCACCCAAAATATCAAGAACCTACATGGTTTGGTGCCACAGCTGATTCCCCTACAGTTATTTAACTTTCTCATATGGCCAGGCCTGTTCACTACAATAGACTGCAGATAGATTTTCTGTGTTACCATGGTGATATGAAATATGTGTTGGAAATTTTGGTTTTGTACCACTGACAAGAAAGAATGAGACAATTGCACACTTTGCTGCCTCTAAACTTCCCTTGTGTGGAAAAGAAAATGCCTCTAAAATAAGGTGTACAGGGAAGTTATCACTGTTGTTTCATCATATAAGAGCAAATCTACATCATATTTATGACAAGATTTAGAGAGGCCTGTTTCAAAGAGCATGGCTATACTGTACTTTGGCAGCCCGTATTAGATATGTGAACATTGCAGTATTATTGTTATATGAATAACAGTCTAACAATAACACCAAGGAAGGCCAAAGGAAAAATTATTATCATGAGACACTGTATATACCTATAACACAAGGAGTGAGAAAAGCAAAGTTAATATTACAGTCAGTAATAAATTATAAAAAACATTAGCCAATAAAAACTGATAACATTAAACAGAATGCATAAAAGTGTGATACGGAGTGAAAAAAGCATGTAAGATGTCTCAGTGAACTGCTGAATGTGAGTGCCAAGACTGTGCAGTGGAAGATACCTCAGGCGCATGATCTTCTGCTGAGCATCCTGGGAAATATTCATACTGCCGGTTCCTGTATCCATAAGTACTTGTTTGTCCACAACTTCTGTTGTCAAGCCAAAAATCCACCCTATGCAATATGAATTTATTGATACTCAAAGAAAGTGATACCTACATTCACAAAATTAATTCTATTACTAACCCTTGTGCTACAGCTGTAGCATCACTTTGTACAGATTCTCTATTCATTCAAGGTTCAGGTACATATTTTCACAAAATAACACAATGTTCCTAAGAGGTTTATAAGATGTTGTTACAACCACCAATCTGGAGGGTCAAAGGTATGAATTCAGACCCTCCCTATGCTCACAGGAGGACTTCATCTCAGCTACCCTACAAAATACCTTGCAGTCATGTGTCAGCAATGGGAGCCCCTGCCAACAGGTGTACAATTGCCAGCATAGTTTCATTTTAACACACAGTTCCTTTCATTACAAAAATGTGGTAACTTCTAAGGGCAGGAAAAAAGCCATAAATAAGAATCACTATATGAACCTTGGATAAGATTTATTTTTAATGTTTAATAATCAGCCACAAGTTGTGAATATTTGGTAATATTATGTCAAGTAGAGGCTCTGTTATCCAATCATTGGTTATCCAACATTCCGCTTTATCTGACACGGGCATGTAATGTGCTACTTAAAATTTTGTACTGCATGCATGTAAGTGTATTTGCACATTTAATATACTGAATATCCACCATTCAGCTTCCTTAATGGAAATTTACTTCTTCAAATAATATGTCTATACTCTATTATATTAATTTCAATGTAGATTAATTATTAATAATAAATCCATACTTTTACTGCACTTGCATTTACTTTAAAATTTGCTTCAAATTATCTTACTTTTTCAGCAGTCTGACCACATATTGGTCCCATTTAGGTCGGCTAATCGGGGCTATACTGTATATGTAAGTTAACTACCACAGAGTTCCATAATTGAGTGACATTTGCTCATATATATTCTTTATCACTGGAGTAATTACTGCAGAGCAGGTGGTTTCATTACATGCTACGCAGCAAGAATGTCACCCACTCTGTGGCAAGAATTCTGAAGATAAAAAATAGTCTCTGTACTTTCGTTTGTGGTAGGAAACTATGAGTGTATGTATTATGACATTCATAAAATCCTTTTGTCAACATGTATGGTACAGTCAGCAGTTAAAGCAACATACAAATACTGCAGTAGAGTTGCAGGGTGCACTTCTAATCCTCATTCCAATTTTGTCTCTTCAAATTACATGTTGTTTCTTTAGTTACATAACTTGAGTGTTACTCATCCTTTAAAGTTTTAGCTATAATACATTGTGATACTGACAATGGCACAAACTTATGCAGGGCAAAAAATTGCTATTTCTGCTTAGTATAGTAAAGTGATAACTTTCCAAGAGTTACTTTAAACTGATGCAGTAATATTCTCTAAATTTAGACTTATTATGAACAACATATTCCTTTAACATTAATTAATTCACTCCATGAATATAAAGTGTGTAAAGAAGGGCATAAGAGAATCCTTTACCTGTGTATGTTGAAGCCACCACTTCTTCGTAGCCTGCATTTCCTACAACACCGCCATTGACAGAGGTAATACTTTCATTACAAGACTGGGGGGAAAAAAATAAAAACACTAAGTAGCACACCCATTACACAGAATGATTCCTTAGTGTGGAATCTTGAGAAGCAGGATGTCAATATGATATCTTCATAAATAGGTAAGATATATCACTGAACTATCTCCATTAATTCGTCAGATTTATTTTGAAACACTTACATATGAAAACCTCTGTGATAGTTTGCCTTCTTCACCAGCATCATCTCCCAGTGAGTAAATATCCAAAGTTCCATCCTGTCGCCCTATAAGCAGGTCTAATACTCCATCCCCTGACATATCATAGCAGTCCATGCAGAGAACACCAGCACGATGCTTCCCATCATTCAGTATCCACCTGTGATTCACCTCTGTCCTATCAATGAAAAGATATGTCTATAACTGGCTTATTTATTTCTTGATTTATTTAGTAGTGCTGTATCCACTGAAGATATTATAAACCTGAAAATTTTCCCCATGAAAAAAGACCATTTTAAAACATTACATATTGAATTATCTCTTTAACTGTGCTCTGAATGCCCATTACAAATTCCAATGAAACTCCATAAATAAATATACAACATTTCCTTATTTCAGGTAATAATAACTATGAGTATGGGATACCTGTATCAATTCCTATCGACTGAATAGACAAATAAGGGAATTCTTGTCACCTGTACTCACTGCATTAAGTATCATAAAATAAGAATTGGTAAAACACTTATAAGTTATGATTTTGGGAAGACATGGAAGGATGTGGTTGCGGCCTGTTATGGAGTACTATTATGACATTTGCCTGAAGGGGCCGAGAATGATCACAAAACCTTCATTCATAAACGCTGGTGTATCATCCCATTTAAATTGGTACATCCCAAATGTGAAGCAGAAGTGTTCCCTACCATACCATGACAAAGAGGCAAAATGGACAAAATGTACAAATGTTGGGTGGATATTTTGTTCTTCTCATTTATAAAGTAAATAGAAAGCACAGTATTAATACATTAACATCAACAAATCTTAAGTATTTAAACAAAATTGTGTTTTGGATATTGTATGTCCAAAAAAGTGAGTACTGGCATGTTGTGCATCTGTTTCTGTATTTGGACAGATGTAGAAATCCTCATGGAAGGAAATTAGCAGATTCCAGACAACAAACTGAGCTTCTTAAAAACTGTACTTGGGAAAGCCTGCAATAAACAGAACCAGGAATGAAGAAGTAAGAAGCAAAGGAAAATTCATAACTTACATGAGAAATCAGAAACAGACAAATCAAAGCAGTTGGGCTGTGTGAAGTGAAAAAATGAATGAACAAATTCCAACAAAGATTAGACCCACGGTAAATTCAAGAATATGTTGTATGAACCTTGTGTGAATACATGTGGAAAAGGAGAAAAAGACCATGGACACAAATGACATATGTAACTGTAACTTTGTGGGAAAAGACACACAAGGAACCATTTATCTTATGCTTGATACATGGAAGTAAAAAGGACCAGGAGTAGCAGAATAACTAACCTGCCTATACGAACAAGTCCAACTCTTCCATCTGCAGTGCCATATAATATTTCATCCCCACTTTCCCCTCCCTCATTGCCATTGAGATGAAGCACAGTGGGAACAGCATCAACCTCAATATTGTGAAGCAGAAAGGATCGGTCCAGAACTCGAAGAGTCCTGTCCTCACAAGCTAATACTGGAATCAGCCGGTTGGTCTGTACAGACAGACACGTAAAACTTTAGTTATCATGGTAAGATGAGTGAACACTTGAATTTAACATTATAATTCAACAAGAACAGAAATTGAAATACTGAATTATGGAATTCAACATAGTACCTAAAACACATGAAACCTAATTAATCAAGTCATTGGGACTGAATCTGTAACAGACCCTGGCTCTGACTGCTAGACTATAAAGATAGAGGCAATACATTCCTTCGCAATGTTTGTATCTATTAACCAGTTCACAAGGCATAACATCCCAGAAGCCCTGGATCTTCAACGAAACTGCTGCTTACAATATATCACATGCTACAAATTTTCATGTCAGGTATCCTGATTCTAAGTGTACTTCCCTGCCTGTATGGCTATTCAGTCCAGTGCCATCATGATATCTTACCTTTTCAGCACACAGTGAAATGACATCATTGATTTGGTCTCCAGAGAGGTAGGAGTTTGTGTCTTTACAGTCATGATACTGGTTATATGCATGTTTACCACATACAAGGAGATTACTACCACTAACATGCCTGCAACAAGGATATTAATTAACTGGATAATTAAAAGGGTTTAGAGCTTAATGGTTTTGAGTCAGATTCAATATAAAACACTATAATGAAGTTAGTTAAATAAAACTGTGAACGTCACTTTCTCAGCATAGTTAATTCAAAAACAGCTGAATACATTCACACAAAATCAAGAGCTTCCTCTATACAGAGAATTATTGATGTAGCACAAATAGAACAAATTTATGGTACAGTCTGCTTAAATCTAGTAATTAACCAACTTGCACAGGTTGAGAGAGTCTTCTCTCAACCTGTGCACAGGATGGCCACCTACAGGTGAGATGATACCAGATGCCATACAATACAATTTTTACCTCCTGATGATGAGAACATAGTGGTCAAAATATGTAGAGGCATTTAATAAACTTATTATAAAACAAGATGTTGTGCATCAAGTTGGTTAATTTCTAGGATTATACTGAGATGCACGGTCAGCAAAACATAAAAAAAAGTCTGCTTAAAGTATGCTCTAGTGTGGAGCATTTGATATACTACCCCACTTCCAGGATGTTTCACCAACATTTAACTCAAGAGCAATTTGTCAACATCTTTAGGCAGAACTCATGGCTGACAAATAAACTGAACAACATACCACTGTACAAATCACTGGTTGACAAAATAATTACAGACAAAAACCCTGAGGACATAAATTATACAAAGCCTACAACAGATGGCACAAATTTGACAGCACAAAACATAACACAGATGAAATACATACAGCAAGTATAAATATAATCTTGCAGGCTGCTATACAGATGCTGCTTATGCAAGATACCCACATACTTATCAACAGAAACAGATAAGGCTGACATCCATGCTTCATGCCATCCATACAACAAGAGCAAAAAGTACAATTTGAGGTTCACTTTACAGTGGGCATTGTGATTATAGTCTGCTGGGATGTAACATCATGTAGTCTGGTGGGTACCAACAATCAAAGGAATCTGATGCATCCATCTTAAGAGTAGACCCTCTTCTACAATGAAGAGGGAGGCAGAAGATTCCCCTGAAACTTTAGTACCTATTGGCCAAAAGAATATGACATCACAACCCAAAACGTCATAATATTAAGAGTGAAAATGTGTCTAAAGTACACATATTTTTAAATAGGTATCACTTTTTAGGCATATATGCATCCCTGCAGTGCACCTATTGAAATCACTCTTTTCATCCACCATTATTAACATAAAAACTCACTGATGTGACTTTTAAGATTTTAGTTACTGCAAAATTATACAACAAACTGTCACAGTATTTCTGTTTTTATTTTGAGTGGACAATTTTAATGACTACTGTATGTGATGACCTACAAGGTATTTATGAACTTTTTGAGCATAACTCACTAAATGTTCAAGGGAGTGAAAAATGTTTCAAACAAAAGAGAGAAGAATATAACATACATTTTACACCAAAATTATTGCCTTTGTGAATGCAATGCACATGCCTAAGCTTGCACATTAAACACTCAATAATGATCTTTAAACATGCATAGATGTTTTCCCATAAAGTAATTGAGAAACTGAGACAATTTACAATAAATTTCAATTTGAAGAAGCAGTAATTAGGCCGTGATTTGAATGAGGTACTTCCCGAACATGACACTAAACAGTTTCAACTGTCACCATGATATCAACCAGCTTGGTGAAGACATTTTGCTATGAAAATTAAAATAAATTCATAAATATTAAGCATATTGTGAAAGTTTTACTTACATTGATTTAATATGTTCTGTAAGGTTTGTGTCAAATCCCAAAAATAACTTTCCCTTCTTTGTGTATCCTCGTACCTCATTTTCAGAAGAAACAAATATTTTGTCCTTTACAGTTCCTGTAAAGAATATCATAATTACACAGTTTTTCATAATTTGTCATAAATATGGTTCAAATCCAGTTGTTTCTGTGCTCAGCACTGTGACATGAAGGCACAGGGACATGGAAGTGACAATCTATGCTCAAGCTGCCTTCAGTCGAAAGTTAGGCTACATAGGAATTATATAATAAAGAGCTCACACAATACATTACTGTGACACTGAAATCTAGGAGGCTGCACCTCACATAGAGAAGACAAGAAACAAATAAAACACCTTTTAGAGGACACCTGAAAGCCTGGGAAGAAGAAGAAGAAGAAGAAGAAGAAGAAGAAGAAGAAGAAGAAGAAGAAGAAGAAGAAGAAGAAGAAGAAGAAGAAGAAGAAGAAGAAGAAGAAGAAGAAGAAGAAGAAGAAGAAGAAGAA
>Ga0131853_10001374_pt1 | contig 43636 bp, 37 predicted proteins | sample TergutLab28metaG_FD_92764 | JGI IMG/M metagenome (GOLD analysis project Ga0131853, IMG submission 92764) | Labiotermes labralis P1 segment gut microbial communities from Petit-Saut dam, French Guiana - Lab288 P1 (version 2) (version 2) | ecosystem: Host-associated > Arthropoda: Insects >...
AGCATGTATGTTCAAATCATTTTAATGAGATTTACAGATATAATGAAAAATTACAGTTTTGGCACGGACAAGTGGTTTAGTGTAAAGTCTGAATGTCCAATATGGACTACAAAATATTTTTGAAAATAAGTAAGAGTTTTAAGTATTAAATCACATGAAAATCCAGTAGGGCAGATAAGAATTTTTTCATGTTAAGTGGTTAAGTGTAGGATCTTTTCTTTAGGGTTTAAACTAGCTATGAACTAAACAGCGCACACATGAAGACGTCTGCAGAAAAGGGAAATTAAATGACAATCTACCTTGTGTGCCCTGCCTTATCTGGGCTGGTTTCATGCCTTAAAATCAAATTGATTTTCTTTTCCTTAAAGCTAGTAGTGGCAAATTACTGGAACGTTTGTTTATCACATTATAATTTGATTCTGTTGAAAATATTGCTGTCTTGTAACAAATTGTCATCACTATTTTACAGTTCAGATCATAGGCTTGTCTTTAGAGTTGAGAAAAAGGTTTTCATTCCTTTAGATGAAGATTTATATATGGATTTGGTAAGCTAACTCTTTTCTTTTTTACTTCCTTGCAGTTGCACTGCATTCTATCTTTAATATGACCTGGCAAAAATGAAGTGAAGCTGAATGTTTAGCTTATACAATACACCCTCTAAAATCAAAGATTAAACACTTGTTTGCTGGCAGGTTCGCACTGGTTATGCCTATTTGCGTAAGAAGAGTTTTATTGCCCTTGCCAGAAAATGTGTGATGACATTGAGTGTGGTGCATTGATATCAAACTTTTAGCCATATCCAACAAAATTGCAATATTAGTGTGTGATATGTTGACAAGCGTTCATGTAAATTTATCCATGGTTGTGTATTTGAATGGCATAAAAGATTTCTGGATGGCTGAAAAGAAGTGTAAGGTTATCCAACGTATGTTGAGCCCAAATCCACAAAAACGAATAAAGGCACGGAAAAACTTTGAAAATCAGTGGGCAGGTATCACAGTTTAATGATTAGAATATTAGAATGATGGCTAACATGAGTGTGGAGCGCATTCAAAACATATTGTTAGAAGATGTAGACATGACACAAGTGTGCATGAAAATGGTGCCCATAATTCTGAACCATAACTAAAAATTAAATAGTATAAATCTACGCTGATCTTAAATGAAATGGAAAAGAACCAGACTTTGTGAACAATTTTATCAGTGATGACAAGTTTTGAGTATGCCAGAATAAGCTAAAACGAAGGGACAAGACCACCAGTGCACCACTGGCTCATTATTTTACCGTAAAAAGGCAAGCCCTCACACTCCACAGTGAAGAAAATTATTTGGTAGTCTGTTCTGACATTAAAGATATTGTGCACCATGCATCTTCCAGTGGAGAAAATGGTCAACCAGTAATCCCACATAGATATTCAGGAGTATTTAACAGAAAAAGTGTGTTGCTGAAGATGAGCTTTGGCCTTACATGTATGCTCTTTATCATGACAATATACCTTGCCATTCACCAGTATCAGTGATACGGTTTTTTACCCAAAAACAAACCATAAAAATGGAACACTCACTCTTTGGTTAGATCTTGCTTCTTATTAGTTTTTGTATTTCCAAAACTATGTGTAAAACGTTTCATGATGGGAACTCATGTTGATAAAGCAGAGTACACAGAGTGGCATAGGACAAGTATTTAAACAGCATTACTGAAGATGACTTGCAAGAATGTTTCAAAGCATGCATAGAGAGATCAGAGAAATGCGTTATTGCATATGGGTTCTACTCCGAAGGGAGCAACCTCTGAATTCTGTCATTTGTTCTACAATAAGTGTTACAATATAGTGCATTTTCTGTTTCTTGACCTATGAAGTTTCGACATTGAGGTTGGTGATGATTGTGCACTAATCTGTTACTGTGACTGACTAAACATTGTAAGCATAAGAATGGTATGAAATCTGACTACTACACATTCTTACTTTATACTGCATTTGTACTGGAGAACAAAGAATAAAAAATCTATATAAAACATGCCTAATTCATGTATAATGGCTGTTTTATTGATTGTGTTTCACTTATGCAACACAGAGTTTTTTTAATATACATGAACATTAGCAAAAAGTGTTGGTAAGTATACAGTAAGATCCCAAATTTACATTTTTGTGGGGACTACCTAAAATGGTATAAAATCTGGGAAACATTGTTCATGTGGTAATTTGGCCAGCACCATAAAAGTGCATAAAATCTCAGAAAATGCAAACTACTTGAACATAAAATTGGTGTGTAACTGTATTCATATGAGATATCAGTACAACTATTATCATTTAAAACAACAACTGAAATTTGATGACCATGAAAATTAAGAACTTGTAAAAGAATTAGAGTAAATTTGTCATTGAAAATTTTTGGTGTGTCCTCTAACCTTCCATTTGTCAGATTGTGACGTGAAAGTCACTTCTATCAAATTTGTATTTCCTGCCACCAGTTAACACAGTGTTTTTAGGAACCTACTCACTATCCCCTTCTGAGATGGTGTTCATGATTGGTAGAATATGAAAATTATGTTTGTATACATGCTGAATGAAAGTATGTATTGTTAGCATTTATGGAATTAATGTATGTTAGAGCTTTTGCCTGTTTTATGTGAAGGTGGTGCTATCTGAATTTTCTGGAAGTACTAGATTTTGAACATGTTAGAAACTAAACTCTGAGTATGTGTTAAATGCTTCAGAAAACTCAGATTTTGCTTACAGGTATGCAGTGTGACGAATGCTTATGTGCAGTTTGTAAAAAAGTCACCATTAAACATGCTTTACTTCACCAGTCCAAAGAGTGACATTGTAAAGATTCTTTGTGGGCCAATGTGCCACGCAACCTCTCCAGGTGTGATTTAACTAGTTGGTCTGTATCTGTTTTATATAGGCATTGTAGATAAGATTATATTTAAACAGAGAATGGTCAACTCATTTTAATTTTATCCTTACTGGTAATGACAGGAGAAAAAAATTATATCCAGATTTCTGTACTTAAACAGCAAACTATTTTAGGCTAGACTAAACAAACATAAATACTTGTATGAATATATGTGTAAATTCAGATGGGTTAGTGTTCTTTAGTAGTGCCTGCTTTTTGTTAGGTCTCTGGTGATTTGATAGCACTAATGAGTCAGTGCTATGGCCATGTTTTAACTGCAATGTTACTACTACACTCTTGTACATAGGGCAATGAAAGACATGAGACAACAGTGGTAGGTGATGTGTGAAACCATACCAGATGAAAGCTGATAATTTAAACAAGTTTAACCTCACATCTCCTCAGTGAGTGATTATTTCGCTGTTCAAGAATAGAACCTGACATCTGTCATTTGCTAGGATAGGTGCTGTATCATTGATTGTAATGAGTGTTGCCACCCAGATCATTTCAGACAAATAAGCAGACCATGAACCAAGCTCATACACTTTGTACAAAGAGAAAGATATAAGTAAAACATATTGAACACATCCCATTGTATTATGTCACATTCAACAAAAAATAATAATATTTCAGTCGATCACAACTTTTATTCTCAAGCTGTTGCATAGGCTATGTGTTTCAGATTAATTAACTAATCCATCATCAGGCCTTTTATACAAGTTAAGCAGCAAGGAAATGTTGACATTAGCATTTTATTGCTGTTTGGTTTGTATAAAAGGCCTGATTACAGATTAGTTAAGTAATCGGAAACGTAGTTTACGCATCTGGTTGCGAATATATATTATGTTCAACTGAAATTTTATTATTTTTTTGTTGAAAAAGTTCGTACCTAGTAATGTAATGAGAAATGTGTATTATTAATACAGTGAAACCTCTATTCATTGATTCCATTATACATTATGTGTGATTTTATGCTTTTGCCATGAAGTAGATGAGAATTTCACTCTTCTGAGGTAATATGCAACAAGTAGTGGTAATTTCTTACTGACATTTCAGGACAACCTATCATTCTCATCTTCAGGGGGCAAGGAAACCCTTGAAGATAGGACAGATAAGTTGTACTGAACCATCAGTAAGAAATTACTACCTCTCACTGCATAATAACCCAGAAGAGTGCAGTTCCCCTTTGTAGTGTTCTCCAACAAGTATAGTCCATTTTTTTGGCCCCTGTGAATTGCCGACATAAACAATGTATAATTACATTAGATCCATTGTTCTTGGAAGTGCTGTTTTACTGCATCGGTCATTAAGTATTCTTGGGCCTGATCCAACAATATTCCTGGAATGATTGTTTCTGAGACAAACTAGTGCAAGTAATGTGATGTTAGTAGTAACCTGCCCTTACTGTTGAGTTCTGTTAAAGATTTATAACCATACTGATGAAATGTTGCCACACTTGGCCAAATAGGGATTCGAAGTGCAGTGGCAGGTGTGAGAGGGAGGCTAGTTGTCATTTAGCAGACCTCAAATAGGTGTTATTTGGATGTTAGAAGTACACTGTTACACTATCCTGTTCCCTACGCCTTGTTGAATTTGGCATTTAATAGTTGTATGATTTAGTGTTTTTATTTCTGTTATGATTTGTTATTATTTCCTCTTTTTTTTTTTTAATATATATATATATATACGGCCTGCACATCAAGACTTGTCATGTCACGCCGTACAAAACAAGTCACGATGCTTCACAAGATTGATCATTAAGGTGTGGAGAAGAATGAAACTGGGAAATTGAAATATCTAAACACCCCAGATTAGCATGATACATGTTAAGCTCCATCACTGTGAAGGAAAGGGAAACCTTAGAACAAACTGACATTGAAGGATCTGACTGAGAAATTGATTGACTTAGCTAAATACCCCAGATTATCATGATACTCATTAAGCTGCGTTACTGTGAGGGAAGGGAAACCTCTGAAAAAACTGACAAATGCGGCAGTTCTTGTAAGAAAAGGAAGATGGGACAATAATCTGACTTCCATAAGCTTGAGAGTATCCTTTGGCTTAGTACCAGATGGCATGGCCATCAATTATTCCAGTTGATCACAATATCTTAAATGAAAAAGATAATAAGGTAGCTAATAATGTGCAGATTAACAATTTTGATGTGTGAAATATAAGGATCTATAGATTCAAAGCTTGTCATGCCCTAGTATACAAAAACCTAGCTGGAGCAAGCACTACTGTTGGTCTTGATATGAAGGACCATAAGCCTGGGAGGCTGGCTGTGTTATTGGAAGGATATGAGCCATGTGACATACAGTGAAGATGAAATGGCCATCTTCTACAGTTATCTCGTGGAGAATATTGACATTAAATTTCCAATCCTGCCATGGGGGGAAGTATGCCAGAAAGGATAACATTGCTGCTGTGGGTTTTGTGTGTGTGTGTGTGCACATGCATATGCTTATATGTGTGCATGTATGTGACAGTGATCACAGCAAAAGAAAGGTGCTGATCATGGTTGGAAGATCATTGGAACTATCTTTCAAAAATGTAAAAGCTCTCTTTAAAATACCATGCAAACAAAATAATGGGAGCGATCATGACCAGAGTTGTTTAATGCGCTTGATGCCTCCATGGGTTTGCAAGGTTGGAACTTTTCTTTTTTTGCACAGTTGTGCTGCTCATCTGCAAGGTACATCATTCTTAATGAATGTATAATTTGTGTACAATCCACACAACTGCACAAGTATGTGAGACAACCTCTTAGTTTGGGTATCATGAAAAGCTGTGTGCTTGAGGTACTTGTAAAGGACAACTGAAAATCAGCGTTTTGGAAGCTGTACATTTCACAGTAGTGGCTTGGCAACAAAGCACACAGTCGATGATGATGAATTCTTTTCAGTGGGGCATGAATTCAACACCAATGGTGACTCAGACTCCAATATTGAAGAAAAGGATGATGCCTGCCATGAAGACTGAACTCAGCTAAGCATTTAGGAGGATGTTGACATTGGTTCTAAAGTACATGTGGATGGTGATAGTGCCACATCAGTGTTTCCAGCATCAGTGAATTATGTGATGATCATGATGGTGGTAGGAGCAGTGAAGAAGAAGAAGAGGTAGACAAATGTGAGCCTGAACCATTGCCAAACTTTACTGAAGTACACTCTGCTTAGGAAACTGTTCAATCAGGCATTCACATGCAAAGTATTGGCAAGCATGATGAACATACATTTTGAACTTGGAATTGGTGCTCTTTTGTCTGAAATCTAAGAATTTTAGTGAATAGCTGTCATTTGGAGATCTATTTGGAAATAGGTGCTTCAGACACAGTTTTAAAGTAACTTTTTCTTTACATATTATTTTTGTAGGTCAAAGTTCAACATGTGTAACTTACAATTTTTATTGTTTTCTTACAGATCCAAGACATTTGATTTCCTGCAACTGTTGTTTTCTCATGTATACTCTTTTCTTTGCTCACCCTTCAGAAATAATAGATAGAAATTTCAATTTAATTAAATCCATGTTTGTGGGCTGATAAAGAAAAGATATTTGTTATTAGTGAATATCAGAATTTGTACACATGTTGATTTTGTATGTTAGCATCCAAGTATTTTGATTGAAAAAATATATAGAACTAAATTGAGCAGCAAGGTTATTGGTTCCTTGTTCATCCCAAGTTGAAGAATGTGCAAGGACATAAAATAAATTTTTTGAGTTGAAACACATGATTTGCTGTAGCTGTGAGGCATCTCATGTGTTTTTGAAGATTAGTAAGGGCTGGCTTTATTAACCATATATATTGGCAACTCACTTTTAATTTCTTGGGAATCAAACCCAAGTGTTCAAATATTAAAATGTGGAGCTTTTTTTAAATTGCAGACAAAATTATAATACAGCTTTCTGAAAAATGGAATATCTTGTCTCAAAAATAATGACTCAACAGTTATAACATTATTTTAAATTTTAAACTATTGTTCTCTTCCCAGAAACACCCATCCTAAACATTCTCAGAGTAGAGTCTGCCATTTTACCAGGGTGAAATAATGCTGGCTGCACATGAATGACCAATTTTTATGTGAAGTGCCCATGACATTTTTCTCAAAACTATGTAATGGAGACATTTCACATCAACATGTGAAATGTGCATGTCAGACTCACTGTAACATCTTATTTTCCTCTTCTGTTAGCAAAATCCTGTATACTAATGGTATTGATATAGTGTGATGTGATGAATGTAAATACTTGTACAAAACTGGTGTGTGCATTTTTAATTGTGGTTGATTTTATTTTTTGAGGCATTATGTGTAATTTTATAACACTACAATACAGGGAAAAATGGGTATTTCTTGTACTTGTGTATGTATTGTCATGTGAAAATATCAAGTTCATTCCTTTATGTGAGGAACAATGTAAGTAAAGTGAATAAGCTTACAGCAAAATATACTATAATTCAGTTTGTTTAAATTGCTTACATTATGTAAAACACCTGATCCATTAACAGTTGATATGTTTATAGAAACTAATCAGCCAATATGACTCAAAAAATATGTGCAGACATTTGAAACCCCCATAAAAATCCTGTTACCATGTTTTTATGTAAGAGATAACATTCACTTACATGGACGAACAGACATTAAAATGTGTTAGAAATGCTGAGAGGAATATTTTGATCCAAAGCAGGATGAACAACACTGAAACTGAGAAAACATGAGAAGAAAGGCAAGATGGTTCAGACTTAAAGTGGGAAACTAGTAATGTCCTGAATAAAGTGAATAGACTTAGTCAGTCATCTAGACTTATTATATTTATTGTTCTTTTAGTTATTCAATTTATTCACTTTTCAGGCAGCTGTACTTAAACACTGGAACAAAGATTATCTGCATTAAGATTGATCTCTTCTCTCCTGTCCATGCCACTTCCCCACTCTTCCCATTTTCCTTAATTTGTTCACCAACAGTTGTTGTTTACCAGGTGGACACAGGGATTGTGAGTTCAGATGACTGTTGGCATGGGTACGTGGTTTTTCTGTGTTTAACCATAAACATATGACCTTTGAAAGCCAGTTTCTCCTATAGCCAGAGCATTATTCAATTTAAATGCCCACTGCGGGACACCATTTTCCCATTCGGATGAAAGGGTTTTACATTTCTAATGTGACAAAGGTATCCCATTTGTCTATTAAAGGTTACATATGATGCCTGGCGACAGGCTAATCACCCGTCCAAGGAGCCTTGACAGTATTCTACTATGTTCAGCAACTTTGTATGTGGGAGTCTTTGGTCCAATATTGCCTGTCTAGACCAATGAAAAATAGAATAATTGGTGTATGATGCTCCTCATTATGCAGTTCTTTTCACCCTTGTGTTGTTTTATCGTGGGTCCATGTGCTCTCAGCACTCTGAACTTAAAATCACCTTTAGTCAGGGCTTTACAAACATGTAAACACATTTTCCTGTGTATTTTATGCCTTTCAACCAGTTATTGGTAGTGACATAGTTTGCTTTATTTTAGGGGGAGCCAGTTAGATTGGAAACAAATGTCTTCACAGCTAGGGTCAAACATACATCTCCAAGTACACAGATTCATCGATAATAAAATTCTGTTTCCTCAGTTCCACTACATCCATCCATCCATCCTGACTGGTGGTTACTCAAAAATGGAATTATTTATACATGCCAGTGTCATTCATACAGTTGTACTATATAGGATAAATGCATAATGAAAGTTAGTTAACATGATCTGCACCATACCAACTATGGCTGAATGTGTAGGACCTGTACTTCACATTGCAGAGGACCCAGGAAAATGTTTTCTGCCTGAGGTTTGACAGAAATGCATTACATTAAATATGGGGGAGAAAACAGTTTAATCCATATACTTAGCCTTTTTGATCGTGTAATTTTGACTAGAATAAATCCAGATACTATGCAGAAAAGGACTGAATTTGTATATGGTAACTAACATCATAGTCCAAAATGTGGAACATCAAAAACAGCATCAATAGAGTATTTTGAGTAATGGGTTTAAGTAAAACCATGGCCTTACCTGAAAAATAAATTAGCATTGTGTTGACTTCACCACTATAAACTGCTTCCTAGAACCAGGTAACATAACTGTACTCTAACAACACAGTCAACTTCCTGGAGTTTTTGCATATGGCTTCAAACGAAGCAATTTTGTGGCTCTGTCTAGATACCTTTGGCACTCGTTTCCTGGGACAAATTCCCTAAAGATTTTGATGTTAGATGCTTCTAAGTATGGTCCAGTATTATCCAATGTCTCTTGTGTGGGAAAAGGCCATGTTTGTCTCTACTTCTTCTCTGGTAAGTGACCATTCTAAAATTCATTCACCAGTTGACAAACTACTGCTTATGAAGGAAATGAAATACTGCAAAACTGATGTACAAATTGGTTACAACACTTTTCTTACTTGATTTCTTCTTAGTACAGGTTCCAAGAATGAACACTCTCTGTGTCATATGGTACATCACAGGCAGGAGTAAAAATGTGCTTCTGTTGTGTGCAGCTTATGAAACTGGACTGATCTGAAATCTTGATGTGTCAATATACATTTCACTGATGCAAAGTATCAGAACATGCATCAGTCAACTGGAATGACTTTGCTGCTGGGATGACAGCAGTACTGAATCCTATTCACTGTATACAGTATATGGATTATAAACTTACATTACCTGAATCTACATTAAAATATACGATGTGCAAAACTGAAAGCATGTGCAAGGAAAGTGGCTTTATGAGTTGTTCCCCATACTTAAAATGAATAAAAGATATGGATGGCGCATGTAATGTGTATGGGGGAGAGGAGAAGGGCATACAAGGATTTGGTGGGGAAACCTCAGGGAAAGAGACCACGTGGAAGAACTAGGCATAGATGGGAGGATAATATTAAAATCAATCTTCAAGAAGTGGGATGGGGTGCATGGACTGGATTGATCTGGCTTTATTAAAATCTGCTCCACATGGTTAGTTAATATTCTGTGTTCCAGTGCAAGATCTCAGGTTCTCACAAGCTGTGTTGCTGGGGACTCAGGCCTTCTGAGTTATGACACTTTGTCACTGGCCAATTGATTCTTAGACATATCAAAGAAACACAGTGCCTTCAACTTCTACAGTCAGGCAGTCCAAAAAAAAATGCCTTTAGTTTTTTCCTATCTTCTTGGAAGGCTTGAACTTTGAAGATGCAGGTATTACATTCCTTTGAAGCATCGGGAACCACTCACCTAATAACACAAAGTCACATCCCAAAAGACCTGAGTCCTGCAGTTATTTGCCCTTGTATTATTTAAAATAGTTATGAAATTCATACAATGCTTCAATACAACTTAATTGAAGGAAAATTGGCAAGTAACAGATACATCTATTTTATGATTTAATGAAGCTTTAATGTCAATATTTCCCCATCTCTGCAATTGATTTTTAGGTGAACATTCTAGCATACTGAAGGGTTAAGGTAGGATATGTGATCTTGAAAGACAAAATTCACTTTCAGTACTTAATTTATTGAATACATATCAGTGAATGCAAATAATGAAATGTACATTTTTTATATACATATATATCTTTAATAAGAATATTTAGTGCTGACTGACCTGTTAACATGACTGGATCACTACATGGTAGGGGGAAGAAAGAAAAAAGGGGGGGGGGGGAAAAGGCTGAGAGAAGTAAAAAAAAAAATATACACATTTCTGCACACGGGCAATTAATCTTTCCTTTCTTGCAGCCAAAATGCCTCAAATCGTAGGGAACATATACATAGAATGACTTGTAGTAAATAACATGTATATCATAAATCAGAATACCATTCCTGGAAGTGGTTACAGTGCAATTCTGCAGTTGGTGCCTGCATCCTTACCAAAATCAATGTATAAGCATAATCAAAATCAGACTTGGCAATAATGGAGCCCACAACATACATAAAATAAACTGCCTACTCCATCAACCTGTTAATGTAACATTTTATAGCACTTTCCAGAGGAGACACAGTCTTTGCAAGAAATAATATGCAGGCAGTGAAGAGATTAACCTAATACGGCACAGCCCACATAGAATCTCAGTGTGAACAATTCTGAACATCTGCAGTCCCTTCTTCATTGATGAAAAGCCTATGTTTCATCAAACCAAAGGATTTTATTTATATCAAAGGAACAGTATGACCCCACAACCAGAAGTGCACACAATGAAAATGGTGTACATGTGGTATTCGAATAAATATAGTACATTATATTCCACACTAATTTGGATGACATCTCAACTGATAAAATGTATCCAACTTATATTGGAATATAATCAACTTCTTTTTGTGGCAACCTTTAAAAAAGGACTGAAAGCATGAACACTTTGCTACTATAAACAAAACATGAAAGGTTCCATATCGATTCATCAGAAAGGACAGAAGTAATTGCTACGTGCTTGTCTGTAACTATATGCAGCATGCATACTCTTTAATTATATGTACAATATGCGGCAAAGAATACCAAAAACTGAAATCAGAAAAACATAATCCTGGAAATAACTGTTTTTCCGTTTTCTTTTTAAAAATACTATGAGATCATTGTATATTAATATTTTAGTCACAATACAATTCCCAGATGCATACAACTGCTTCAAGATGTGTCCTCAATAAATATAAAATTACAGATGCATGTGTACATTGGTCAAGCACTTGCCACTTTATTTGAATAGAGTATGACACTACCACACTTTTTCTAGTGAAGGCCCAAACTCTTGTGAAGTGCTGTTCTGCAAGTTGAAAAATGCAACTGTCAACAGTCTAATTCAGCACAGAAAATCATACTTTAAAAAGTGGTGGTACTTCTTAACATGTATGTTCCACCACCTTGATACAGATCAACAGGCCATCATTAAATTCAGTTATTGTTACAAGTATAACCAATACTTATAACCAAAAGAAAAGTGTTAAAATGTATGTGAACCAAACTATAACCTTTACATGTTTTACATATGAATGACAGGGTTATTGTATTCCATCCTACATATGCCAAACATTACAGTAAATGTCAATGTTTTTGTACCATGTATCAAATGTAATGTTATTTCTTTCACCAAACACCACAACAGCAGCACTGTACTTGATTGCTGAACTTGCACAGTGATACAAATGTCTTGACATCCCACATTGGGTCACATCACATCAACTTGCACGTTGTGGAACTTGACAACACTCAACAAAATAAGTCATAAGGTAGCAGACACGTTACCCTAATCAATCAATTTAAAGGCATGAAAGAGGAAGTGTTTAGTCTGCATAAACAATGAACTGCTGGTTATCTGCATCAGATACCTCAACTTGCACAAACTGTGGTGGTTGCAGTGGTTGTGCATGAATTGTAGGCACTGAACGGCTCACAGAATTGCGTGATCTGTAATGAAATTTTAATAACTTAAAACATAAAACTGTAATGACAGCTACACCAGTACATTATAAATTGCTAAATTTCTGTTCCCTGTTCCTTTAATATAAAAACTGTAAATCACAATTAGGCACCTAAAAGTTGGTTCAAACAGTAACACTTAATGTTGTAGTCAGGTTGAATCTCAGCCAAGATACTGACTATCCTATGATATTTATTGTTTTCCTCAGATTTCCTACAAAAAGTACCTGAAATTTAGCAACAATTATTTCCTTCCACACGATTTCTAATTACCTGTTCGGTACCCATCCTGCCATCCAGCATTATAATGTATAAGCCACAGACAGAAACATAAATGGAACTACTTTGAGAAGCACTGTTATTGGAGTGGGAGACAGATTATGGCATAGTTGAACTTTAAATGGCAGCCCATTTAATTTCTGCAATTCCTCCATTTACGGTTTTCCTCACAAGGTACTTAAATTTTATAACATGTGTTATGAAAAACATGAAAATTCCTTGAAACAAAAGGGAAAAATTTCTGAAATAAATGGTATTTTGTGGAAAAAAAGTCACAAATGTTGCAGCATGTTTCAAAATCAATCAATCAATCAATATATCTATCTACCTACCTACCTATCTATCTGTCTGTCCATCTGTCCACCTACCCACCCATTTGTCCTTCCATGCATCTGTCTGCCTGCCTGCCTGCCCATTCATCCATATATATATATATATATATATATGTGTGTGTGTGTGTGTGTGTGTGTGTGTGTGTGTGTACGTGTATGGATGAATTATATATATATATAAAACAGATTTCTAGAACACATGTTTTTCTGCTCTCTTTTATGTAAATTTGGGTCTGAGGTGATTTCATGAAGGGACCTGCCAAACCTTCATACTCTACTTGAACAGATCTGTGAACTGTGTGTTTATGTCTGGGCCAAGTTATTTCACACGCGTGTAATCGCAGGTGTTTAGGTTTGCGGTCAGCCAGTGCTAACATTCTATGCTATGGATGCTGGTTAATAGTACTACATGATGCATTGTGTAATGAATTTCACATGTGACCCCATACAGGAAACTTGTTGATTTCAACCCATGGGTATTTTTCAGAGTGAGAAGGAGGAAGAAATGTGTAACAACCCCTCACAAGTGCCTCTGCTGATTTCAGGAGACAGTATATGTTAGAACCTGTTTTTGTTGTTTGATCTATAGTATTTCAACAAGTGTCAACTGTGTTGCTTAGGATCTTGGCCTTGTGGGCAACAGACATTAAACTGGTTGCATAATGGATACAAACACAAATAATATTCCACAGAACAGATGCAAAAACTTACAAATAACAAATAATGAAAGAAGGTATCCCCTGCAGTCCTTTTTTTATTAGTTTCTGTTTATTAAAATTTAAAAGACAAAATTGTTGTTAATCAGAATAAAAAAGTTTTTTCAGCCAATTTTCCAGCAATCACTATGCAGCAGGTAAGTCACTCAGTATGTGATGTGGTTTGCGTGCATCACTGACAAGCTGTCTGGCATACAAAAGCTATATTGTCATAATTCAACCTATCCAAAGACTACAGTCAACCAAGGTAGTATGTACACAGGATATTACTGAAAAGTTCAGACACACTTACAGAGATTGTGCAAGGAAAAGGGACTTATAAATTTGACAGAATGCTTTGTGAGTCACTTAGTGAACCACATATATGAAAATCCTGTGGAAACATCAGTGGGCCTAATAGCTAGAATATTATCAGTGTGTGCAAAAATTAAAAAAAACCGCCAGGTACATTTGCGCCCGAACGCAGTGGACATTGTGTGTCACTTCTAGGATTACAATGAAGTCACAGGCAGCTAGTTCGACAGCTCTTGTGAATCATTTGGTAATATAACTGCTGAAATTTAAAACAGTAAATGTATTCTAGAAATATATTAACAAAGGAACAAAAAAAAAAAAAACTGAAATGTCTTCAGGCCAGTAATTTTTAAGTACTTGATGCTATGAAGTCTGAGAAATTTCCATGCTGAATCGATTCGGTTCTGTTCGGCTCTGCTTGCAGTGTGAATGAGGCCTAAGGCATCTGGTCAATCCCTGCACGACACGTCATGTATTTAATGCATACCTCACCGAGAACGCGACGCGACGAGAGTGACACGGTGAAAGCGGCAGTCAGTCCTCACGACAAGAGCGACAGGGAGCGGACAAAATGGATTAGGCTGTCAGGATAACTGAAGAGGTATAAACATAGCGTCCGCAGACCTGCGCACTACTCATGCAGTCCAATCGGTTCGGTTCTGTTCGGCTTGCAGTGTGAATGAGGCCTAAGGCGTCTGGCCAATCACTGCACGACACGTCACGTACTTAATGCGTACCTCACCAAGAACGCGATGCGACGAGTGCTACGATGAAAGCGACGCTCAGTCCTCACGGCAAGAGCGACGCGGAGAGGACAAAATGGATTAGGCTGTCAGGATAACCGAAGAGGGATATACATAGCGTCCGCAGACCTGCGCACTACTCATGCGGTCCGATTCGGTTCAATCCTGTTCAGCTCGGCTTGCAGTGTGAATGACGCCTAAGGCGTCTGGCCAATCCCTGCACGACACGTCATGTACTTAATGCGCACCTCACCGAGAACGTGATGCGACGAGAGTGCTACGACGAAAGCGACGCTCAGTCCTCACGACAAGAGCGACGCGACGCATGCGCACAAAACAGCGTAACATCACATTTGGATTAGGCTGTCAGCATAACTGAGTAGGTATACACGGAACGTATGTAGGCCTGCGCACTAATCAGCGGTGTTTAAATTTAAAAAAAAAAAAATCATGCAGCCTATTAGAGCACACCTGTGTATACGAGTACGTTCGACCCTTCGCTGATTTTAACTAAATAGCGTGCTGTGGGGATGCCACATAAGGTATAACGAATTTCACCAAAACGGAAAATAAGCATGGATGGAGAAACACCAAGTCTAACAAAACTAAGCCCCAACCTATGTCTATATTCACAAATCTCTTTAAATTCCATTGGTCACCATGTTTAGCGCCAAGTTTCACATCAAAAACAATTCCCCACAAAAACGTGTGTCTGTTACATATGAATCTTACAATATAATATAGGTACCTACACTAATACTGCCTTCCTTCTCATTGAAGCACACTGTATTCCATGTGAGGTATGAAATGAGTGCAATGCGGATTCCCTCTTCATGGGTGGTTCCACATCATGCGAAAACTCCTCCATTCTCCTAATTCCCAGATAATGTAACTGCCTTAACAATGCCAACCCATGCATTGTTGGGGGTTCCGACTGTTTAAGCGCTACGAATTGTTTTCAGAATGAACACCAATTAATTTCCCTGCCTTAAAACTGGGAAAATAATTCTGATAATAATGCAGTTACACCCTTGGGTGAAGTACAACATCCACTGACACCATTTGTAGAGGCTCATATTTGCTAAACAGCATAAAGTATAGATTTTGTGTGCACACCCTTTGGACCTCACGGTCCTTCCTAAATGGCCCGTGGAATAATTGGTGGACAAGCAAAATTAAATCGTTTTACTTCTACATAAATGGAGGAAGTGTGTACAGTAGTTTGTTGATTACGTGGAAAAGTAAATATTCAGAATTGAAGGGCAGACTCAATGAATTAGTTTTGTGTTCCATTTATTAATATACTGGCATTGTGCCAGATGAAACTCAAATGGTGACACACTTTTCAGTCCAACCAAGGCTACATTAAATGTAAAACCCCTATTTGCACGTTTATGTAAAGTTTTCAGAAAACACACAAGTGGAATACAGATAGAGGAGAATAGGCGGAATGCTCTACAAGCAAAGTGCCCTTCATCAGTGGAAGATCGCAAACAAACTGACACCGTAATTAGCGCATGCGTGGAAAGAGCTAATGTTTGTAGTTGCAAGAAAATCTGTCTAATAGTGGCTGGGATATGAGCGAAAAATGTTCTGTGCTTCAGGTTTTCAACTGAAGACAGAAATAAGACTGGTTGTAATGTGGCGCGGGGGTGCCGGGACCCACGCACACGATGATCAACCTCAGAAATTGGACCACTTGGTAAACTTCTTTGAGGTTACCCCAAAAATCGCATTTGCATACACATGCATGACGTTACTGAATAATTACTAAATTTTATAAGAGACACAGAAAGGTACAGAGGCATTAATTTTGATAATATACTTCGGGTTCGCTTCATGGGCCGCATATATGAGAAAAGATATAGAAAGAAAAGGGGTGTGTTGGCTGAGTTTTTATTTGATTCCTTACATTTCAACAAAGATTTCTGTATTGAATTCCCACAAACAAATGGACAACAAACAACTCACTCACCTCTCACTATCCGACCGACCGACCAACCTACTGACCAACCAACCAACCAACCAACCAACCAACCAACCAACTCCATGGAGCAGAGTCCTTCCTGGGAAGCCTCACTAAATATGTAGGCCGCTCTGAAAGTAATGCCTCCTATTTATTTCCATGGAAACTACAATAGATACAAGGAGCACAATAACACTATTTGATAAAGCAAATTCTTAGCTACAAAACACTATTTTTCGACATAGGCACCACAATTTATGCACTTTCGCCAGCGATGAACAAGAGCCTGCATGCCACGCTCGTAAAAATCTGCACCAGCGGAGGCGGCCCACTGTTTCACAGCTCATACAATGGTGTCGTAGCTAGGAAAATGTTGCCCACGCAGTCCATCTTTCATCGGCCCGAACAGATGGAAGTCAGAAGGCGCTAAATCCGGACTATATGGTGTGGGTGTGGTATGACAGTCCAGCCAAGATTGACAATGTACTCCACGGTCTTCAAACTGGTATGGGGCCTGGCGTTATCGCATTGCAAGAGAAAGGCTGTCTTCTTCTCTGGCCTGACTCTGGAAATTCGAGCCTTCAGCTTAGTCAGCGTTGCAATGTAGCAGTCAGAGTTGATGGTTTGTCCGGGTTCAAGGAAATCCAGAAGGATCACCCTTTTCCTATCCCAAAAGACATTGCACATCACTTTATCTGCTGAGGGCAGCGTCTTTTTCTTCGATGGGGAATTCACATGTTGCCACTCCATGGACTGCCGTTTTGACTCCGGCTCATAGTGGTGACACCACATCTCGTCACCTGTGATGATGTGATCCAGGAAACTGTCACCTTCAGCCTCGTATTGGTTCAAGAGGTCCCAACAAACTTGTATAGTGTTCCTTATGTTCCCGTGTAAGCATTCATGGGACCCATCTGGTGCAAACTATGCGATATTCCAATGTTGCCACCATTGTTTCCAACGCATTGAAACCGATATTTAGCTCCGTACACAGTTCCCTATTAGTAATCCGCCCATTCGCGCAGATGAGCTGATCGAGACGCTCTTCATTTTGTGGTGTGACAGCTGTGCATGGCTGTCCGGAACATGGCTTGTCTTTCACATCGCTGTCGCCACTGCTGAAACGCACCACCCACCACTTCACTGTGCTAACATTCAGTTTGTTCTCCATAAACGTTCAGCAAGCGTTGATGAACACCACTGGATGCAATTTTTTCCGCATGAAGGAATTCAATTACACACCTTTGCTTCATACGCCTTTCCATGTCAGATGCCATTTTGTCAGACTGCCCGTCTGCTGTTATCCGTCGCATGGCAACAAAATTTAACAGAATATTGGTGGGAAGGTTCAACCCCTACTGCCACATCACCAACATCTGCCTCTGACATCGTGCGCCAACATAATAAAAGAGGAGGCATTAATTTCGGAGCGACCCTCATAATATAACGTGAAAAGACGGAATTTCAAAGTCACGTAAATTTGAACGACTGTTTTAAAATTCAAAACAAGTAGAAATGATCCATTCGAAAGAGTGTACTGTTTATTTCAAGGCTTCAGCTTCAAATACGTGTAATAAAACACAATGGGTAATATGAACAAATGTGGATACAGACATATGAAACATAATTAAGCCTCAGGTGTAAGCGACTCCATATGTATTTAAAGATGCAAGAAAATAAAGACAATAACAGCATTCTATGGAAGTAAGCAGTAAACCTACCGCTCCTGACATTCTTTCCACAATGAACAGCACCAAGCAGCCAATAAAAAGAAGGCAAGGTACTATGCTATCATGCTCCTAGTGTATATGTAGACTTCAAAAGGGGATGTGATAAGAAATCTTTCATTTATAAGTGCCGTCAGAAGGGATCTGTCTTTTAAATGAAGGCCATTTCAGAAGATTTACACTATTTTTTGCTAGACTTTTCACTTCAGTAACCACAACTTCTTGTGTAAAGATGCTCCAGGCTAAGCACTCAGGCATACACAATGCAATATGCATTGTGTATGCCTGAAAGCTTCCAGTGTTGCAATGTTAGCAACCTACATGCAGTACGCACATACGGGCAAAAGCAAAAAAATGTAACCTACATGTAGCATGCAAGTACTGTAAAAAATTAATATTCAGTGCAAAACCAACAATAACAAGCATTACTTTTAGGCAAGGCATCCCCATGGTGTTATATCATACTAGTAAATAAAAAAAATAGTGAATAGAGTTGATACACAACTTTAATTAATCGTCAGTTAAACAATTATCAGCAACACATTTTGGCTTTTAAAAAGCCGAAACATGTTGGTGATAACTGTTTGAACTGATGATTAATTAGAATTGTGTATAGACTGTTCAGTACTGTTTTATTTACTAGTGATAATCATTAGCCCACTGACAATAATACAACTTACTTGGCCTTGGCATGTGTGAGGATGTGAGATTTGAGATTAGTTGATTGGGCAAATTTCTTGTTGCATCCGTCAAAGGGGCATACATATGGACGGTCCCCTGTATGTATACGAACGTGGGTTCGTAGATTGAAGTCCAGTGAAAACCGTTTTCCACATCCTTCAAATGTACACTAAAAACAAAGAGGATAATACAATTATATAATAAAACCATATATGACCTAAGCCTCACCTTGAGGCAAGATATGCCTAGAGGTATTGCAATTAATGCAGTTTTACTGATCTACCATTATTTAACAATACATTATCAAGTTAATAAATAATTTAGTGTTCTAAGGGATGGCAGGGTGGACTGGAGGAAAGGAAGAAGAAGGGAGCTACTGGATATTTCAAGTAATCCCTCCACGCATTCACTCAGTGGAATGACTTGTGGGTTAATTAATTAAATGCAAGATTTTGAACACAGCAGATATTCAAAGATGACCATGGACAGTGTATTCAGTACAGTGACTAGGTTATGGGCTGAATCACCAATGAATCATGGTTTGTTACCTGCATGGGAAAGAGACTTTTATACATTTTATCAATAACAGTTTCCAGTAGAGGGATCAGTACCTTAAGAGATACAACGTAACACATGAGGGTACAACTTGAGTTTCAATTCTTACAAACAATGATATTTTTTACATCTGAGAATAACAACAAACAAAACACAAAGATGTCTGAACCATATCAACCAAGAGAACAAAATCAAATTTAATAAAACCAGTCAATTTATATGATATACATATTTTCAAGTCATAACAGAGTGGCTAGCCATTACAGACTTATAACTGTAATCCTCTGTATTTGACCACATTATTTCTGAAACAACTAATATTCTCATTGACTTTGGTATCCACATAAAACTGGTTTGGCTAATAGTGTCTGAATGAAACCTATAGCAGAGTATGAACAGGCAAACAAGTGGGTGACATGTTTCCTATTAAGAATGGTCTGAAACAAGGAGATGGTTTACTGCCATTGTTTTTCAGCTTTGCTTTAGAGTATGCCAATAGAAGAGTTCAGGTAAACCAGGTTGGCTTGAAATGAAATGGTACACATGAGGTTTTGGTTTATGTTGATGATGTTAATATGCTGGGTGGAAACATACGTACTATAAAGAAAAACACAAATGCTTTAGTAGCTGCTAGCAAAGAGAAAGGACCAGAAGTAGATTCTGATAAAACTAAGTACAGGGTCATGTCTCAAGATCAGAATGCAGGACAAAGTCACAATATATAGACTGAGAGGGTGGAAGAGTACATATATTTGGAAGCAATCTTAATGAATCAAAATTCTATTCAGGAAAAAATTAAGAGTAGACTGAAGTTAGGTAATGCCTGCTACCATTCAGTGCAGAATATTTTGTCCTCCATTGTGCAATCCAAGATTAAGTTATACAGAACTATAAGTTTATCTGCTGTTTTATATAGGTGTGAAACATGGTCATTCACACTGAGGGAGGAATGTAATCTGCATGCTTTGCTTAATAAATAATCCAATGGTTACTTGACAAACTTCGCTTAATAAAATTCAATTCCACTATAATACAGAGGGACATCATGTTAATGAACAGTGAGAATACATGACTACAGGCTCTGAAATTCCCACCACAGTCGAGCAGATGCCTTTATATCAACTTAAGTGTACAATGTGATGTTCTGGAATGTTTAGAATGATCTACCAGAAAACAGGGCGAATGCTGAACAGTACACGCTTTCAGACTACATGGAATTGAAGGTTCTCACAGAAGTATTGTTGAAGATTCATGTTTCCTGGGGATCCTTTGCCATGTCACAGTGCAAGAAGTTCCAAGAATTTTGAAGGATCATAGCACTTTCATCTTCAAGATCATTCTTCTCAGAATACTTGACAGAGAATATGAACGACACAGTATTATATCCCAGGAAACAGGAATCCCCTTTGCCATTATTTTTCCCCAAAACCTCAACTAAGTACAAAAAAAAAACACTTCTCCAAGAAAAGAGGACAAGGCTTATACAGCAAATGTGTTTTTCAAATTTCTTGTTTTAATCTTCTAATCTGGTATGGTGGTAACTGAGGTACAACAACAAATGGCAAAATAATTTCTGTGGACAGCATTACTACAGAAACATTCACTACAGTCTTTGATAATACTAGTTCATGAATGCAAATGGTACTCCATTTGCAGGTATCACATCCTGAAAATGTTATTACATGATAAAAATCACATTTCTCGGGCATGGTAGTAAAGGCATGCAAAACAGTACATACAATATTTCAAAGCAGTCATTTAGCATTACAGCATCTTTTCCTCATACCAGTGTTGGTCTTAGGCTGAATGGGTCAATATGATGCAATCTGGCCCACACTTATGGGGGCCCTGTGCACAATGGGGATTTGCACATTAGTAATTTTTAAAAACAGTCTTATACCACACAAAGTTCTCAGACTGATTTTATAATGAAAGGACACAAAAAATGATTGATTTAAACAAAAAACATGTTATGTATGCACACTGTCTTATTCATAATGGGTGAAAGTCATATCAGTTTAAGATTATCTCCTCAGAATTTAGTAGAGATTACATCCAGTCTTCTGCCATAATCGTATGCCAGCTGATGGACTGGTTTGTGTGTCATTCTGTAATTCAGTACAGAACATTTAATCATGTAGTCCACTAACATTAACGCCTGGTTTTCATTGAAAACATGCTGACCTGTGTAATGTGAAGTAAAGACACTGGGCTGATTGCACTTGTCACCATTTTTTATTTTTTTAAATTTTGTAATACAGTGCTGTATGGGTCATTCCATACCTGGAAGCTACAACTCTTAGGGAAAACCTCCTTTCTTGTACAGCTCTAACGGCTTCTTGCAAAACCACTTCTAGCACATCAGGTTTACTTCTCTTCTACAAATACACAGGGCGAGCCATGAGTTCTAGGACTGATTTTTTTTTTTTAAATAACAGAACTAGAGTGATCTATCGGCCAACCCATTAACTAAGTACTATCAACCAACATCCATTCACACACCAAGGTTTGTCTGTTTATCTTCAACAGTGTACAAGCTATAACTTGTCTTGTAAAATCAGTTTTCTTTATACGTCATGGATGGCGGAAATGAGCACAGAGATGCCATAAAATTTTGTTTCAAAGCCGGTCTATCTGCGACAGAAACACTTGTATTGGTGCAAAAGGCTTATGGGAATTAGGCTCTGAGCCAATCAAACGCTTTTAGGTGCTATTCTCAATTTCGAGACAGAAGGGAGCTGGTAGATGACGAGAGAGGTGGCCGACCAAAATAGACTTGGACTTAGGTAAACGTTGCTGCTGTTGCTGATTTGGTTAAAAAATGACCATCAAATTGCATCAAGAGTGATAACAGAATCTTTGAACATCCCCAAGACTGTAGTTCTTCGGATTCTGAAAGAGGATTTGGGAAAGTGAAAGTTGTGTGCACGTTTTGTTCCACACTCCTTGACACCCGAGTAAAGGGAAGATCGGGTTACATCTTGCCAAGACATTATCGCTATGGTCAATGCACACAAAAATGTTTTTAACAAAATTATTACAGGAGATGAGACCTGGTGTTTTGCCTATGACCCCGAAACAAAGTGACAAGGTGAGACATCCCCTCAGCTGAAGAAACTGAAATTACAAATGTCCCACATCAAGCCCACGTTGATAATTTTTTTGACTCTCAAGGCATAGTGCACAAAGAATTTGTACCAGAGGGGAAAACAGTAAATGCAGAATCATATAAAGGAGTAATGGAATGGCTCCTGAAGTACGTTCAATGGGTTCGTCCAGCTGCGTTCTGCTCTCAAGATATTTTCATGTTGCACGAAAATGTGCCCACCCACAAAGCCGCATTTGCCAATTTTTGGCCCCAAAAAATGTTACAACCCTTTATCACCTCCCCCCACATACTGTCCAGATTTATCTGTCAGACTATTTTCTGTTCCCCAAGTTGAAAATGAAGATAAAAGGACTCCACTTTGCTGATGTTGCTGAGATCCAAGAAGCCCTAACTGATGAATTAAAGAAGGTCCAAAAAGAGGAATTTTCAGCAGCTTTTCAGACACTGTACAACTGCGCAAAAGCCTGTATATATGCTTATTTTGATTTAAAAAAGTATGCGTCTTCCTCACGTGTCTTCGATTTTTAAAAAAACCAGTCCTAAAACTTTAGGACCACACTGTGTACATGCTAACCATTTCTCTGTTCTCAAGTAGTTATAAGCTTCATGAGTTTCTTCCAAACTAAAAATCATGGCTATATTATTGGGCACATTTCAGCACTGTTAGTATGTGCCCCCCCCCACCCCAGTACAATGTTCACATCTACCCCACATGCAAGCACAGAACATAACCTTCTGTTATAATAAGCAAGGAATAATTGCAAAGATATACACATACTACAAGATAAAAGACCTATTGGGATATAACATGATATAATCAAACATAACTCTACAATTACGATGCAGATACAAAACACTTAGGAGTTACAATTCAGAAAATAATTTTGTGAAAAACTGCCTTCACCAGAACCAACACTAAAATGGAAGGAAGATGCACGTGTAGATAATAATTAAGTTCAAGCCCTTTCAGTCCCAATGCACATGGGCCTTTAGATGGGCCCTTTGTGCCCCACAATCTAATGCCAAGTCATGGGAGCTGAAGTTCTAGTTTGCCCCCAGAGTTAGACTCTTTAACGTCCTCTGGGTCCAAGAGAAAGGAGCCCAGATATGTATGTGTGAGCAAAGCCAAAGCTTCTCACTCACACAAAACGTGGGCTGAGGTTTCTTCCTCTGTTCGGCACCTCCTACATATGGGCTGTTCGTCAGCCCCATTTAGTAAAAAGAGGCCAATAACAACCCTGGACTGTGTCCTGTTAAAGGACAGTAGTCTGGTCTTTACAGTCGAACTAAAGCCCAAAATCAGTTTCCAAACCTATCTCTGGGTACTGATAAGACCTAAATTTCAGAGTTCCCAGTAAAGAAGCCCTACCTCCAAGTCACCTTCACAGAGCTCCCACAGAGACATGTTCCATTTACTGAGCACTCTTACACTGTCTCACAAAGTCCCTAGTTAAAGAACACTCCTCCACATTCCCCAACAGGGCCCCTATGGAGAGAGTCACCAGTTTCCACAGCCTTTTTTTTTACACATTTTTCGGATTTCCTGATAAACAAGATCTCCTAATAAATCAAAATCTCACCTTTCTCTCAAAGTCCCCAGTAAAGCAGCGTCCCCTTCTGGTTCCCCAGCGGAGGACGCCTGTTTCCACAGCCCCCTTTATTCATCCTTCAGGGTCTCCAGTAAAGGAGCCCTCCCTCCAGGTTCCCCTCGCAGAGCCACCATAGAGAGAGATGCCCCGTTTCCAGAGCCCTCTTTTATTGTTTTTCGAAGTTCCAGGTAAACGAACCTCCTCTCCAATTTCCCCATTGGGTCCCTATGGAGAGAGATGCCCATCTCCAGAGCCTTACTTTATATATATCCTTCAGGGCCCCTAGTAATAGAGCCCTCCCTCCAGGTTCCCCTCGCAGAGCTCCCACAGAGAGAGATGTTCCATTACCAGAGCTCCATTTCATCTGTCTCTCAGAGTCTCCAGGAAACGAGCCCACCTCCAGGTCCCCAGCAGGGCAAATGGCAATGCCTGTTTCCAGAGCCTTCTTTTACACACCTCTCGAAGGCCCCGAAAAAAAGATCTCCCGGTAAAACAAAATCTCAACTCTCTCTCCAAGTTCCCAGTAAAGGAACCCCCTCCATGATCCCCAACAGGGACCCTACGGAGACAGATGATCTTTTTCCAAAGCCAATGGTTTATTCATTCATTCATATCTCTCAGAGTACCCACTTAAGAAGTTCTCCCACGAAACAGAGGGGAAGCATATGGTCAATGTCCATGGAGCCCCAAGCTGACAGAAGGCCTACACACAATGAGGCATGGCCTGGTTCCCAAGGGGATTGTTCACAACACTGCAATTACTACCCCAATGCCATGCAGCTTTCAGCACAATACCTTCAACCTTGGCTTGGGTAGACCAAAGCCCCGTTAGGCAGGGTATGTTGTAGTAAACCTCCACAGGATGTCCCCTCCACACCTGTTACTGCCTCCCATGTGACCCAGGATACGGTCCTCCACATAAACCCTGAGGTATGGATTAGGGGTTGGATTTATGGGAGGCAAAATGGAAGGAAAGTGAACATCAGCTGCTGAGCAGGGGTACCAATCTCAAACTATAAAAACAGCATCATGTATTTTCAAATGAAATGCAGGATATTTAATTTGTTCAAAAATGCCCCATCTCCCCTATCTAACAATTCCAGTTAAGAATGTCTCAGGGGAAAAGAACTCTTCTATTTTTAAATGAATAAAAACCTATTTAAGGTCAACAATGCTGCAAGAAAGGCTTAAATTTTTTTTGGAATTAAATAATTAGTATGTTTGACTAAGCGTTTAAACAAGAAAATAAAAATTAAAAAAATGGAGCATTTTAATTTTTCATCCAAACTTACGTTAATACACCAAAATGTTAAGTCTTTTTTTTTGTGCTGCATAATAACTTTTTGGGCCCATCACAAGGATCACAAAAAAGGGGCCCATATTTGCTAAGGCTGGCAATGCTCATACAACTCTAGATCTGTCACTGAAATTTCCATGGCTATGTGATACCTTTCCTTCTACAAAACCAAGTCCCAGGTTTAAAATTTTAGCCAGAATATGGATATCCTACCTGAAAGGGTTTCTCACCAGTGTGGACCAACTGGTGCCTTTTCAGTTTTGAACTCTCCACAAATGCTTTCCCACATTCAGCACACACATGAACCCGGGGTCCATGAGTGTGGAGGTGTTTCCTCATTGCTGAGTTATCACGAAACATCTTGGTGCATCCCTTGTGTGGGCATGCTATTGTCCTGTCCACTCCATCACTCATCTGTTTCTTCACTTTCATCTTGTGACCAGGTCTAGAATTGTTAAGTACACAACATGCTATCACTTATACAGCAACACTTCACATTTTAAGACATCCAACTACATAGAATATATGCAGGTACAAACACAAGTATGTGAAGAAAACAATAGAACTGGCTCTTTAAAAACTTTTCTGAGAAATTTTCATACAGCAAAAAACTTTCTTGAACCTAATGTTAATACCAACCCCAGTTTTTACAACAAGAACAAAGTCTGGCATAGGCCTGAATTTTTTTCCTAAAGAATCAAGTTTTATGGCAAACTTAACTAAAAACCCATTCCAAGTAAAATTAAAGACATGGCTACTTGACCATTACGACGACTAATTTTTGATAATGGCCACATGCCACAGACAGAAAAGATTAAATGCTTAAAACTTATTTTGCTGTTACTACCGCAAATATGGAAGTTATTCAAACACCAGATATAATATGATTCTTCAGTTATGAAAATTGAGATACAGTAAAACCTATGTTGGCCATCTTTGATTCCATTCGGAGCTGCCCAACTCATACAGGTGGCCAACTTATAAAAACCACCTGTCACAGTTAAAACGGAAATGTGCACTAGTACTTGTGCAAATGAACAGTTCAGAGTGCACAGACAGACAGTAGATTCAGACAGCAGGTACACAACCCTGTCAATAGATACTTGAAGTATAGTAATCAACTGCCACTAGAAAGTTCTGATGTGTCCATACTTGTGGATAAAGGTTGGAGGTTAGGTGGACAACAGGTAGTTCTGCTAATGAATGAGGATTTCAGCCCATAATGAGTATGGCACAAAAACCATACAACTATTCAGGTCGGTCAACAAAGGGAGATTGAAATTATACAGAAAGCATAACACTAAATATGAAACTGTGGCCACAACTCAATATAAACAGGCGGCCAAGTTATCGAGTAATGAGCACGTATAATATTACAGGAATATGCCAGTTCTATAGAAGTGTGGCAAACTGTGACAAACGGTTTACTTACAAGGGTGACAAACTTCAAAGTTTTTACTGTATATTTATTACTACAGGGCGTTCAGAAATTTGAAATTCGCTGTGCATTTAGGCTATGGCAGAGTTCAGTTGAAATGTGATGGAACACGGTGACGCACGGGAGGGGAAGTTTGGAATGTTGCGGTGCACTTATGAAAGGTGTTGGAAGTGATGTCCACGAGCATCTATACAGGCCTGAACCCATTTAATTTTATTTGCAAACACAGTTCAACTGGACTCTACCATAGCCTAAGTGCACAGGAACTTTCCAAACACCATGCATAAAAGTTTGATTGAAGTCATACTGCAACTCCTTCACATTCATATAAGGACAGAAAAAAAAACTGTGATGTGCAATTTTTATATGAGAGAAATTTGTAATACTGCAAAAAGACAATTCTGACAAAGTTTGGAAATACACCGTCACCACAATAAAACCAGCATTTTTTTTATTGACGACAACATAATTACAATGAGGAAAGTTTCATTTGAAGAGACTACTGACACTGAACAGGTAAAGTCGCCCCTATGCCAAAAAGGCATATAGGGAAAGTGGAGGTATAGCTCTACTCATTCTTAACCTCAGTACTAGATGGAGGTGAATGGTCAGCCTCAAAGCCTGGCCACTTTACCTCCAGGGAAAGGGCACCTGGTACCCACCGAAAAGAAGGCTACATGGGCACCAGAGCCAGTCTGGACCTATTGATATCATTGTGGTGTTAATTAAGCAAGATGCTTGAAACATATTAATTTCAAAGACAAGACGTGTTGGACATATGCTGGAGATACACTGTGTATGTTAGAAAAACAGTCAAAATATCATTCCATAAATATAATTCACCAAGTATCATTACGACATCCCTGTGGTCCACTTGCATATTTCACTGACTGCCAAAAGGTAGCACTGTTAGATATTTCAGCATATGTTCAAAGCACACATGTTATCACAGTAAAAGAAAAATGTCAAAAAGATTTGCATGGTACTGCTAAAAACAAATTACCAAAAATTTACCATAGTTATTGGTAAGTTTCTGTGTAATGATACCTCAACACAGTTCACTATTTTCACTGCAGTTTTTAAATTCATGTTTAAATTTATGCTAAAAATAAGTCTGTTGCCAACATGCATGTTATGTTAATATGAAAATTTCTGTTTATGACAAAAAAAGTTATTACTAAACCTTCCTATAACAGATTGTTATTTATACCAGTTATTAAGCTTCTACTGCCAATCACACAAAAATGAGAGTGTTCAAATTTCACGTTCTGTGTTCGAGCAAAATGTGAGTGAAATAACACTCTGACATTATCAATTTGCAAAGAAACTTATCATTGACAAGGGTGAATGATACATATTTTGGAATATTGTTTCATCTGTACAGTGTCCTATTCTAAAATGAGTTATTAAATCTGAATGCATGTGCAGTACTACGCACTTATATATATATATATCTTTAAAAAAGAAAATAACGAGATCAATACAGAATATAATTAACTGATAAAAACTGAATGACTGTAAGATAGTGGCTAACAGCAAATACACTGCTAACTATAATAAGTTACATGAAGAGATGCACTGTCAAGTAACATATACACACACACACACACACACACATATATATATATATATATATATATATAAATTTGGTAAGGTATATTTGTAACATCATGGTCTACTCACTACCAAATGAATCTTCCAAGACAGATGTTTTTAGGCAGTTTATGGTTTAGTACTGATGGCAATCTCTGTTGTTTTTATTAATTCCTTCTGAAAAATTGTTTTTAACGAACAAGGATAACAACAGAAACTGACAGTGTTGCTTCAAGTGAAGGCCAAGGGAAGCTACCATATTTCATATACTTCCGTTGGCCTCTGCATGAGGGAGGACTGTCGACAACAATGTTTTGTTTCTTATTTCAATGTAGGCACAAAATGGTATCAAAAATGCAAGATAAAGCAACCAAATATATGGAAAAAGTATTTCATTCCTGGATAGAGCATAAGCCCTTGAGAAAATTCCTCTTGATAGTCCTGTCATTCACACAAAAGCAAAAAGGCTAACTACTTGAATGAGGAGAGGATTGAGAAATCAGTAACATCACATGACTTTCAAGCAAGTAAAGGATGGTTCAATCAACTTAAGAGCTGCCACAGTTTGCAGAACGTAAAGGTCATTGGTAAGTGAGCATCAGCAAACCGCAGTGCAGATGTTCTCTGAAGAACTAATACTCTTACTGAGGAAGGATACTTACTTCACTGAGCAGGGTCCTTGAGAAGCTAACCGGTTTCCAGTCAAGAAATTCCCCACTTTTATGGAACCCGAAATTACCACAATCACAAGTTCTCACCACCTGTCACTATCCTGAGCCAGCTCGATCCAGTCCATACCCCCACATACCACTTCCTGATGATCCATCTTAACATTATCCTCCCATCTATGCCTCCATCTCCCCAGTGGTCTCTTTCCCTCAGGTTTCCCCACCAAAACCCTGTACACGCCTCTCCCCTCCCCCATATGTGCTACATGCTCTGCCCATCTCATCTTCCAGATTTTATCACCCCCCCCCCCCATATTGGGTAAGGGGTACAGATCAAAAAGCTCTTACTGAGAAAGAATATCTACCAAAAATTGTCCTCAATGCTGGTAAGACCTCACTGTTTCTTCTCAGGGGAAGGGGGAAAATGGTACGTTACTTTCAAAAATGAATGGAATGTATCTGGGACTAAGGCAGTGAATGATTATGTATCCCTTCTCATATATACAATTCTTTCACCTGATTGTGTGATAAAACTTATGCTGTCATTTCTTTCTATTAACTCTGTGCATTGAAAGGAAAGAACACAATTATAATGCTAATATTTTGGTGCAAAACAAGAAAGCATGGGTCACTGCAGCATTATTTTTGATGTGGCTCCATGATCATTTTGTCCATCAGGCAGGAACACTCAACGTATCTAAAAACCTTGACTTCAAAGTCCTTTTCCTCACTATGTCCCTGGACATCCAGCTGACAAGTTTTCACATCCAAAAGTGGAGGTGGTTTCTTGCCTCTGAACATAACTCTATCCTTAGCCAAGGTGTAACACCCACATTATGACATACTTTTAAAAGCATTTTGAACTTTGAAGAATATGCTATACTAGAACACAATCAGTTGTAATAAGTTTAACATCAGTGACTGCACAAGTGACAGCCATGCTTCATTGAACAATATAAAGCAGTCTATGATTAATGCTTGATGGAAGACAAGTTGTCCATGAGGTCATTGAGCTTCCCAATCTTCAAGACACTTTTCAATTAGCACAGCAAGATGGAGAAGGCTTTACAGATATGCAGCCACTCACATAATTGATCAAGTCATACACCATGGACTGTACAAAGAGAATCTTGACAAGCCCATCCACAATAACAACCAGGGCAAGAGTGAGGACAAGCAGGATATTCAAACAACATATATTCTGAAAATGAAAGCTATCACAGAAACAATGAAACTCAAATCAGCACTGGTAGACAAAGCAGTGGAAGGTAATCGTGTAATGGCAAGGTGTCTGAAATGTACGAAAGGGACTGAGGCTGCATTTAGTCCTTATCTTGAAATTCAAAGGCAATGGCAGAAAACAACAAAACAAATGATCATTACCAAGATTTTTCAGCCCAAATGCCCCTAATCAGCGTCAAACCACACCAATCATTAACTTCAGAATGACCTTTTTAAACACCCCATTATTCCCCCCTCCAATGCCACCACATGTCCTCGTGGACTTCATGGTCCTCCCTCCTGGGCATCGCAGGAGTTTAACAGACTTCTGAGGTTGGGACGCCCATGAGGCACAGTTATGTTGTCCCGATGATGTGAGTGGTGATATAGTAGAATGTAGTGCCACAAGGGCCCTTAAACCTAAATTCTACCAACCTACCCATACCATGGTCACCGCAGGAATCCTCCGCTTCAGGGAAAATTCCAAGGATAGAGCCAGGAATCGAACCTGGGACCTCATGATTAGTAGCCAGAGACTCTGACCACTAGACCACGAGGCTGATCACCCCACTATTTTTTACTCTGCACTTTCTACTGCTATGACAGTTTTTTTTGTCATCAGTTTCTTACAGCAACAAATTAATTATTACTGGCAAAATACTATACTTATAAAATTCACCCTCTCGCTCCCTATGTTTTCCTAACAAATGACCCCTAGCCACAATTTTCCTATTAAATACCAGTCGCCACACTCATTAAATCCACATTTGCAAGAATTTACTAGAATGTATCCACATGAATGTTGGGAGAATACTGACTGAGAATTATGGAGCAGTTATAAAAATGGAAAACATTACTCCTATGAAAGAATTATTCCCTGTAGCAATACTACTTCTAGATAGAACAGAAACCGAAATATTTTAAAATTAGTATATGTAGAAGATTATGGAGTAACAAGTGATGACCCATACATGTACATTAGACAGCAGACATGGAAGTTCCATGAAGCACATCTTACCTTTCACCAGAATCCTCTGTAATGTACACCTGTCATTTTCTTTTGCAAGTTGCATAATGTGTACAATTACAAATAGAAATATTATTTCAGATCTACAACTCAAATATTTGACAGTATACCTTGCAAACTCTGCAAGCTGCTTTGGATCACTCAAGTCAAGGCCAGGGATTCCTTCTGGTGGAATTCTTTTTCCTGTCATATATTCTTCATAATCAGGATCCGGCTCAGGATTACTTGCCTCATCTGCACATATCATAAATGTATGGCATGCTATGATATATATATAACAAACATATTACCACACTGTATTTAACAATATTACTCAACGTTACGTATTTTCAAATTATTCGCAATTTTCAGATTGGCTGCACGCCTTTCCGTCAACATACATACTATAGTGACATCTACCTTTTAACATTGTCACGCATCCCTGTAGAGGTTTGCAAATATGCCGTTAGGTAACAGCGCCGGAATCGATCTCACTTCCCCTTCCATGTTCACTGCTCACAGCCATCAAGGACAAAGGGACCAGAAATTTACCATACAACGCCACAAAACACCAATATATTCCATGCATTGGAAAAACTTATATGAGCATATGGCCTAACTGAACACCATTATTCACGGTCTCGTATTACGTATGCGACTCCAGCACTTCGCGTAAATGATACCAACCGCAACATTCTCCGCTAGCCTCTCTGTACAAAAATGGCTACCATCCGCCATCATATAAAAGAAGCCATTTGTAAAATATGGCTGCGCCCTAGGATCATTCATGGCCGGCGAAGTATCAAAACAAACCAAAATATTTACATTTCTAACGTTATTAAAAATGAAACACATACATTAAAAGCCGCAAGTCTTACAGAAATACTACCCCCTTATCGATCGCCACTCCCGGATGTAAGAGCGATGACGTATATTCACTAGGATCTTATGAAAATGACGCTATTTAAAAATATCCAAACTGCTCTAACGTAAAATTGTTAACACACAAAACATTTAAGACAACGCCAATCTTACCGTCATCTGTTCCTGAGGCCCACATCGTCACGGAAAATTCACCTTCCAAAGTTTTAATCTGAACTTGTTTTTGTTCCCACTTGCGCGTTTTCGTTTCTGCGACCTCGCTAATAACATGTTCATTCCCTCGCACCTTCCCACCTCTTCTTGTTTTACGGCCACCCCTTCTTGACGGTCCTGGGCTTGATTCAACATAAATATCACTTTCTGATGGAACTGGGATCTGATCATAAACTGATAAAGGGTCCCCACTGCCCACAATCTCTTCTTGTGTTTGTAATATAACTTCCTCACGTCCAGGCTCTGGTAGCGGCTGTAATGCAATCATAGGCTGTCCTTCCACACCATCTATTGTTGTCTCCACAGTTTCGCAAGGAATTTCTACAGGTATTGCCTCAATTTCAACTTCCTGAATATCTGGATGTATTTCCACTTCTGTAATTATATCAGACGACGCCATGTTCGAAACCAAAATGGCTGTAACTCTTCTGCTCGGCAGCCACTTTGATCACGTGATCACAGATCTACTCTTGTGTACAAGAACAATTTACATGGAGTATACTGTATTTGCTAGCATGTTTACATTACTGCGCCATCTTTTGCCACCTATTGGCAACAGCTGCAGGCACAGGACATTAAAGCCGGTGAAAGTTGCTGTTGTGTTTGCGTAAATAATATCATATGTGTGGTAATCGAAGCTTCTCTGAAGAACAGCAAAAGGTGCAATTTATATTGTGCAGCAGAAAAGTAAAACTATCATCTGGCATGAACCTGAAATATCTGGAGGCGTATTTGTAGTTTTGTTGTAGTCTGTGGTGAAGAGCCAACTGTACAAAACTGTTGATTAAGCATCGCGTGGCGAATGTATGGTGAATATGAATGAACAGTTACTTCTTCTGAAAAAGTTCCCTCTTATAGTGCCTCAGAACAGGGAATTTACACTATACAGAGGATTTATTCAAGTAGGGGTAAGTGTGGAAAGTGACAATATCTAGACTCCTTGCCATCCTTGCAATCACTTAGAAGTTTGTTACGCAGAATAAGAGCTCACAGTGGAAGTGAATTAATTGTAATTAATTAATTAACTGAACATTGAACACGTTTATTTTTTGAGCAGTGTGTTCGTAATAGACTGAGTCGTCTATTTTATATGTGTTAATGGCTGGGGTGGTTCCTCGTTAAAGATTCCCGGTGGATGATCATAAATACAAACGTGGAAGGGATGTGGTAGAAAGTAAATATGTTAAAGGATGGTATATCTTGTTTATGGTGACAAGTTATGTGTGCCCCCTTTTTTTTTTTGGGACTATATTTTGACATACTTAAGCTGCTTACAAGCAGGTTCCTTTAGTCAGTGCAGTTAAATACCTTTTTTTTTTTGAACACACTTCTGTATGTGTATTGTAATTCCAAATTTCACTAGAGATTGTTATGTTGGGTTAGGTATCTTTATACTGTTATAGTTTAATTATATGTAATTTGTTCCACATTATGTTTATATTGGGTTTAGTAAGCATAAATTAAGCCATGTGAGACTGGTACAAGTTTCAGTGTAAGTAATGTTGCTGTTTTTTGTATGTGGCTACCATACTTTAAAGCAGTTATTTAACCCAGATTTGCATTATGGTTTTATTATTTCCCTGGAGTGCGGAAGAGGTGTGCTGGTTGGGGTTCAAATGCAGTAGTTTTGAAATACCGTTTGGATGTGGTACTGCTGCTACCTTCTTTCTGTGGTTCTGTGTTTGTTGCTTTCATTTATACAAGAGGTTCACAAATTTTTCTTAAATGTGGGAACGGCCTCCAAATTTTAGGCATGAGAAGGGTGACATGAAGCAAACTCCACAGTGAGGAACCACAGTTTTGGAGTGACCTGTGAGACGCACTGTTCCCTGGTGTTTTCTGCTCTTTGCATTTGAAGTGATAAACAGTTTTATATGCAAGGGGGGGGGGATGCAATAATTATGCTGAAAATATTGGGTACCACTATACAAACTGTAGTCACCAGAGCAGCCAAGTATCCCTAGTTGTTCGCTTTACTTTGTGCTGTAGAGCATAGTTCATTCTTAAGCTTTCTTTGCAGATATTTATGTACAGGTATTTCATTGTTGCCCGCATTGTGAACCATTGGATGGTTTTCCCCCAAAATTTTGAGTCGTGAGAGGTCACACTGAAAGAAAGAGAAACATTGGAATAGCTCAACATACAGGCAAGGATAATATTAAGATGGATCTTAAAGAAATGTGTTGGATGGGTGTGGACTGTATTAATCTGACTGATGATATTGACCAGTGGTGGGCTCTTGTGAGCATTGTAATGAAATGTTCGATTCCATAAAATGTGGAGAGTATCTTAACTAGTTGAGTTTCTATAGGAGGACTGTGCTCCATGGGGTTGGTTAGTTAGTCACTCACTCACACAAAAACACACACACACATTATGTATGTATGTACATACATGTTTATGTACATACATACATAAATCTCTCATTTCTACTCACACACGGACACATCTTAGATCTACACTGGACTATGTCAAGAACATTTAATTCATTTCATACTTATTCATTAGCACTTATATTTTCCTAGGGTCATAAATTAGTATGTTGTCATTCTCTTGTGTATGTAAACCAACTGAAAGAGAATGTTCCAAATAAATACTGTTAATCTTAATTATGTCTCTACTTTATCTAAGGTGCATATCTGTTTGCATAATGAGTCAGTTTTGTGAAATTTGTAGTAGAGCGTACAGAACAGAGGTGGGATTAATGGTTAGGCAAACAAGGCAGCTGTGTAGGGCAGAGGTGCACACTCCTTGGGTGCCAGGGCCAGTAAATTTTGTACCATGGTTACTAATACTTGCATGTCCTCAGTTTTTAACTTGCTTTACGTCACCCCTCTGGCATATTGAATTTATGTGGTTCATAGATTTTTAAAAAATTAGTGCGTCTCTGACCTAGGTCACAGTGCACAATTAGATGCTAGGAGCAACTGTTCCCAACACAAAGTGATACATTTAAATAAAAAATGTATGTTTTTAATATCAGAAAGTTCATCTTTTTGTGGCACCTGGTTATTTTGTGCAAAAATAGTTGTGAAGTTGTGTGCATTCTTTCATTGGGAGGGAATGTAATTAACGTTGCCCAGGTCACAGAAATGCCTTGTCTCATTTGTGGTAGGTAGTTCTGTTTGGTGCTATAAATACATATCCTTCCACACACCGTTCTTATTATTTATCCACTGATAATTCGGTCAACATTTAGAAATCCTAGTGTTTATCTAAGTGTTACAGATTGTAAATGGTAAGCTTACTGTTATTTTAAAAATGCTGGTCTTATTTTAACACTTGCACTTAACATTAACTTGTCTTTTTTTCCTGCTAATGTTGAATAACCACTGCACCCTTACTGTGTAAACACTGAAACAACTTTGAGACTACATCATTCCTTTAGTGGGCAACCTACAGTAGTGCTGATTGAGGTCTCCAGTATGTTGATCCTGGTAACCATGATTTTAATGTTTCCAACTTAATACCACGTATGACCTTGCTTTAGAAGGTTAAAGTTACATGTGCTGTAAGTAATCATGATTGAAGTAACAAAGAATGTATGTTTTGGTTATTGTGGCAGTAATGTGGCCATTCCTGGCCAAATGTTTCACTGTTCCATCTTGGGTCTTTAGGAGCAGGATAGTTCTACAGTGGAAAGGTAGTTTCTGGTGAAGTATTACCACACAGTGTTTTGAATTTCATACCAGTATATGCATACTGGAAGTGTGGTGTAAATATAATCTAGTAGCTTCCCAATGATGACAAAAGGATTTATGTCACATTGTGGTGGTGGTGGTGGTGCACTCCAAAGATGTTTTTAGGTCATTATACTGTTTGGAACATGTTTACAAGATGACTGTTGTGTTCCATTGTGATGTCTGCTTGCAGAATTACGAATTCTACATTTGGCTGCATGTACCACATTACCCTTCTTTGAAGGAACTGTCAGTCAAGTGCTCATGGGAACTGACTGTTATTCTTAACGGACATGAAAATGACTTGAAAGAGGTAATCTGATGTATAGTCTATATTTGTTAAAGTTTCCAGTCAGCCTTTTACACCTAGTTGGTTACTAATAACAAACACCACATTCTCAACACTGGTGTTACCAGAGCTTGTTACAGCTGTCTACTTTAAGGCATGTGGTGTTACTTTCACAAGGTTGTTGTGTCATACTTCTCTTGTTCTAAACTTCTGTTTACTTAAAGATGCAAATTTTAGTAGTATGACACTATAAACGCTGGCAAGAGTGCCACATATGCTGTTATTACTTACCTGCTGTGTGTTTTTTTTTGGGGGGGGGGGAATTCATTTTTATGTATGTGTTTGCAAAGTTTACTTTCTGAAGTGGATAAAATATGTTTCTCTGTTTACACCAGCCATTGATTATCTAATAAAGGCTGATATGTAGTGGATATTCACAGATTCGTGCACAAATAAACAGAGTATTTTATAAAAATTTAGTTCTATGAATTTATAGGTTTAAACTCCAATTCATATAATTTATTTGGTGAATTGCTGCATACCACACACAAAGTGTGAAGACCTTTACTTGTATCAAAGTATGGTGGGCATTTGTACCCAATAAATAAAGGTAAAACAAAAGTCAGTGTGACTCATATCAGTAATGACAGTAACTCTTTTCAAAGCCCCTTTTTGCTAGCAAGAAGTTTTCCATGTTGAAAAAATGATCCAATATAACTTGGCCTTCTCTCTATGCTTTATCTCTCATGTCTTGCTGTCATGGTCCAAACCCCCATTCCTTGCCAGGAGTGCACAAATCCTGGGTGCTAGGTTGTTGTGACTAAATTTTGTACAGTGGCTTCTAATATTTTTTTATCCTTACTCATGTCACCTTTTGGGTGCCTCGAATTTTGAGGTGGCTCCTAGATCTTTGTGAAATTTGTGTACCCCTGCCTGAAGGGCTTACAAAAACAGTTGTACACAACTCCAAACATACATATATAAATAAAAGACTGTCACAAAACCACTTACAGCAACTATAGGGATATTTTTAAAGAACTTCACACATAACTCTACACTCAGACTGATTTGCTTGACAGCAGACAGCACAGTGATTATCACTGTTGCAATTTGCCATGGGTCAGGGTCCAAGCATGTTGGATCAGTGTCTTGCAGTTTATGTAGATTTTTTATTTACCATTATCAAGGAGATGTTGGAAATGATGTCCTTGGGCTCACATACACACGTTACAGTCTGAATGCTTTCTTTCAGATAATCTTCACTGTCAGGGTTATTACTGTACACACTACATATTAGTAGGCTGTCCAAGTAAAAACTCTACCAGTTGATGGCAGACAAGAAGACAACAATCCCCTACTTTATTGTCACAAAACTTTCTAAACAATGCATAGAATTGTTTGTGATAGGAAGCATTGCACTGTCTTCCTGACAAAGGCATAGGCTCACTCATAATCATGCGGATGTTCAAAATGTGGTGTTACACTGTGCATTACGTATTGGAGTAAACTTATCTAAAAATAATGGGTGCAGTAATTCTAGTTGTACTTGTAGGACACCACACAGCAACCTGAACATCCTGTATGGCACATCATGGATGGGCATGGATTTCTTTTTTTAACTTTATTCTGAAAGTTCACGTATCCCCTGGGCGGAAGCCAAGCTACCCCATTAACCGGGTTGAGGGGGGGGAAGGGGGGGGGGGGGGGAAGGCCTGTTTGTCCATCTTGAATTTTGCTTTATGATTTGTACTGTACAGTTTGTGAAACACAGTTGTCTAATATGGATGCAAATGCAGCATTTTTGTTGCATTTCATGCTGGTGACACATACAAGCCTGCGTGCTGTTCATTTCAAGCCAGTTTTTTTCTTAGGGCTCATTCACACTGCAGGCCGAGCCGAGCCGAACCGAACCGTTTCGGCTTGGAAAACAAACCTACGTTATGAAATGGAAGTATTCACACTGCACGCCGAACTGAACCGGACCGTGCCTGACCGAGCATGTTCACTGGCCGATGTTTGTTTTTGCTCGCCAGCCGACGACCGATTCTGTTGCGCAGTAGGTCTAACTTCCTGTGGTTGAAGTGCGTGTTTTTTTACAATGAGTGCAAATACATTGGATTGCGAAGTTTTAATCAATGTGGTGCGTTTAAGACTGGCTTTGTGGGAACAAAGTGACAAAAATTATCAAAACAGAGACCTTAAACTGAAACTGTGGGAAGAAGTGGCTGCTGAATGTGACTCTTCTTGTAAGCCAAAATGTTATTATTTGATTTATTGATTGCAATTCAGTCATGTCATGTGGTGAGGGAATAATACAAAAGTAATTTACGATTAATTATCATTTATTAGACATAGTGCATGACCATCACACATAATTTTGTCACTGTCACACATTCGTCTGCACTGTTATGATCAATGTCTATTTTCAGGCAGTCGACCCACATCACTATTGAAATAGACAGTGAATGCATCTCTTACCCTTCCTGCCCTCAAATATGATCTGTTATTAGCTAGTGTGACCTGACGTTCAGGTTCATCGAGACAGGTACTGAATGAATCCTCTTGGTTTTGTAATTCCAAGAGAGATGTCTCATCTACACCTTCTCTGTCTATGATGGTGTTGTGCAAAACACATATACATTTTACAGTCCTGTCCGCCATATCAGGCGATGTTTCGATAGGCTTGTTTAATCGTCTCCATTTACCTGCAAGTATTTCAAAGGCACTCTCAACTACTCTCCTACCCCTACTCAGACGGTAATTAAAGAGTCTCCGAGACTCAGTAAGCTGTCTTCTGGGATATGGCCTCATAAGGTAACTAAGCAACGGATATGCTTGATCCCCAAGTATCACAAACGGAAGTTCCACATCTGATAGTGGTAGTTTCTTAGCATGAGGCATATTGAAATTATTGCTGCTTAGAAGCTGATACAGTGAACTGTGACGAAAAATCCCACTGTCTGATTGCTTTCCATAAGCACCAACATCAATGGTAATGAATCTATACCGGGCATCAGGAAGCCGTTGAGGCACAATAGAGTAGTAATACTTATAGTTGTAGTACATACTGCCTGAATTTGATGGACACTTCAGCCGTATATGTTTTCCATCAATACTGCCTACACAGTTCGGAAAATTCCACTTAAGATAGAACTCGTTTGGCGTCGCAAGTAGCATTTCTGTTGTAGGTACAGGCATGTGAAGAGGGGCCATGGTTTTCCAAATAGCTTTGCAAACTTCTTTGATTATGTAATGGATAGTAGAAATTCTGAGTCTGAAGGAATCTGCTAGAGCTGCATAAGACACACCCATTGACAAAAACCTGTAATTATACACACAGTGAAAACACATTCCCATACTTTCTATTTGGCAGGCAAAAATGTGAAGAACAAATGGAAACATCTCAGAGACAACTTCCATGCAGAACTCAACAGAATGAATGCAAATAAATCCGGAGATCCTGGTTTATCTCCCAGCAAAAGGGAGTCTCAGTGGAGGTGGTTTAAGATGTTACTTTTTTTTAAAAGTACTTCGAATGCTAGAAAAATGGAAAGCAACATGCAATTTCAATCTAAGCAACTTGATCAGGAGTCAACAGAGCCTGAAAAAGACAGCTGTACTAGTACTGACGATGATTTCGTTGCTGAATGCTCTTCTGCTGACAATTCAATACACACACCAGCACCATCGGAGACATCTTGGTCTTCTGCTCAGCGAAGGTCAAGGCCTAGGAGTGGAAAGTGCCCATTGGAGGAAGTGGTGATAAAGATTGAAAGGAAGAAACTTGATCTGATGCAGTAATGGGCAATGGACATGAGGATTGGGACACGACATACCACTTCTTGATGAGTCTCTGGGAACCTATAAACAGACTTCCAGAGGATAGGCAAATATTCTTCCACATGAAAATTCAAGAGATGATATTTCAGGAGACCCAAAAAGAAAAAGGGACACAAAGTAGCACCAGTTTATCTCAAAATGCAGCTCTTTCATTACAAGGATGGAAGATCAAATCAAGGAGAAAGAGGCCAACACTTGACGGACCAATCATTTTTCCAAACTTTTGACGAGTGACAATTAAGTACAATTTTACTGTACCGTAATCATTGTTCTTAGTTGCCCTGAAGATGACCGGTCATGGCCGAAACATGTAGCCAAATATCATGTAATTTTGTAATTATTGCATTTTGTTTGATGTACGTTGTGTATTGACGGTGCATAATATATTATACTAGAGTGACAACTCTGTTATGTTCGAAGTTACTTGTTTTTCCATTATCCAACATCCCACACTTGTTGTGGTTTCCTTATCATGATTAAAGAACATTTAACCAAAATGAAAAGCGTACAGTTATAATAAAATGTTACCTCGCGTAACAGATTGTTACATATAATATCATCAAATATTATAATAAATATATTATGCAATTATTGTCCTGTTCTGCAGTTCTTATCTTACCTCAGTGTCACCTTGAGCCGCTCCTCAGGGCTAATGGACCTTCGAAAATTTGTATTTTGCTTCATAATTAATGTGTGAATTAACTCTAAAATATACTTAAATGTGTCTGAGCCCATTCTGAAGTACCTCCAAAACCTTTCTTCATCTTTAAATAAGTCATCTAGAAGATTATGAATCTCGCCGAGACTTTCATGCCTAGAGTTTATATTGTGCACCCAGAAACATCTCTTTCTAGTATATAAGAGGCTTCTCCACCAAATATTGTCCATTAATGAAAATACATGCACTTGGTTTGACATCCCCGCAGTTCAGAAATGTAAGCTGGACTGCTTACAGTTTGAGTCGGCTCGGCATGCAATGTGAATAGTCACTCGCTTGGCCCGGTTCGGCTTGGTCCGGTCAGGTTCGGTTTGGCTCGGCCTGCAGTGTGAATGAGCCCTTAGAGGTTTGTCTCCACCGTTTTTATGCAGTTTTCCTCAGTATGTATCTTATGCATGTTCTATTAACTGTCTAGAATGGAACCTGCTGTTTGAAACCCTTTTACATAATTGGAAATTGTCCTGTTTTGGAACAGGTACAACAGGAATTTTGTTTGAATTTACAATGACTCTTCTCATATGAGTTTCATTTGGCATATGTGTCATATGTGAACATGAAATGCAGCAGTGGGAACCACATGGCAACTGCAATTGGCTTACGTGGACCTCGCATTCTTAGATTAGCATGGGAATGAGTTGAGCTGGTAAGTGGGTTTGGTGTATGACATGGGCAGCCTAGTTGGAAGTTGAGAGTAATTGTGGGAATTTAAAACAATGGGTAAGTAACAAGTGTAACAGACATAGGTATTATGTGGAGGGGGAGGGGCACTGGCATAAATAAATTAAGGGATTGCATATTCCAAAAGCATCTGAGTAGAGAGTGGCTAACTATAGTTACAATTGGTCAAGGACAGCTTCCAGTCTCTGTTCCATTGTGTGTCTGCCCTTCCAGCCTCGGGAACAAAGAGAACCAGGGGGAATGAGTTGTTTCTTTAAACCCCACAGTGTATACCATGGTCTTTCAGAACATGCATTACTCCAAGCTTTCCAATAGACTTTGTGTCCAAGGGAGCCATCCATCTTCCTGTATATGTCAATATCCAGAAACGAGAGGTGAACTTCTTCTGTTTCCATGGTGAATTGTATATTGTTGTGAATCCCATTGAGGTGGTTTAGGAAATCCGTTAGTTCTTCTTGTCCACGTGGCCAGATGACGAATGTGTCATCCACATATCTATACCAGCAGGCAGGCTTGTGTGTGGCTTTTTCTATAGCTTTCATCTCGAAGTCTTCCATGTATAAGTTGGCAATGACTGGGGAGAGTGGGGAGCCCATGGCTACTCCGTCTGTTCATAAAACTGACTGTCGATGCAGAAATAGGTGGATGTTAGCACATGTTTGTACAATGCCAGGATCTCATTATTGAAATGTTGACTGAACAATGTAAGTGATTCTTCAACCGGAACTTTTAAAAATAGAAACACCACATCGAAGCTGACCATTAGATCCCCTTGACTTATTTTGATTTTGTATTGGAATGATTTTGAGGTTTGTTTTCCAATAAAATGTAAGTATACGAAACGTAGGTTGCCTATAGCTGCGTATGTTTCTGCTGTGTTTCAGTGGACAAAAGGCTGCTCATCCTTGTTTGCTTACCTGGAATGTCTGCAGAATCTAATTGTATGTATAATGATAGATTTAATCACATTTTATATTTTATAAGACTGTCTACACATATGAGCTCTTCATATTTCCTCTTAGTATGTTTTAATCTATGAACTAACTTCCACAGAACTGCTATACTGATGTACCCTCTACCACCGAGTACCATGTGGTTGCCATGGTTGTTACTATTTCCTGTCCAGTACACCACCTCTCCCAGTTAGTTGGGATGGATAAAAAATGATACCATTCTGCAAACGATACTGGTTCAATCCCAGTGGCCCCTATCTAAGGCGTGTCTGCAGCATCTCACTTGCTGGGCTTGTGGGTTCAGATCCAACTGGGGGAATGGATGTCTGTCTCTTATGAGTGTTGTGTGTTGGCAGGTAAAGGTCTCTGTGTCGGGCCAATCACTTGTCCAGAGGAGTCCTACTGAGTGTGGTGTGTCTGAGTGCGATTGTGAAGCCTCAATAATGAGGCCATGGTGCACTAGTGGCTGTTTAGCCATTAAAAAAAGGGGGGGGGGGCTGATACTGAAGTTTTGTGTGATGATACATAGTTGTAAAACAGACAATTTCAGGCAATTTTCATGACAATGAAATATTTACTGCATATTGGGCTGTGTAGTTTATAGTATTTTTTTAAATGTCACACTATAAGAGTAAACAATTGTTGCAAGACACATGAAACTGAAATTAATCAAGATTCCATTTGCCAAGTTTTGAGCACTGAAATGTGCAGTGTGGTGACTTATATACAGGGTGTCCCAGGAGGAATGTGTCAGACTTCGGGAGGAGTGTTCCTTATGTTAAAGTATACCAATATAACCCAAAACACCTATGTCCAAAGTTGAACGGTTACGGAGATAATGGCCAG